>Ga0182024_10015488_pt1 | contig 14584 bp, 9 predicted proteins | sample P32metaG_FD_120480 | JGI IMG/M metagenome (GOLD analysis project Ga0182024, IMG submission 120480) | Permafrost microbial communities from Stordalen Mire, Sweden - P3-2 metaG (Illumina Assembly) | ecosystem: Environmental > Terrestrial > Soil > Wetlands > Permafrost | place: Sweden: Stordalen... | reverse complement strand
GTTTCGATCGGCCGCACCGTCGGCCCGCGGTCGAGAAGGTCGGCAACGGTCCGGCGGTGAATCTGGGCCTAGGCCCCTTGAAGAGGAAGCGGGCTCAACGATAAGCTGGGTCGGTTGGGGTGGTTGAGTGGGGGGAGTTGTGAGGCGACTTGGCGGCGGCCCGCATCATTGCGCCGGTCCCTCTCGGGATTGCGGCGGACCGCGGCGATCTGGTCGCGGCAGGGCCGGCGCGCACGATGCCGACAAGCTGGCTGTTGGCGCTGCTGACGGTTTTCCCGGCATTGATTTCGCCGGGCGCGGCGCAGACCTCCATGGCGCCGGCGCTTGCCCCGAATGCTGTGCTGCAGGAAAACCAGCGTGCCCAGGAGCGCATGGAGCGTGCGACTGCGCCGCCGCGGCTGAAGGGCCCCGCGGTCGTGCACCATGGGAATTCCCCACCGGTTCGACTGCCACGACCGCAGTCGCGTCGGCGCCGCACCCAAGATCGCGAGTGATGACCGGCGCGACTGCGCGCCGACAGGTCTTCGCGGCGGGCGCAGCCCTGCTCATGGCGGCAAGCGGGATCCTCACGCCCTCTGCGCGGGCGCAGGTCTCGCCGGCAACCGTTCCCAGCGGGGTGCTCGAGCAGAACCGCCGCAACCAGCAGCGGATCGAGCAGCAGCAGGCCCCCCAACCGCAGAAAGGGCCGGCCGTAACGGCACCGGCACCGCCGCTGAGCGAGGTCTCGCCGCCGGGCGGTCCCAAATTCCTGCTCAAGAGCGTCGAGTTCGATCCGTCCGCCTTCCTGAGCAAGGCCGAATTGGATGCGATTGCGGCTCCTTATGTGGGACGCAATGTCGACCTTTCGTCGGTGCAGAGCATCGTCAAGGCGGTCAACGACCTTTATGACAGCCGCGGCATCGTCACCGCGAGCGCCCTGTTGCCGCCGCAGAACCTGAAGGACGGACACCTCCATATCAGCCTCATCGAGGGCAAGCTCGGCGAGATCAAGGTGGATGGCGCCAAGATCAATTCCACCGATTACATCAAGGGCAGCATCGGCCAGAAGCCCGGCGAGGTGCTCGACGACAACATGCTCAAGCAGCGCGTCGCGGAGTTCAACTGGACAAACGACGCGCAAATCCGCGCGCTGCTGCAGCCCGGCGCTCAATTCGGCCAGACCGACGTCGTGCTCGGCGTGACCGAGCCGGCGAGCGACACGCTGCAGATCTTCTCCGACAACCAGGGCGTAACATCCACCGGCGCCGTCGAAGGCGGCCTGTACTACCGCAAATACGGACTGTTCGGTATCGACGATCGCTTCACCTTCTATGGCACGCATTCGGAAGACAACGGCAGCGATGCCGCCAACCTCTCCTACAATCTACCGGTCGACCACAGCGGCGGCCGGATCGGCGTGAGCTATTCGGGTTCCGTGATCAAGATCATCGAAGGGCCGTTCCAGCCGCTCGACGTCACCGGAACCTCGCAGGTCGGCGCCATCAGTTTCAGCCATCCGCTGTGGGCCGACGATATCTGGCTCGTGCTCGGCAATTTCTCCGAGTCGTTGGGAACCTCGAACTCCGACCAAGCCCAGGTGCAGATCCTAAACGATCGCACCTGGAAGGAGACGCCGGGCTTCACCTTCGCACGGCGGGCGGAGGATGTCTCCTTTTCGATCACGCCCGCCGTATCGTTCGCTCATTCGATGCTCGCCGGCACCGCCGGCATTCAGGAATACGAGCTCTATAACGGCACCGCGTCCGCCAACGTGCAACTGCCGCTTGATTTCTCCGCCACGGCGAGCGGCGCCTACCAAGTTGCCTCGCAGCAAGTCCTGCCCGGCGATCAGCTGTTCCAGATCGGCGGGCCAACCACGGTGCGCGGCTATCCGACCAACGCGGCCGCCGGCTACAGCGGCTATTACGTGAATTTAGAAGTGCACCGAAGCTGGACGGGTCCGTTCGCCGGCTTGGACACTTTCGCGCTGCTCGACGCCGGCAGCGTCTGGGCGGTGGATCCGCGCGTCACCACAATGACCTCGGCCGGCGTCGGCGTGCGCTGGACCATGGCGAACCGCCTCACGACCGAGCTGGCGGCCGCCTTTCCGCTGCGCCAAGCTGTCACTCCGCAGCCGTATTACGCGCTCTATTTCAAGGTCACCGGACACCTGCTGGGGCCGTGACCGGCGGCAAAGGGGCCCAGGCTTAGTGAAGCGTGATGGCCGGCGAGAAGTCGAGCCGAAGCCACCTGTGCACACGCGACCGCGTGTCAGGTGGTGCTTCGTCGGCCCGGTCGAGGGCCGCGAAAATCCGCCGATCCGGAAATGGCCCGGGCATGTTTGTCATTGTCAGCTTCCAATCCCCGACGATTACCTCAGCCGACGTCCCCTTGCCCAGATAGACCAAATAGCCTCCGGTCGCATCTTCGCCGGGCGCCGGCGGCATCGCCCGCGCGTGCATCAGGACCGGAACTCCGCCTGCCGCGGGCTGTGCAATATTTTCGATGAGCGCGCGCGCTGGCGGGTCGGCCGGCTTGTCGAGCCCCCACTGCAAGTAGCTTTTCGTCAGGTCGCGGGCGAACGCGCCGTTGCGGGGATGCTCGACGAAAGCGCGATCCAGGCCCAAGCACGATTCCAGGATGCGACCGGACTGGTCGATCAGGACATCGAGCTCCACGAAAGCGTGGAATGCCTCCCCGCTTGGCCGAAAGCAATGCCACGGTCGGGCGGATCCGGTCGGCGCGGGATCGCCAACCGGATCAAAATGGAACCAGGAAAAGAAATGTCCCCTGCGTTCGTCCGCGAGCTTTCGCGACCGAAGGGACGAGCCAGGACCGCCGACACGGCGGAGTTTCGCCGCGATTGCGGCAATCAACGATCGCAACATCGGCGGATTCTGAAACATCGAGGGTGGTCAGACCCGAACCGGCTTCGCATCGAATGCGGACAGTCGATGTTCTACCAGAGAAAGGTGTCCCCCTTCGGCTTGCGCGGAAGAGGGACGAGCGAGAGTGCGAGGCTTATTGCGGGCCCGCCTCTGCCTTGAGCCCCTGCAGATCGGCTTCGCTGCGCAACGTCATGACCGCGACCTTGCGGCCGCGGAAATAGGGCAGCACCACCTGGGTCGGCTGGCCGTCGCGCTCGAGCAGCGACACGTAGCGCGGCTCGGCGCCGCGCGTCGGCAGATCGAACGCCGTCCAGGTCGCGGTCTTGGGGTCGTAGCGCATCACCCGGTCCGCGCCCCAGATGTTGGTCCAGGCGTCGTGGTTGCGGTCGACCGCCACATGATAGGGCTGCTGCTGGCCGGGCAGCGGCACGTAGGTCGTGGCATGCGTATGGGTGTCGATGCGGGCCAAGTTGGCGCCCCAGGAATCGCCGACCCACAGCACATCCGCATTCTTGTCCGTGCCCATGCGGCGCGGCCCCTGCGCCCACGGCAGCGGCGAGTTGAAATCGGGCTGGCTGTAGGTCTCATAGAACTTGCGCTCGTCCGCGGTGAGGCGATCGGCCTCGCTCTGGATCGGCGCAAGCTTGATCTCCGACGCCTTCCCGGTCGCGCCGTCGCCGACCCCGACGGTGTCGAGCACCATCTCGGCCCAATAGCCGTTGCCGTCACGATCGGCTGCGGCACCGTAGGTCACGCCGGTGCCGTTCGGCGTCTTGTAGGTGACCGACTTGAACTCGGTGAATGTCTGCGTCTTTGGATCGAAGCGCAGCGCGCCGTCCGGCGAGGACGACCAGATCATGCCCTTGCCGTCGTAGTCGAGCGTGGTGGCACCGCCGGTCGGCGACATTCCGGTCGGCGGCAGGAACACGTCGATCTTCTCGGTCTTGGGATCGAGCCGGCCGATGCCGCCGCGGCCCGGATTGACGTTGAACCAGATGATGCCGTCGGGATCGCGCGTCATGCCATGGGCGCCGGCCGCAAGGCCATTGGATCCAGGCACCTTCAGGAGCCTGACCTCGCCGGTCCTGCCGTCGATCCTGCCGATGGTGGTGCGCTTGTTGGGAATATTGCAAGTGAACCAGACATTGCCGGACAGATCGAGCCAGGCGTCATGCACACCCCAGCCCGGGATCAGGATCGAGGGCGTGCCGAGCGACCAATCGCTGCCGTCGTTCTGGATGAAGTTGGCCGGCAGGGCGACGTCCGGATCGAGCGGCATGTCGTATTCCCGCACCACCGCGCGCGCCGCTTCGCCGGTCGGGCGCGGCTCGAGCTTGACCTGCATGGAGCTTTGGCCCGGGCCGCGCGCCCGCGCCAGATAGGCCGCGAGCTCCTTCTGGTGGAAATCGAGGATGCCGGACGGCGGGCGCTCCTTGCCGACATAGACGCCGTAGACATTGACGTTCTTCATCAGCTCGATGATGGCGTTCCAGCCCGCTTCGTCGAACCGGTGCTGCAGCGGAAAGCTCGCCGTATGGCAACCGGTGCAGACGGTGCGAACGATCCGCTTCATGCGCGCCTCGTCCTGCGTCGCTTCGGGCAGGCCTGCGAGCACGAGATTGCCCGGAAGCTGCCTGAACGTCTGCTCGGGGTCGCTCATGGGCGCAAGCGCGAAGTCCTGCTTGCGGCTGGCCGCAAGATCGACCTCGCCCTTGGCGCTCTGGTAGCTCAGCGCCTGCGCCCATATCCGATATTTGCCGGCCGGCAGCGGCGGAAAGTAGTAGTTGCCGGTCTCGTCGGTGAACACGGTCGTGGTCACGGTGCCGCCTTCGGGCTTGGCCGACACGGTGACGCCGCCCATGGCCGCGCCGGTCGAGGATTTGATCAGTCCGCTCAAGACCTGGTCGGCGGCGCGCGCCGGCAGCACGGCGGCGAGCGCTGCGACCGCGACGGCGGCAAGACAATTAACGGAAAGATTACCCAATGTGAGACCCTGTGCGTATCGCATGGCGTTTCTCCGTTGGTCCGATCGCTTAAGACTCGCTATTGCGCGGATGCCGTGGGTGCCGGCACCGTCTTGAGATAGGCGGCGATCGCGTCGATCTCCGTGGGCGCGAAAGAGTACTTGAAACCCGGCATCCGCGGCGTGCCGTTGGCGATGAAATCGTGCAAGGCGCGCTCATCGCCGCCGAGCGACTGCTTGGACAGAACCGGGCCGTATTGCGGGCTCGCCAGCAGCGGCTTGGTGTGGCAAACGCGGCAGTGCTGGTTGAACAGCCCCATCCCGAGCGTCTGCTGGTCGGAGAGCGCTGCACTGCCCGCGTTCTGGGCCGATGCCGCGAGCGGCAAGCTCGCCGATAGCGTTCCGGCGAGCACCAGCATGGCGGCGCCACGCCCCACCGCGCTCCTCATGACGTCCTCCGTGGTCGTTCATGCCTTCGTGGCTTGTTCTTGCCAGAATGTGCCTTTTCGACGTTGCCGGCAAGGAGGGCTGACAGGGCTGACAGGAGGGCGGTCACTCCCGAAGGCTGCCAGTGAAGTGCGGCCCGTGTTCCATCGAGAGCTATCCGAACTCCGCTCCGTGTGCCATCCCGCATCGGTCTGCCGGAGAGGGATCGCCGGAAACCGCCGCGTATAATCTGTGTAAATCGATGGGGCCGATGCGGGTGTGAAAGCATCTGCGCCAAGGATTGAATGCGCCGAGGATCGAATGCGCCAAGGATCGAAGCTGAGGTCGGAGCGTAGAATCTCTGTAAACGTACGGCCACCACTCGACCAAACGCAAAAATATTTAGCGAGCGGAGCCTGCATTTTGGGCTATGAAACTTGCGCAGCAGGGATACTCCTAGGGGGCTACCAAGCTTCGAAACAATTGGGTGTTATGCGCGGCTGGGTGGGGCGACCGCGACGATCAACCAAGGTGCAGAGAGCGTGCCGACGGCGGCCGCCTGCCGCCACCCTCGGGGAGAAATTATCAGGTGAATATCTCGCAGCCGTTTATTGAGCGCCCGATCGCCACCACTTTGGTGATGACTGCGCTGGCGTTCGTTGGACTGGTGGTGTTTCCATTTCTGCCGGTTGCGCCTTTGCCGCAAGTCGATTTTCCGACCATCCAGGTGAACGCGACCTTGGCGGGTGCCAGCGCTGAAACCATGGCTTCTTCGGTCGCGTCCCCGCTCGAGCGTCAATTCGGCCAGATCGCGGGCGTCTCCCAGATGACCTCGACCAGCACGCTCGGCTCGACCATGGTCGTCGTTCAGTTCGACCTCAACCGCAATATCGACGCGGCCGCGCAGGACGTTCAGGCGGCGATCACGGCCGCCGGCAAGCAGCTGCCGCAGAATCTGACCTCGCCGCCGACCTACAAGAAGACCAATCCGGCCGATGCGCCCATCATGATCCTGGGTGCGTGGTCGGACACGTTGCCGATAACCACGGTCGACGATTATGCCGACAACTTTCTCGCTCAGCAGATCTCCCAGGTGGCCGGCGTCGCACAGGCCTTTATCGCCGGCGAGCAGAAGCCGGCGATCCGCGTCCAGCTCGATCCGGCCAAGCTCGCCGCCATGGGATTGACGCTCGAAGATGTCCGCAGCAGCCTGGTCACCTCCACCACGAATGTCGCCAAGGGAACGCTGAGCACCGACAAGACCAGCTTCACGATCGCCGCCAACGACCAGCTTACGGTGCCCGAGCAATACGAAGATGTCATTCTGGCCTACCGGAATGGCGCTCCCGTCCAGGTTCGCGACGTCGGCCGGGTCGTGCTCGAGCCCACGGACCGGACGCTTGCCGCTTTCGAGAACAACGTGTACGGCGTCCAGCTCCTGGTCTTCAAGCAGCCGGGCGCCAACGTCATCGAGACGGTCGACCAGATCAAGGCGCAGCTGCCCCACCTGACCGAGAATCTCCCGCCGGCCATGAAAGTCGACATCATTCTCGACCGCACGGAGACGATCCGGGCCTCGGTGCATGACGTCGAGTTCACGCTCGCGCTCACCGTTGCGCTGGTCGTTCTGGTCATCCTGCTGTTCCTGCGGAATTTCTGGGCGACGCTCATCCCGGCGATCACGGTGCCGTTGGCATTGCTGGGCTCGTGCGCCGCGATGTATCTCCTCCAATTCAGTCTCGACAACCTGTCGCTGATGGCGCTCACCATCGCGGTCGGATTCGTGGTCGACGATGCCATCGTGGTGGTGGAGAACATCTACCGGCATATCGAGCACGGCATGTCGCCGTTCGAGGCCGCGATCAAAGGATCAAGCGAGATCGGCTTCACGGTGCTCTCGATCAGCGTTTCGCTGGTCGCCGTGTTCATCCCGCTTTTGCTCATGGGCGGGATCATCGGGCGGCTGTTCCGCGAATTTGCCCTTACGGTCACGGCCTCGATCGCGGTTTCGGCGCTGGTCTCGCTGACCCTTGCGCCGATGCTGTGCGCGCGCTTCATGCGGGCGGAATCGGGTCAGCACGGGCGCTTCTTCCTGTTCATCGAAGCGGGTTTCACCGCCCTGATCTCCGGCTATCGGCGCGCGCTGGACCTCGTGCTGCGGCATCAGGCGATCACGCTCGGCGTGTTCTTCGCCACCATGGCTTTGACCGCGGTGATGACCGTCCAGATCCCGAAGGGCTTTTTCCCGATCCAGGACGTGGGCATCATCCAGGGCTTTTCCGAGACCTCGCAGAGCGCGTCGCCCGAGGAGATGAAGCGCCTGATGCTGGCGCAGGGCGAGGTGCTGCTGCATGATCCAGACGTTGCGGTGTTCGGCTCCTATACGGGCGGCGTCGCGCAGACCGCCAACACCGCCCGCTTCTTCGTCGTGCTCAAGCCGCGCGAAGAGCGCAAGCTGTCGGCGTCGCAGGTCATCGACCGGCTGCGGCCGCAGCTCGCCAAGGTCGCCGGCGCCACCCTGTTCCTGCAGCCGACGCAGGACATCAATGTCGGTGGCCGCATCGGGCGCGGCAGCTTCCAGTACACGCTCCAGGATACGAACTTTGCCGAGCTGACCGAGTGGTCGCAGAAGATGCTGGAGAAGATGCGGACGCTGCCGCAGCTGGCGGACGCCTCCAGCGACCTCTTGGCCAATGCGCCGCAGATCAAGGTCACCATCAATCGCAGCCAGGCCGCGCGCTTCGGCATCTCGCCGCAGCTGATCGACGACACCCTCAACGATGCCTATGGCCAGCGGCAGATCACCCAGTACTTCACCCAGCTCAACACCTATTGGGTGGTCGAGGAGGTCACGCCGGAGCTGCGCACCTCGCTCGAATCGCTCGATCGCATCTACGTGAAATCGCCGTTGACCGGCGGCGCCGTCCCGCTGTCGGCCCTGGTCGACGTCGATACCGCCGGCGTGGGGCCGCTGCTGATCTCGCACCAGGCGCAGTTTCCGGCCGTGACTCTCACCTTCAACCTGCAGCCCGGGATCGCGCTCGGGCAGGCGGTCGCCGCCATCACCGACGAGGCGCGCGACCTCGGCATGCCGTCCTCGGTCATTCGCACCTTCCAGGGCAACGCCCAGGCTTTCCAATCGTCCCTGTCGAGCGAGCCGGCCCTGATCGGTGCCGCGCTCATCGTCGTCTACATCATTCTCGGCATCCTCTACGAAAGCTTCATCCATCCGCTCACCATCCTGTCGACCCTGCCGTCGGCGGGCGTGGGCGCGCTGCTCGCGCTCAATTACGGGCACATGGATCTCTCGGTCATCGGCATCATCGGCATCATCCTGCTGATCGGCATCGTCAAGAAGAACGGCATCATGCTGGTTGATTTCGCGATCACGGCCGAGCGCGACCGCCACATGGCGCCGCTCGATGCGATCCGCGAAGCGTGCCTGTTGCGGTTTCGGCCGATCCTGATGACGACGGCCGCCGCGATGCTGGCCGGGATTCCCTTGGCGCTCGGCACCGGCACCGGCTCGGAAATGCGCCAGCCGCTCGGCTATGCCATGGTGGGCGGGCTCGCGTTCAGCCAGCTGTTGACGCTCTTTACCACCCCGGTCGTCTATCTCTACCTCGACCGCGTGCAGGTCTGGCTGCGCGGCGACAAGCGCAGCGCGACGGGCGAGGGCGAGGAGATCGCCGCGATCGCGGCGGAGTGATGCGGTTCCGCGGCGAGGCGCGGTTTATCGCGCAAACAGCCCTGCCGCCTGACCGCCGCAGCGCGCTGCCAAAGCACCGCTCATCACCGGCTCATGACCATAGACGAAGCTACTTGAGGTAGCCGACTTCACGATAGTAGCGCTCGGCGCCGGAGTGCAGTGGCACCGGCGGCAGCTGGGTCACCAGCCGCGGGTCATAGGTGAACGGCACGTGCGTCCAGCGGAACAGATCGCGATGCTCGTCGAGCGATTTCGCGATCGTGTAGGTGAAGTCGGCCGAAAGATCCGCTTTCGCGTAAATCGCGCGCGACGAGGTGCCGACGCTCGCGATCGGAGCGTCCACGCCGCGGAACAGCGCGGTCGGGATATTGACGAGCTCCCCGCCCAGGTCTTTCGCCATGCTCTCGCGCAGGTCCTGCGGCATCGGCAGGAAGCGCATGTCATATCTCGCGGTGATCAGATAATACGGCCGCATCTCCGGCGCGCCGCCGAGATAGAGATTGTACATGATGACGACATCGAAGGCATCGGGATCTTCCGGCAGCGTGCCGACGAAGTGCACGTACGAGCCGCCCCAGGATTCGAGCTCCTTCTTGGTTATGCCGTAATATTTCAGGATCGGCATGTTGCCGCTGCTCTCGGTGGTGATGATCCTCACCGGCAGGCGTCTTTCCTTGATCTGGCGCAAGTCGGTGATGCCGGTTGAAGCCTTCACCATCATCACCGCGTAGTTGGCGACGTCGACGCGGGCGATCAGCCGAAGCTCTTTATGACCCCCATCCTTGGCGTAATCGTGCGAGCCCTCGTACATCCATTGGACGCTCGACCCCGATGTGATGCCGAATTCAATGGGATGGTTGGGGGGCGGTGGCGAGCCTTCCGGATCGGTCGGCGGCGGCTCCATGCTGCCGACGACGTAGCGCGGATTGTTGCCGCGCGAGCAGGTGTAGCAAATCTGCAGGTCGTAGCCTTGCGGCTTCAGCGATTCCTTGAGCACATCGGCGATCGCGCCCCACGGGCATAGTTTGCAGGCAGCGGCCACAACCGGTTTTTTCGCCGCCAGACCAAGCTCTTGCGCCGCCGAGGGACCGGTGCCGCCGAGCGTAAACGACAACAGAAGCGCAAAACCGAATGCAAATCCAAACATGGTGCGGTTTCGAAAAACCATCTGAATGCTCCCTCGTGCAGGGCCTCCAGAGATTGCTCCTTGTCTCCGGATCGCCGGATGCCCCGAAGGGTGCGCCCACACCATCGCAAGCGCAACCCCGAAGGAGCCGATGGCGCGACAGGCGTCCGGCCGATAACATTGCTTGCCGATGCCAAAAATCTGAATGGGAGGTCACGAAAGGCGGAGCGGTTTTTTCAAGTCGCGAAATTCGGCCTGATATTCATCCGAAAAAGTCGGGGCTTCATCGGCAATGTGCACAAGCTGGATGGTTGCTAGACCCGCTTCTTTCCGCTGCTCGTTGATAAGGGCACGCTGTCTTGCCCAATTGGCCTCAGCCTCCGCCCTCATCTCATCTAAGCTTTTCATGGGTAAGCGCTCACCGGGCAACCACATCACGGGACGGCGGGTCACGCGGCCCTGGGCCCCCAACCCGAAAAATCTTGGCTGCCTCGCGCGTCTCGAAGCCTTCCCACGATTCAGGATCGTCCGTGAAAGACGCATTGTTAAATTCGGCCCATCTCCGAAGGAGAACTTCTGTGAAGGACGTGGCAAATGTCATCTGACCGCCTAAATCGGAAAATGCGGTTGAGGTCGGAATCAACTCCTCGGCCTTGTCTGACGGGATTCGGTGCGCCTCGGAAATCAATATAACTGCGTGGTTTTCAGGATATCTGAGTTCGTTCGTCGGCGTTAGCTTCTTCCGGAGCATCTCGGCCGCCTTGATCGTCACAACGTCCGGTTCAAGGGTTGGCGCGCTGTCGTTCAGGATGACGACAACGCCGATCGCTTCCGGAATGAAGAACGTTTTGCGTGTGTCCCGGGTCTGCTTGTCAGCGTGGGATAAAATATCGTCGAGCCCCTTTGTCAGGCTTCGATAGAGGTCTATGCCAAGTTGCGTCCCCTCTGGCAATCGTCGAAGGAGGTGAGAAAGCGAGGTCAGATCGCCGTCAACGGGATCGCCGATGTTGGTATGTTTTTCGAAAAACTCGGGCACCTTGTGATCCGGATCAATGTCGAGAGATTTTTGCTCGATGATGACGCGGCGATTGAGGGCTAGATAGTCGGCGCTCTTCCTTCCGGGCAGGTTGCACTGTGTCATCAGGCGATCGACCGACTCGACCCCCTTTATTGACAGAATGAACTCCTCGAATCTTTCCTTTAGCGTCTGCATTGTCTCGGCTCCGGGCTCCCGGCCCGCCACGCATGGCGCGCCCCTTGTTTCAGCTCTGCTTGTCCTGCTTAATTATGGGCTGATTTTGCCCCTATATTCTAGCGCCTGAAAAGCCCTTTTCGATAAGAAGGGGTTTTGACCGGCAAGGGGCGGTCTCGACGGCCGCGGACGCCAGACCGACCGGGCGGCCAAGGCGCGGCCCCTCGGCGGCAGCGCTAAATCGCGGGGCGTGGTAAGAGGAGGGCGCGGAGGGGGAACGAAAAAGATGCTAACGCTGAGACTCTTGATCTGGATTGCCACTTTTGTTGGATTTTTGACCGTCGCCAGTCAGGCGATGGAATTCCGTCTAGAGGACGAGAGCGGTAGCAATGTAATCGTTGCCGACGGCGAGATTATTGCTGGCGACCCCGGCAGACTTCAAGCGGCTACTACGAAAGCAGGCCGGGATAAGTTCGGGAACATTCGGATGTACTTGAACAGTCCCGGCGGCAGCGTAGCTGCGGCATTCGGCATGGTTGAGGTTATGGATCGTGAGGAGTTTACAGCGCTTGTGACTGGCGACGCAAAATGCGCGTCAGCCTGCGCTTCCGTCGTCTACCTTTCGGCGCGGATGCACTTGGTGACAGACAACGGGTTGCTTGGTCTGCATACATGTTACAGCTCTTTAGACAGAGAGCCGCTTGATTTGTGTAATCAGTTAATTGCGGAAAATGCCGTCAAACATGGTACTAGCTATGGCGCGGTGAACATGTGGCAGTCCGCATATCGGCCAGAGAGCATGGCTTGGCTGGGAGCCGATGCTGCCTGTAAGTTCGGGCTGTGTGGTCCGCCCGGAGTAGATGAAACGGAGGCGCGGCCATCGTTTGATTGCCGGCGTGTTCAAAAATCCTCCGAGAGAGCAATCTGCGCGAACAAGCGCCTGTCTCGGCACGAGGCATCTTTATCAATCTTGTATACGAAATTGATACAAGCCTTGCCAGCGGATGATAGGGAACGGTTGCGAGCCGAGCAGCGGGCCTGGCTCAAATACCGAGATTCGTGTGACGGCCTTGAGATTGAAAGTTGCCTCTTGCAGCGCATTGATCTTCGTTATCAGGAACTGCTAAATCGCGATTTGTCGCGCATAGTCAATCGGCCATGATCGAAACTCTCGTCCGTCATCCTTGAGAAAGTTAGCGCCTCCTGCCGCAGCATGACGCCTGAGATCGTATGCAAAAAGAGGCTGGCCACAAGGAAGAAGCAGCGGAAGCCGGAACCCAGCGGTGGCGGATGGTAGACAAAAGGGAAAGCATCGCCAGAATGAACTCCACCGTCGTTCCCCCTTATGATACTAAAGACCGTAGCCCGATCAGGTCAACTAAGGACGAGTCTCGTGGTCCCCAAAAGAGGGGGAATAAGCCAGTCGGTTGTTCCCCTACACCATGAACTCAACCCGTTCCCGACGAAAAACCGGCAGCTTGAAATGCCGGTGTGCGCCCAGGACGCAACCGCGGGATCGCGGTGAACGTGCCCGGCATATGCCGCGTTCTCCCGCGGTATTGCTGGTAGCTCTCTCGATGATCTGTCCCGCCATCGTTTCGCCAGCCGCCCTCGTAATGCGGCGTGGCACCTCGGGAACAGCATCGCCCGGATCTCGCTACGGCGCGGAAGGCCGTGACATGAGCGAAAGCGAATTACGTGTGATGTTCGCGGGGGCCCAACTAAGCATTTTTTCAGCGGGAACCTGCCGTGAACAGAGTCCACGGATTCTCCACGGATCGTTGCGTCATGTTGCCGGATCGTTCTGCCGGAAACTGCCGATTAGGGAATTCCAAAAAGATTAGAAAGCGCAATGAACATCGGGATTTAATGGTGGGCGCTGTAGGGATTGAACCTACGACCTCTCCCGTGTGAAGGGAACGCTCTCCCGCTGAGCTAAGCGCCCGTATCGACGCAGGATTTACGGCAGGGGCGGAAGAAGTCAAGCGACGTGGAGGCTTTGAGCCGGATTCGGCCCCTGGCTCCGTAGGGCGCAGTCGCTTTATTGCGCCGCTTGGCGAGGCCGACGGCGCAATAAAGCGATTGCGCCCTACGTCAGCCCGACTGCGCCACGCGCGCCCGGCGGTTCTGCAGGGCGCGGATGCGGTCGGCGAGCGAGCCTTTCTGGCCGCTGCCGTTGGCCGTGATCGCCCCGATGAGCTTATCGCCGTTGCCCGCCGTTCCATTGGCGTTCGCATGTGCGCTGCCCTGGGCGGCGCGGCCGGTGTCGCCTGCCAAAATGGCCTCGATCGGCGAACTCGGCCCTTCCAGCATGGCGGTGAGCCGCGCCACCTCGGCGGCGACGTCGTTGATGCGTTCGCGCATCACGGCGGTTTCCATGCGCTCGGCCGCCCAGGTGTTCTCGGCCTCCTGCTTCATGGCGACGATGTCGTGCCGCAGCTGGTCGCGCTCCTGATGCGCCAGCTTGAGCTGCTCCTCGGCGAAGATCTTGTCGGCACTCAGCGTCTCGGCGGTGATCCGATGCTGATCTTGGCGCTCGGCCAGCTCGGCGCGCAGGCCGGCTTCGGTGCTGGTCGCCGTTGTGAGCTGATTGCGGTATTGCTCGGCCGACAATTCGTGCTCGGACGCCGAGCGTTCGTGCCCGTCGACCCGCGCCAACAGCTCCTGCACGCGCCGGCTCAGGATCTCGCCTTCGGTCGTCTGCACCTTGAGCTGATTCTCGATCTCCTTGATGCGGGTGCCGAGCGTCTCGGTCTTGCTGCGCTCCTCGGCGAGCTGCCGGCTCGCCGTCTCGGTATTGGCGGTTTGCGTTTCCAGCCGCCCCTGCAGGCTCTTGATCTCCTGCTCGTAGCCTTCGATCTTTCCCTTGAGCGCCTCCGCCTGCGCCTGCAGGCTGACCAGCTCGACGCGCTGGCTGTCCGCCTTCATGGTGCTGTCGTTCAATTGGACCGTGTGCCTGGCGAGCTCGGCGGTGGTGTTGGCGAGCGCGCTCTCGGTCTCCTGCAAGACCCGGGTCTTGCCGGCGAGCTCGTTCTGGGTGCTCTGCAATTCCTCCGTCAGCGAATTCACCCGGGCCTCGGCCCCGAGCAGCGCCGCCGCCTTCTCGCCGAGCTCGAGCTTGAGGCGGCCGACCGCCTCGCTCTTCTTGCCGATCTCGGCGAGCTGGGAGGTCGTCTTGGCCTTCATCTGATCGACGCTCATCTCGAGCCGGCGCGTCGACATCGCGAATTCAGCGCGCAGCTGATCCTTGTCGGCGTGAATTTCCGCCATCGACATCGGGGTCATGGCTTCCAGGCGGCGT
>Ga0182024_10015487_pt1 | contig 14586 bp, 28 predicted proteins | sample P32metaG_FD_120480 | JGI IMG/M metagenome (GOLD analysis project Ga0182024, IMG submission 120480) | Permafrost microbial communities from Stordalen Mire, Sweden - P3-2 metaG (Illumina Assembly) | ecosystem: Environmental > Terrestrial > Soil > Wetlands > Permafrost | place: Sweden: Stordalen... | reverse complement strand
TTCTAAAGATGCCTTACAGCAACTAGAAGATGAGTTGAATGGTAAGGTTGATTTGGCTCCCACATACATCTCACCGTGGCCTGAGTTGAACAAGTTGGTAGGCTTTGAAGATGGCGATGTGATCGACATCGTAGCACCAGAGAAGGTGGGCAAGACGACCTTTGGGCTCAACCTGCTCGACCACATGGTGAAGACGTACGGAGAAGATGGATTGTTGGTATGCCTAGAAATGACACAAGCACGCTTAGCCCGTAAATGGGTGTCTTTGGTCACGGGTTTTGAAGACAACATTACAGAGCCGGGGACAGTTGAGTCGAGGAACAAGTTGGCGGAACTGAAAGCAGCAGTGGTGCAAGCGAGGGAAATACAACAATCCCGCAAAGCGGACTTGTACTTCGCTTATCCTCAATTAGTAAAAAGCCCTGAAGACGTATTCAAACTCATCCGCGACTGCATCCGCAGGTATGACGTAAAGTGGGTAATGTTTGATAATATACAACGCCTGTGCGACGACACTTTGGTTAACATGGGGCATAGGACAGTCCACATGTCTCAGATCAGTAAAAATTTTGCTAAAATCGCCAAGGACTACCGCATCAAACTAATCCGCATTCTGCAGCCGAAACGCATTGAGAAAGGTCAAATAATTACAACTAATGACATTGACGGCAGCAGCCAAGTCGCTAAGGATTGCGACTCGATGTTGACCATGTGGCGCAGCGTACTCGGAGAGATGAAAAAGTCTGAATACGATGAGCAGGCTGTTGGCTTCGCTGAAACCCTGCAGTCGTTTGACCCCAAGACAAAACTAACGGTAGGACTATCCCGCTATAGCGCAGGCGGGTCATGCTACGTGCTATGCGACGGCGCAAGGTCTACGTTCCGCTCCTACAACGACAACGAGAAAGCCAAACTCAATACCAACCTCCAGAAGTTTAATGGAGTGATTCCAATGGAAGGTGGAGGCTCAGTTCCAGTGATGGGGAACATACCAATATGAAGTGGAAACAGCTAGAAGATTGCCCATCTTATCGTGTATCCGACACAGGGTTGGTGCAGAGGATAACTACAGGCCAAGGAGCTAGGATCGGCAAGCTGATAAAGCCCTTTGTTGATAAGCAAGGTTACCTGCATGTAACACTGTGTGAGAACGGCAAGGTTTTGGGAAGATTGGTACACAGGTTAGTTGCTTTGGCTTTCATTCCAAACCCTAAGCAACTACCTGAGGTCAATCACAAGCGCAGGCCCAAACTAAACTGCCGAGTGTCCAATTTGGAGTGGAGGTCTAGACAAGGCAATAAGGACCACGCCGTACATCACGGGTATACGCGAGGAGATGTAGTACACTTCAACTCTGCAACAGCCAAGTGGACAGCACGCTATAGTCCTAAGGGAAAAAGAAACACGTACCTAGGTGAGTACTCAACCAAAGCAGAAGCCCTACGTGTACGTAACGTAGCGGTAGAAGCAAACATTCCAATCTAAGGAGAAGTATGCGACTGAGCAACCTCATTGAAGGGTTGCAGATTCTGCAGCCCTATTACGACAACCCAGACGGCTTTCATGTTGGTGCTGAGCACTACCAGTTCTACGCATACACCACGGACAAGCCACTGCCTGAAGAAGCAGTGAAGCGTATGGTAGACTTAGGTTGGTTCCAACCGGACGTTGATGTGGACGATGGGGAATATTTCCAAGCAAAGAACTACGTAGCGGATGAAGGTTGGTCCGCACACACCTAAAAGGAGAACCATGATCTACATTTTCGACATCGACGGTACACTGTCCGACCTAACGCACCGCCTGTCTTACCTTCAGCAGACTCCACCTGAAGCAGGGAGTGACAAGCCTATATTCGAGGTAATCACTGTGGCACGTGCATTGGCAAAAGCAGGGCACCTGCTGATCTTTTGCACCGGGCGCAGTGAGGATATCCGAGGCATAACTCAAGACTGGTTGAACAAGTACCGTGTGCCGACTGGGCCATTGCTCATGCGGCATAGTGGAGACTACCGCGATGACAACGTGGTTAAGTCTGAACTGCTGGACATGATCATGCAGCAATACGGAGAAAGTCTAGCTTCTTATGGTGGTGTGTTCGAGGATCGCCAGCAAGTGGTAAACATGTACAGAGCGCGTGGCCTACGCGTATTCCAGGTTGCAAAAGGGGACTTCTAATGGTGCACGAAGTGAAGAGTTGGTCTAGGTTCTTTCAACGCACTCTAGCGCGGGAAAAGATGTTTGAGATACGTCTCAATGACCGCAATTATCAAGTGGGTGACTTCTTACTATTGCGAGAGTGGGATGAGTTAACCGAGCGCTACACAGGACTCTTCCAAGCTGTGTTGATCACTTACATCCTGGGTGCAGATATGCACTGTGCTGTGTCACCGGTTGCTATCAACAAGCCATACATTGTACTCGGCATAGCCTACTAAAGGAGACCACAAATGCAAAAAGTTCTTGAGCAGTACTCAGATCACGGAGAACGCATCCTACGCAGAGCACTTGGGAGAAAGATTACCCGAGCAGAACTGAAAGGTTTGGCGTACTACATCGCAGCGTACGACGCGCTTAAAGCCCTGATCGACGCACCCACCCCTGCATGGGTTGGGCTAACGTTCAGCAAACCACGCAGGGCATAACACATTCACCTCATAAAGCCGTGTTAACTCACGAACTATTTGTCAAAGACAGTAATGTCCACTGATGAGCTTGCTACAGTGTGACAAACAGCCTTTACGAGGTGAGCAAGACATAGGGACGGTGTAACAGCCGTCCCGCCATTTTAGTTTGTGGAGGAAACATGTGGAAACGGCTACGGGAAAGTTTCAAGTTTGAAGAGACCTGTGCTGGGCAATACATTAAGTTTGACTTTGCAGGGCTACACATCTCCTACGACAGGTTGTGGTGGTTCTTTGCAAAGCAGAGCATCAGAGGCGACGAAGCAATACAACGTTTGGGAGAGCGCATAACATTCCAAGTAATGGAGGAAATAGAACATGAGCAACAGCACGCATCGCGTTAACGTAGTACGGATTGACGAACTTCATCCACACCCTAGCGCCGATACACTGAGCATCGTATACATCGGCGGATACCAGTGTGTCGTGAAGACGGACAACTACAAGGTCGGGGACTTGGCATTGTACATCCAACCGGACACCATCGTCCCTGTATTGGCACCCTTCAACTTCCTGTGGGCCGACCGAGATTGGGACTTCCCCAGCGAAATCCTGAAGTACCGTAGGGTCACTGTACGGCGATTCCGCAAGGAATGGTCCGAGGGCTTGCTAATGCCCTTAGAGGACTTCTTTGCAGCAGTGGACACAGTCAATGGTATCTATTATGAAAGTACCATACCTACCACAGGAGTGCTGCACCTGCAAGAGGGCGATGACGTAGCGGAACTGCTGGGCTTCACACACTATGAAGAGCCCGACCAGTCGTACGTGCTGGGCACACAGGGACGCAAGTTGACTGTGTGGCAGCGCATCCTGAAGTTCTTCGGCTTTGTACCGAAGCCATTCGGCCCCAAGGACGGACCAGGAGTGTACGACGTGGAATCGGTCAAGAACTACCCACGCGCACTCGTCGAAGGCGAACAGGTAATTGCCACGGAGAAGATTCACGGCTCCAACGCACGGTACTACTTCGATGGAGAGACGTTCTGGGTTGGCTCGCACAAGAAGTGGTGGAAGGACAAAACGAACATCTGGTGGCGCGTGGCAATCGCTAATCCATGGATCGAGGAATTTTGCCGCCAATACCCATTGCACACGCTACGCGGAGAAGTGACACCAACTCAGACGGGGTATCAGTATGGCAATACCCCTGAGGAGCAATTCTTTGCGTTCGATGTGCAGAAACCAAACGGTGAATATGTAGACAAAGTTGATCTTTACAGATACCCTCTGATCTACAAGCTGGTCCCTGTGGCGTACCAAGGCCCGTACAACGCGGCTCTGTTGGCAACGAAGGCCGAAGGGCGTACACTGGTAGGGATGAAGAACCCACACCTCCGAGAGGGACTAGTCATAAGCACCGAACGGGAAAGGGTCATGCGCGGCCTCGGTAGAGCGCAGTTGAAATTGAAAAGTATGGCATTTTTGGAAAAGGAGAGCAAGTAATGGCAAAGGCAACTAAGAACGTCATTCCAGCCACATACACAGTGGCTCTAACGCTCAGCACAGACGAAGCAGAGGCATTGCTAGATGTTCTGGGTAGGGTAGGTGGGTCACCGCAGAACAGCCGAAGGAAGTACATTCAGGCAATCTACGAAGTGTTGATCACTTTGAACTTGAATTACAAGGAAACGGGAGCGCCTGATATGGTTGCAACAGACCATATTACCTTCACGGACATACTGGGAATCCGGTGATCTACATCGGGATTGACCCCGGCTTGAGCGGAGCGGTAGCAGTGCTAGACGATCAGGGTGGCATATGTGATCCATTCGTATTCGACACACCTACCGTTCTCGTTGAAGGTGAAAAAACTAAGCGCAAGTACTTGGTACCTGCCATGGCGGCACTACTGAGACCATACAGCAGGAACCCATACGCTCTAGCAGTGCTGGAGAACGTACACAGCATGCCAAAACAGGGGGTCGCGTCTTCGTTCTGCTTCGGTGAAGGCAAAGGCATGTGGGAAGGCATTCTAGCGGCATTGGAAATTCCCACGGAGTTAGTCTCCCCACAACATTGGAAGAAGGAGATCATGGCTGATCAAGGCAAGAAGAAGAGCTCGGCCAGATTTAAGGCGATGTCTCTGTTCCCATCCTTAGCGGATCAACTGAAACTGGTGAAGCACGACGGCAGGGCAGAGGCATTGCTCATGGCCGAGTACGGACGACGATTAAGAAAGTAGGCAATGACAACCATTAGTGAAGTAACGCAGAAGCGCAATTATCTCGAAGAGTTCAATTGCGTTGTGGCTTTGTACTCCGTATTAAAGGCCAACTCTACGTCCCTGCGTGTGAAGCAAGCGGTCTATCGGCAAGATGAAGTAGCCGCCGAACCGCTAGACTTCATCATCGACGTGGAAATTAAAGTTAAACGCACAATAGGGCAGATGTTCTATGACATGTTCCTTCGCGCTGTGTTCAATGAGAACCTTGAAATTCTCTCGGAGGAGCTACGCACCGAACTTGGCAGGACATTTTTTGGATACGGCCTAGGACTAGATGGTGCCTACGCCAAACTGTATTACAAGACCAAGAACGATCAAGTCCGCAGCTACATGAGGGAGCAACAAAATGGAATCTTTGGAATTAACGACGCCACTGACTGTGACTGAAGAGCCAGCACCACCAGCAGCACCTCCAGAGAAGCTGACACGTAAACAACTTGGGCAGCTACGCAGGCAGTACGTCACTATCGTGCATGGCACCGTCAAAGCATGTGAACACAAGGCCACGTTCAGCAAGGATCACGATCCTAAGAACAACTGTGTATACTGCTGGGCTGCCTACTTCGCAACCAGCGTTGATCTGGACTTCATCCACACCGTGCTTACCACCAAAGGCGTACGAGCACTGGTTGCCATGAAGGGCACTAAGTTCACCAAGATGTTCCACGGTTTCTTGAGTTCTCAACTACTCCCTGCTCTCGCAGCAGAGATCAACAAAGAAACACCAGCACAAATCGTAGGAGGGACGTTTGCTAGTGTGGAATAACGAGAAGGCACAATGGGTAGAGAACGACCACAGTGAGGATGCTTTGGAAAAAACAGCGCATCTACACGCAATTAGTATCCCTGTGCACACCTTAACCAAGAAAGTCAGCCCTACGGTGCAGGGCGGATTGCCCGGACAAGGAAAACGTAGGTAAGTGCAAGAAAACACAGGAGGAACAACTTAGCACTTGACATTCCCTGTTTTCTGTGCTACACTTGTAAGTGGAGGAATACAGGCTATGGGCGGTAGAAGCAAAATTGACGTGACCGGACAGAGGTTCACAAAACTGTTGGTGCTGAGATTCAAAGAAGGACAAACAGACAAACGCCATCAAAAGTATGTCTGCCTGTGTGACTGTGGAAACGAAGTACTTGTCTCTAGTACCGATCTGCGTTTAAGAAGAAGACAAAGCTGTGGCTGCTGGGGTAAAGAAAAAACCAGAGCTAGGATGACGACACATGGCTTATCCGAAGCTAAAGAATACTACATGTGGACCAACGCAAAACACAGAGCAAAAATAGAGGGTGTTCCCTTCACCATAGAACCGCAAGATGTGGTGATACCTGAGTTCTGCCCAGTGCTAGGTATTAAGTTGAAAATTGACAATGAAGTAGCTGAAGCAAATAGCCCTTCGATTGACAAGCTGGTACCTGCACTGGGGTACATCAAAGAGAATGTGTGTGTCATTAGCTACAAAGCAAATACGATCAAGAGTAATGCAACCCTTGAGGAACTACAAAAAGTAGCCCATTGGGTAGAAAGCAGATTGAAGAGATGAGCGAGACGCTGGAAGCAAGATTCAAACAACTGGCACTGTTAAGTAAGCGACTAGACGAGGAACACACTATCTCAAAGATTGGACGAGAAGTGAAGAACTCACTTGTACGCCTTGGGGACAAGCCAGTGTTGCGTGTTCCTTGCATTGCTACGGGATTGCCAACTCTGGACTTTGATGTGCTCCAGTATGGAGGCATACCAAGAGGGCGCATAGTGGAGATTTTTGGTGCAGAAGCATCTGGCAAGACTACTACCGCCCTACATATTACAGCGCAAGAACAGAAAGCGGGAGGCATCGTTGCTTACATAGATGCAGAGCACAAACTAGAGCCATCCTATGCTCAATCCTTGGGAGTTAACATTGACAACTTGCTGTTCAATCAGCCTAACAGTGGAGAGGAAGCACTCGATACTGTGGACAAACTAGTAGAATCTGGTGCAGTAACTTTGATCGTGATTGACTCTGCCGCAGCACTTGTTCCCGAGGCTGAATTGGCTGGGGACATTGGGGATCAACACATGGGACTACAAGCACGTATGTTCAGCCAAGCTATGCGTATTCTCACGGGAAAGTGCTCACGCAGTCAAACCACTATTCTGTGGCTGAATCAAGTGCGCACCAACATCGGAGTGATGTATGGAAACCCAGAGACAACCCCCGGTGGTCGCGCACTCAAATTCTATTCCAGTGTACGGCTCAGTATCAGCCGTAAAGAAGCTATTTGGAAGGGCACCAAGGAAAATATCATAGGACACAGTATAGACCTAAGATGTGTAAAGAACGGAGGCGGCATACCTTTCAGGCGCACGCAAATAAACTTGGTTTATCCGGGCGGCGGAAGAGAACCCGGCTTTGACAAACTTGACAACGTAATTGAGTTTGCCGATGGTCGCGGAGTGTTCGAGAAGAAAGGCAGTTGGTTCTGGTATGACCTTGGCAACAAGGACAACAAATCCGTGCCTATGGGGCCAGAAAAAATAGCCAACGGAATCGAGAACCTGAAGATTTTCTTGGCATCCCGCCCAGATGTTGTTGAGCGAGTACGAAAAGATGTGGCAGCACTAATCAAAAAGGAGGAGACGCAGCCTGTTGCTGCACCTAATGTCTAACCATCGTGGTACACTGTATACCTACAGTGGCAAGATCGCATTCCCCGGTGGAGCGCCTTCCCTACTCGATACGGCAATCAGCCTGTCGAGGGAAGGCCGCTTCGCTGGGGCAGGGCAGAGGTTCTTCCCTGTGGCACTACACTCGTTTGTGGTAGCTGATCTTCTTGGTCCTGCTCTTCAGTTTGACGGGCTGATACATGACTGCCCAGAGGTCATCACTGGGGACACACCCAAGCCAGCGAAGACTGACGAGATAGAACTATTTGAAAAGGAACTATCCGCTGCTGCTTACGCCGCATGGGGCGTGTACCCTCCAAACGACTTTGACCGCTATGTGGTGAAGGAGGCGGATCGCATGGCAATGCGTGGAGAGGTTTACACGGTAGGAAACATTTGGCTACAGCCGTTCCACATACCTTGCCCTGAAGCAGAGGAGTTGATCTTCAAGTATGTAAAGGAATACACCTACGCAGATATGCTGGAGGCGAGCGGTCGCGTCCCGTTAGAGTTTATGCGTAGATTCCGGCAATACCGTCTGCAACTAGACGCATCTCGTATCATCTCATAGGAGAAACTAATGTGCGCTGCATCCAACCTTACATCCACCCAAACTCAAACTTTGAAGACGACCTCAACTTCATCTACCAAACCCGTACCGAAGTGGCTCAAGATGAAACAACAGAACAAGTCTTCAGCCGGAAAACAGACCGCAAAGCCTACCGTGCAGAAGTCCTCGGGAAGCGCACAGAAGCCCCACGACGAAACGCGAAACTCAAAAAGGGCAAGGTGGGCAAAAAAGGCTAAGCCCGTAGCCAAGCCTGTTGTGGTGCGCGGCCCTGTGCATGAGTACATCTCGGCATGCTGCTCTGCACCTTCACGCAAGCCTCGCGCTGGCATGAAGGAGACTGTGAAAGACCCAGAGTCCGGTAAGATGAAGGACAAGCCGAAGGGCTTGGGTCACTGGCGCTGCACAGCGTGTGGCAAAGTTGCCAAGGTCACGCCATGCAAACCTGCACCGAAGGAGATAGTAGATGCGGTACGTGCAGTCAACGCCGCTTCTGTGCGTCCTATCGAGGAGAACCCGTACCTGACCCCCGAGCAGAAATCAAAGCTGGCCACACTGCCACCCATGACGGCGGTAGCTATAGATGGTGGCTTAATAGCTCGCGTGGAGGTGCCCGTTGCATAGACGCATCATTGTTGCTGTTGGTTTGCTTGTGGCGGCCTTTGGCTCATTGCTTATATTCGAGTCCACGGGCCGCCTGCTCCCGGCAGTAATCGCTGTGTTCTGTGCAGCGGTTGCATTGCCTATCCTAACCAACGTTGCAAAGGAGACGTTATGATTTCACATCAAGACCCATTCGGCATTGGGGAATCCACAGCGTACGCCCTTATATTCGCGTTGGTGCTAACGTTGATGCTGACGTTTATGACCTGTGAACCTGCACATGGCTCAACGGCATCAAAAAAGAGCAACACAACGTGCTGGCTCCCCGAGGGCTGTGTCACACAGTACCAAGAGAACCCTTTTACTTATAAAGCAGGCACAGTGTCTACTGTGGGTGCCCCCGATGATGCTATTGTTATCAGGATACAGCCACTGGCGACGTACAGTCTTTTCACGGAAGACATACTCTTCTGCGATGCGGATAGAGTAGCATTGCTGGGCTCAGGCAAACACAACCCTGTCCTGCTGACCTACAAGACGAAGGCATCACACATGGTACAGGGCATCGGTTGCCACGACCTCGTGCGCGTCGATGAGTTCAAGGAGGCCAAGCAATGACATGGGTAACAAGACTTATAGGTGATCATAACCGAGAGGAGTTCATTCGCACACTGGACTCCCTCGTTGGCATTGTATTGCAGGTGATTACTCTTGGAGTGCAAGTCTTCGGGCTGTACTATATCATGCACCACCCCCGCTAAAGGAGAACACAATGTGGATGTTTATTCTTACGGTATTTCTTTACCTACTTGCAATGCTCATCGTTGCTGTAGTTGTTGACGAGACACTGTAATGTTCGAGCGCATATTTCGCTGTGGTAAGTTCGCTGGGGAGTTTCAGTGTTGCAAGTGGCGAGGCCACAGGCTAAGGTTCTTTTCGTGGAGCATATTTAATCACTGTTACTACGATGGTTGGCACAGGGAGTGCAGAGGGAGCAGATCATGGACTATTCAAAGCAAGGGCTAGAACTGACAGAGAGTTTCGAGTCGTGCAGGCTGACCGCCTACCCCGACATCAAGGGCATTATGACAATCGGCTGGGGGCACACTGGGCCAGAGGTTGTGGAAGGTCTCGTGTGGACGCAGAACCAAGCGGACAGCCAACTCGTGATGGACACGCTCCACGCAACTGCCATGGTCAATCGCATGGTGACTGTCCCCGTATCGCAGGGCGAGTTTGATGCTCTGGTGGACTTCGCCTTCAACCTTGGTTGCAACGCTGAGGCAGGCTCAACACTATTGAAGCTAGTCAATGCTGGGGACTTTGCTGGGGCGGCTTCCCAGTTCCAACTGTGGGATCATGCCTCGGGTCAAGTAGTAGCGGGCCTGCTCCGCAGACGCATAGCAGAAGAAGCAGAGTTCAATGCAAACAGTTAACTGGGGAGTGGTGCTGGGATGGGCAGGGGTAGTGCAGTGCACACTGGCTTGCATCGGCTACGCGCTCGCCAAGGACATGCGCCATGCACTGTACTACCTATTCGCGGCAGCGATAACCGTATGTGTGATTTGGAGATAACATGATAGGAGAACCGACGTACCGCAAGAAGTTGCACGGTGATGACGTGGGCACTCGCCTTGAGCACATGATGGACCTACAGGGGTTATGGTCGGATGTGTACGGTATACTGACGCGCCCTAAGATGTTCCACACGGAGTACGAACAGATACGTGCTGCACAGTTGGAACTTGCGCTTGACCTGCTACAGCATCACATGGAAGCGGAGTACAATCTGACTAACTATGCAAAGGAGATCAATGATCTACCAAAGCCTAAGAAGGACGATCCTCCCGATAATTTTACTCTCGGTGACAGTGTGTAGTGCACGACTCAACACGTCATTGCCTACCACCAAGGGACAAGCCTCGTGGTATGGCAAACGCGAGCAGGGGAAACGTACAGCGAGCGGTGAGCGGTTTGACAGACGGCGTTACACGTGTGCATCCCGTACCTACCCGCTGGGCACCCTGCTCATGGTAAAATACCCTCGCAAGGGTACATTCGTTGTGGTCCGAGTGAATGACCGTGGGCCATGGACTAAGGGCCGCGTGCTGGACCTAAGCGAGCGCGCAGCAGAGTACCTAGGGCTGAAGCCCTATGGAGTAGACACCGTGGTGATCGAGCCGCTACAACTGAAATGGAGAGTGATATGAAAATAGGAATTGACATGGACGACGTAGTGACCAACGCACTGATTGCCGTGCAAAAAGTAGAACCACGTTGGGATGTCACCGACTGGAATGGCGGCATGGAGCCTGCAGAGTGCGCTGAGGTGTGGAAGAAGGTGGCCGAGCAGCCAAACTTCTGGGCACTGCTGGACCCTTTGCCTTCGTTCGACGCGGAGACACGCGGCTTGCTGCTAGACACACACTATGCACACGATGTGTGGTTCATTACCGACCGCTTCCAGACCCCCGGACTGTCATCACCGTTGAAACAGACTAAGTACTGGTTTGGTAAGCACACGCTTCTCCACATGCCAAACATACTCATCGCCAAAGGCAAAGGGCCAGCGGCATCGGTGCTGCAATTGGATGCCTTCATTGATGACAGGCCGAAGAACTGCATTGATGTAAAGACGGCTATGCCATACTGCCGTGTGTACCTTGCAGACTCGTCGCACAACAAGCCGTTCAGTGACCCATGCATTCCACGTGTGAAAGACCTGAAGGAGTTCCTGAAACTTATTATGGAGGCAAACTGATGAAAGCACCACGGATTGTTTGGATTCTGGAGAAACGAAGAGAAGGCAGTAGAACTTGGGAGATTTGCTGGGGTCCGTGGGGCATCATCTGCACCAAAGAGGATGGCGAGGACCGCGCCCAATCTTTCACAGAGCAAAGCGTGGGATGGGTGTTCCGCGTGAGACCCTACAAGGAGGTAGTGTAATGTACGGATTAGGCATTGAAAATCGCTACAAGAACGACAATGTATTCCGCACGGTCGTTGACCAGATGAGTGCACTGCTGAGCATGTACCTAGTCACGCCTAGCGAACTCCGCGAGGCGTCCATCCTAGCAGCCACTATGCATGAGGCACAGCGCATCAGACCACTGCTCTATACAAAGCCGTACTTTCCACAGTCGTACGGTGGGATGAACTTTGACAAGATTATTCTCGACGAATGGAAGCCTGCGGAGTTTCCTGCCATGTTTGGTGGTGGGTCGGAAAGTGGCCGCATCCAGTCGTCCAAACCTAACTTCACAGAGCAGGACAAAGACGCTGGGCTGGACTATGCTAACGCCAAGGACTACAATAAGTGTATCTGTGGGTACACTGGTACGAACAAAGCCCTGCACAGCCAAACGTGCAAGGACTACAACTGGACGTACTACCATCCCAAGAAGGCATCGGTGCCAGAGCATTGCCACATCTTCGGCAACATAAAGAAGTCTGGAGAGTTATTTTGCTCATGTGGCATCAGCCGAACATACTACGACCACGAGTACAACAAGAAGCAGCCACTGCCTAAGATTGTGTCCGACACAGACGGCTGGAGAGACGACTACTAAAAGGAGGCACCATGACCACCGGGACAGCAGCAAAGAAAGTTCTCGACCTCACTAAGCGCAATCCCATTCTAGACCCACTGTTGAAGAAGATGCACGAGCGTCTGGTGGGGCAGGATGGCGCTGCGCAGGTTATGGTGGACATGGTATCAACTCATCTGTCGGGCTTCGGCGCTCCCGGCAGGCCAGCAGGCAATGCGCTACTGCTAGGCCCTACAGGGTCAGGCAAGACGCGTGCGGTGGAGGTGCTATGTGAAGGTCTGGTGGGTGACCCTCGCGCCTGCATCAAGATTGACTGTGCAGAGTTCCAGCACAGCCATGAGATTGCAAAGCTAATAGGTAGCCCACCGGGCTATCTAGGGCACAGGGAAACACATCCGCTTCTGACTCAGGAAGCCCTGGACAAGTGGCACAAAAACAACATGAAACTGAGTGTTCTTCTGTTCGATGAGATCGAGAAGGCATCTGACTCTCTATGGCAGTTGCTGCTGGGTATTCTGGACAAAGCTACGGTTACCCTTGGAGACAACCGCACGGTAAACTTCGAGAACGTCATTATCATCATGACATCAAACCTTGGTGCGAAGCAAATGCACGCACAGAAGTATGGCTTCAAACATGGTGACATTGAAGTTCTGGACGACAGTAGGAATGAGACCATCGCAATGGAGGCCGCCAAGAAGCACTTCACACCAGAGTTCATGAACCGCTTAGACCACGTGGTGGTATTCAGAACGCTGACAAAGACACAGGCAGCGGAAGTCATGAACATAGAACTAGGCATTATCCAGAAGATGTTCTGGGACAAGGCACACCTGATCTACCAGCTAACGCCTGCGGCAAAGTTAACACTAATGCAGGAGGGCTATAGCATAGAGTACGGCGCACGTGAAATCAAACGTGCCATCGAGCGCCGCGTGCGATTGCCATTGGCTGGCCTAGCAGCATCTGGGCAAATTACCTTAGGGGATACTATCGTAATTGATCAGGCCAAACCTCAGGACAAGCAGTTTGAGTTCTCGATTCAGAAGTTGAGCAGCACCGACATAAAATTCAAAGATGTGGAGGAGATTCTATGAGGTTCTACACTGTCGAAAACTTCCGAGAGATGATCTTCCTAGGGGCGTGTGCACAGTTACCTACAGTAAAGGTCCTTATACAGGCGGGTACACACGACGACTACGCCGAGAATGTTGCAGCCGTGCGCAGAGCCGAAGCAGTGTGGGAGTTCGTATCCAAGCAGGCGTACTAATCCAAAGGAGAAACAATGAAGAAACCCAAAGCAACATCCAAAGAGGGCACCGGAGAGACCATCGTCCTCGAAACCGAGAACAACAAGAAAGACCTTCTGGTCGTGGCAAAGAAGAAGCTGCCGCGTACCCCCTACGAGTTACTATGATCATCGATCCACTGTTCAGCTTCACCGCCATGACAGAGGCAGGCAAAGACAAAGCTCAGGAGATTGCCAAGGTGTTCTCCAAGTTGCTGTTTGACTTGGAAGACATCCTCCCCGGCAACTCCAGAGAGTTCGCCATTGCCAAAACCAAGCTGGAGGAGTCCGCGTTCTTCGCAAAGAAGGCCCTCCGCAACTACAAAGAAAACGTAGCATAGACAAAAAAAAATAGCCCTACTGACTGAGGTAAATTATCGCCTCAGACAGTAGGGCTATTTGATCTTTGAAGAACCCAATGCCGAAGTTACAACCTCGACAAAGTGTTCCTCTAAACTCTCCTGTTACATGGTCATGGTCTCCACACAAGTTCTCAGCAGTTCCACAAATCTCGCAGCGATCACCTCGTAGATGAGCAAAGCCTTTACCTTTGCTGGGGTGGTTCTTGTTGTATCGTGCCCTTTGTGCTTTGACTTGTCCTCTGTTTGCATTACGAGCCACACTACACTTCCAGTTATCATCTTTCATACTGATGTTAACCTTGCCGCACGCAGTGCAGAATGCTTCGCGTGTTTCAGTGTTGATGCCCGACAGTCTGTGTTTCCATTGTCCCATAGTTACTCCTGAGTTCAAATTCCCTGCATGCCTCGAAAGAGGTGTGCAGGGCTTTTCTTGTTTCTACCGCGATGCGATGAGAGCGAGTAAGAGCATGCCAGACACATACGTTCCGGCAGCGAAGATACCAATGAGATTTTCCACGGTGCGTCTTTTCACTTTACCTCTCTTTTTCTCATTAGAAGCCGATACAGCGATCTTTGTGTTCAAACAGCATAAAGCCCCATAGAGTCTCTAAAGGTCACGCCACGGGGCTGAATGAGACGTTTATAGCCCTGTGTAG
>Ga0182024_10015486_pt1 | contig 14586 bp, 13 predicted proteins | sample P32metaG_FD_120480 | JGI IMG/M metagenome (GOLD analysis project Ga0182024, IMG submission 120480) | Permafrost microbial communities from Stordalen Mire, Sweden - P3-2 metaG (Illumina Assembly) | ecosystem: Environmental > Terrestrial > Soil > Wetlands > Permafrost | place: Sweden: Stordalen... | reverse complement strand
CTCGATCGCATGTCCGTCGTGCCGGCGAACGGTCGGGCTTATCTCGTCACTTGAAAAGTATGGGGCTCATGCAGTGGATACAGACCGCAATCACGGTCGATGGCTTGCCGGTGTAAACCGCCAGTTGAGCGTCGAAGGCTCGCTTGTAGGCAGGCCGCGCTTCGCCGCGGGCGACATAGGCAGCCAGGTTTGGGTATTCGTCCAGAATGCCCGACGATTTCAACCTGAGCAGCACCGATACCATCATCAAGTCGCCAGCGCTGAACGCACCATCGAGCCAGTCGGCATCGCCTAGGCGAACGGAAAGTTGGTCCAGCCGATCGCCGACGCGATCCTCGACCAGAGGCAGGCGCTCCGCATACCAGGGCTTATCGCCCTCCAGAAGCTTGGCGGTTCCGAGTTCAAGAATCGGTGGCTCAACCGTGTTAAGCGCGGCAAACATCCATGTGATCGCGCGCGCCCGAGCATTGGCATCGCCCGGCAGCAAGCCGGCATGTCGCTCGGCGACGTGAAACACGATCGCCCCTGTCTCGAACAGCGCGAGATCGCCTTCCTCATAGGTCGGAATTTGGCCGAAGGGATGAAGCGCTAGATGCGCGGGTTCCTTCATCGCACGAAACGAAACAAGGCGAACCTGGTAGGGTTGGCCCACTTCCTCAAGCGCCCAGCGAACGCGCGTATCACGCGCCAGTCCCTTGCCGCCATCGGGTGAGCGTTCAAAGGCGGTAATGGTGATGCTCATCGAGAGGCTCCTCCTTGGCGAATATCATCGGCTGCGGAGGCAAACCTTTGCATCTATGGCCGAGCGCTTGCCATGGAACGTGAGCGCCGCACCTCCGGCCCTTCTGCATCAGCCTGCTAGACCGCAAGGACTGTGTTCATCAACAAATCATTGGTACCGACGCGACTCTTTACGTCGGAGTCACAGGCGATGGCCTGGTTGAAAACGTTTCTACGGTGAAACCTCGGTCGAATCGAGAACTCGAAAGACCTACTTGGGTGGCGGGTTCGAGGGGGGTGGCATATTCATGCTCGGATTGTAGTCGTTTTGTACGCACGAGGAGAGGTCGAAGAACAGGAACTCGAGCGCCTTCTCGTTCGTGACGTGGTCGCTGGTTGGGTCAAGATTGGAATCCATACACTCCTCAGGAAAGGTCGCATTGCTCGTGGTCCCCGAGAGGTGCACGTCGCTGAATACGGCGCGCCCGCATTGGTTGGCCACCGGCGCTGCCACCGGGGTGTTAAATGAAATGTAGCGAGGATGCGCTTGCGCCTTGTTGTAGATCCACTGGGTCGAAAGGCACGATCCGGCCCCCGCGGCGGCGGCGGCCTGGCAACCAGCGGGTAGGATGTTGTTCATATTGTCGCGGGTGTCTCCGAGCGTGATCGAGCCGAGGGTGGTCGTGATGGCGTTGTCTTGCAGCCACGTGGCAAAGGCAATCCCTTTGGGAAACGTCTGATCGATAGTGTCCATCTCCGTTTCCGTAGGAGAGTTGGTGTTCTTGTTCGGATTCCATGATGCGACGCTCTCGAGGTCGGCCGTACCCGTCGTTGGCGCGAACCAATTGTAATAATAGTGCGTCGTAAAGAGCCGGCCGCCTCCCTTGAGATACGCGTCCATCGCGGGGTAGGCCGCAGCACCGCGGTCGTAGGGGGAACACTCGCACGCGTTGAAGATGATATCGTTCTCGAGAAGGTTGGCAGAACTCGTCCACCACATGTAGGTATTGGCGTACGTGTTGCCGCCGCTCACCATAGATGCGTTGCCGCCGCTCGTCTGCTCGTTCCTGCCAGTGTAGAATCGAACGTGCCCGGCTCCTTCCGGCGTCGGCATGGCAGGCTTGGCAGCAGCCGCAGTCCAAGGCACCGGAAGCGGCGCCCCAGGCGCGACGAACTCGGAGTCCGAAATCCCGACGTGACGCAAGAAACACTCGGCCGGATCACATCCGCTGGTGAACGCGATGATCGGCATGTCACCCTCGCTCGAGTTCGCGGGAAGGCGAAGCTTGCCCGCGGGCGTCGCGGGGTCGGGGATGGCAGTGGCTGCACACGCGGTCACGGTCTGGATGGTGATCTGCTTGCGCCACTTTCCGGTCTGGATCACAAGCGGGATGCTCGTCCCGCTTGGAACGCCGAGTGAGGTCGCGTCGGGTTGTACGAGGGTGAATGCGCCGTGCTCGTCGGTAAGTGTGCCGATGATCGGGCCGCCCGAAGCGGGGGCCTCGCACGGAGTACAGGCCGGATTGCCGGGATCGATCGGATCGGGCGTGCTGCTCGGGATATACACGTAGATATCGTAGAGAGGTAGGGCGCCAGCTGGGTCGTAAACGACGCCCGTGATGGACGTGAACGGCGTCCCCTTTCCCGCGCAATTGTCCTTCGCCGACACACCGCACAAGGGTCCGTTGCAGACGGGGACGAGCGCACCGTCGGGGAGGGTCGTTGTGCCGCCGCCACTTGCAGGGCCGACCCCGCTGCCGTCGTCGAGATGAAGAGTGCCGGTTGTTCCGCCGGTCGTTCCGCCGCTCGCTTCACTCCCGCCGTCGCCAAATGCGGATGGGCTGCTGCCGCACGATCCGGTCGAGCTAGTCACGAGCAGAACCGAAAGCGGAGCCCCGACCAAGATCCAAGCGTGGCGCATTATCATTGCCCTTTCGCACAAAGTACCGACGTCGTTTCATTTGCCATCGGGAGCCTTCCCAAACATCCAATGGCCGCGTCAACTTCTATGTCGCACTAGTCCTCTATCCAGCGGCTTGGTCAGGCACCTACGCTCGTTCGAAAGCTTGCGACGGAGTCGGCGGCGGCTTACCTATCGCGTTAGAACGAGCAGGTCGGTATGCTGCCGCTTGTTGAGAAACTGGACGTGGTCACCCCCGTCCCTGACGGCTCATCGTTTGAGTCGTCGAGCGACACATTTGCATACTCGTCACTATTTTGCGCGGTGGCATCCAGGTGAATATAAGCCAGATACGCCTTGATCGCGTAGGTCGAGCTGGGTCCGGCGATCTTTGTGGAAGCGCCGGGTAGAGATGCGGTCGAATAGACGCCATTGACGACGATGTCCGACAACTCCGGAGAGCCGCCTGTGGAGCAGCTATTGTAATCGGTGTTCATGACGATCAGATGCTTTACCTGCGTGATGCAGGTGTTCGTGTAAGTGACCTGCTTCACGACTAGACCGCAAGGACCGGTCTTTATGTTGATGGCGTTGGAATCGGCTGAGCCGCCGCCGGAGAGATCGTTTCCGTAAACGTAGTTGTTCTCGAAAAGAATATTCGAGACGGTGTTCTGGTCGATGCCGCCGATGGAGAGGCCATGGGTGCCGTAGAGCTTGGTGTTCTTGACGGTGACATTTGAGATGTTGCCGCCGTTGGTTTTGATCGCGATTCCATCGTCGCCCGCCTCGATGGAGGAGTTGATGACCGTCGCGTCGGTGAGGCTGTCGATGTCAATGCCATCTGCGTTGACGCGGCTGGCGGGAGTGCGGATTGAGACGCCCCATGCGGTGAAGCCACTGCCGCCCTGAACGTAGAGGTTCGGGTGCAGCGACTGTGCAAGGGTTACGTTGTACAGAATGAGATTGTCTATGTTACTGGCCTGAACCAGCCGCGCCGTGCCCTTGAGGATATCTCCGCGACCGTCAACCGTGCCAGGGCCCATCAGGGACGCATTGGTGCCGGTAATATCGATCAGATTGGCCTGGCTCGCGTAACTGTTATCTCCGAATAGCGTGACTCCCGAATCGATAACCAGACCCTCGCCCTTGACGCTCAGGCTGTCCGTATAGAAGGCGTCTTTCGTTCCTGACGCCGCAAGCGTCACGCTCTTACCCGTTCCGGCGCAACTGGTGAGCGCCGCGTTTAGGCGGCTGGTATCATCGGAACTCGGAGGCGACGAACGCTGTGAGCTACTGAATTGGGCATAAAGAGTGGCACAGACGGCGGGATAGCTGGGCTGCTCAACACTTCGGCTGTCACCAGTTGCCAGCGTCGGGGTCCCCTTTGAGCCCACAGCGCCATCCGCGCTCGTCCCGGAGCCGTCGGAGTCCGGACTGCCGTCCTTTTTTCCGCCTGTCGAGGCGGAACCATCGGAGTGCGAGCCGCCGTCGTTTCCGCCTGTCGAGGCGGAGCCATCGGAGTGCGAGCCGCCATCGTTTCCTCCTGTCGAGACGGAACCGTCGGAGTGCGAGCCGCCATCGTTTCCTCCTGTCGAGACGGATCCATCAGAGCCTGGTCCCCCATCGCCCGACCCCGTTCCCATTCCTGCGTCTATACCCCCACCCCCGAGAGTCCCGGAATCCAAATCTCCGCCGGCGTCGCCCATGCCGACTTCGGTGCCGGTCGTTGTGCCCGTGGTTGTCGCAGAGGCGTCGGTTCCTCCCTCGGTCGCACTAGCCGGGTTGTCGTCGCCTCCGCACCCTACCGTAATGCCGCTAGCAGAAACCAATGTCGCAATGCACACCGCACCAAGCGAAAACATTTTCATGATCGCGTCCTATTAACCTTCCGACCGGGGCAATCGAATCGGCGATTGTGGTGATCTGAACGAGAATTCGCCGGAACACGCATCATGAGCAGTGCGATCCAGCACGCGGAAGCTAATTGGCTGTTGGTCGTATTGTCAAGTGGTCTGACCAAATTAGTTTGCTGTCACAATTCGGGTTCGCGCCCCAAGCCGCGTGAGTCGCTATCCTTCTTAGGGAAGTGTCACATAGAGAAGTGTCCTTCTTAGAGAAGTGTCCTACTTAGGCAAGTGTCCTCTTAGTAGAAGCGGAGCTCATTCAAATCGTGGCGCGATAGCCGCGCACTTGCGCCTACATTCACAGATTTCGCGTCAACGCGAGTGAAGGCGGGTTTTGGGCGACGGATCCCAGTGGCAGTTTGCCGCGCGAACGCCCGGAACGGGTGAAAGCTTTATGTCCATCTTCGGGCGAAACCCGGAATGAACTTCTGGCCGACCGTATGCAACCAGAGTGCTCGTGCCGCGCTGGACGGTGGGCGTCGTCGTGCGCGGCGCGGCGACCCGCGCACATTTGATCGGAATGGCCGGCTCCGGCGGCAGACACGTCTTGTCGGCGAGGTCGGACGGATCGCAGTCTCCGATCACGCTTGCACTGACGCGACCCTCTGAGCTGCCCCCATGGCCCGACGAGGCTCGATGCCTCGCCGTTGCTCGATGCGCCGTCGACGAGGGACATGCCACTGCCCAGTCCGCCACCGCCGTCACCCGCGTCGGCGCCGTTGTGGGGCGCCGCGCCACTCGACGCAGAATCCGCGCACGCGCTGAGCACGGCGACCGACGCGACTCTCCATCCTAAGCGCACCCAGAATCGACTCCATGTCGTGGCAAGCCTCGCAAAAAGACCGTTGTTCATGGACCACATATGTCTCTTCTGGTTTCGCGCGCCGATTGCCGGGCCGACTCGCGGTCAGGCGAATCCCGAGCGCCTGAAAGTGGTCCACGCCCCGCAGGATCCAGTTTTCGGGCTGGGTTGGGCTGAAGAAGGTGTTCCGCGGAGCTCTACCTCTCTCGTTGCGTTGGTACCCACAGGCGCGATTGGCAGGCAGCGGAAGTGCTCTTTTCGGACGTGTCCTGATCGATCATTTGCAACCGCCCTTGAGTGGGAACCCGGGCTCGCTCGAGCCTCGTTACGGCCTGCGCAATCGCGCAAGCGGGGTGCGCAAGCTCGAAGGTACAGACCGGGACCTTGGATGACACTTTGGACCGGGACCTTGGGTGACAGATCAGACCGGAAGCGTAGGTAACAGGTGACGGTCCAGATCGGGCAAGGCGAGGAGGTGCCGCGAATGCCCTGGAAAGAGATCTGTTCGATGGATGAGCGCATGAGTGTTCTGACGCAGGTGAACGACTCGGAGGAGAGCTTCGCGGCTCTCTGCCGACGCTTCGGAATCAGTCGCAAGACGGGGTACAAGTGGGTCGAGCGCTACGAAGGGGCAGGACCTGCGGGGCTTTCGGATCGTCGGCCTCGGGCCATCAGTCATCCGGCGCGGGTGCCGGAGTCGCAAATCGACGAGCTCGTGTGCGTTCGTCGCGACCATCCATTCTGGGGGCCGAAGAAGATCCTGACATGGCTCGAAGAGCATCGGCCGGAGAAGACGTGGCCGGCGGCCAGCACGATCGGCGACACGCTCAAGAGCCGGGGCTACATCCGGCCGCGCCGGCGTCGGCTCCGTGTGCCGATGAGTCTCGATCCTCTGGCGGCGGCCTTGGCCTGGCCGCGGAGAGGCACCCCCGGGGGACCCGCAAGTCGCCGCTACGCCGCGGCTCGTGGGAGTATCAGAGCCCGCCGTCCGACCCGAATGCGAGAGCGCGCGCTTCTTGCTCCGCAAAGCCGCTGCCGTATCGCGTGAGATAGGCGCGTGCCGCCTGCGCCGCGGCGCCGCGGTCTCCGCCATCAGACAGAACGCGGAAGCGAGCCACGTACGCGTCTTGGGTGAGCGGTGACGCAGGATACCGACGACAGAATTCGTCCAAGAGCGCAATCGAGAGAGACCGGTCACCGCGGTCACGCGCGTTCATCGCCGAAGAAAAGAGGGCATTCTGGCCCGCGAGATCGCTTGGGCTTTCCTTTCCCTCGATCGACGTTGCAGCGTCGAAGGCTGGCAAGGACTCCTTGCCCTGCCCCGGCGCGGGCGCCGCGCGCCGAGCGCGCTGCGATTCTCCGATGATCTTGCGGTCGTTCGCGGTCGGCCGTAGGGCGGAAGCGGACGCGTTGGCGACTGACGAGGTCCACTCGGTTCCGGCACTTAGCAGAACTTCGCCATCGGCGTGTAGGACGCTTACGACGCCCTCGGTGACGACGACCTTCGTTCGTGTCGTCTCCGGAGGCTCCGACTTTGTCACTTCCACCGAAAAGGCGGTACCGTGCACCGAGACAACGGCATTCGGTGTTCGAATTCCAAACGAGTGCCCCTTCGGCAGTTTGGGAACACGGACGCGGATCGAGCCTAGATCGAGCACGAGCTCCTCCCGCGAAGGTGCGGAGCTCTCCGTATCGGGCAGCGCCAGGCGCGCCTCTGGCCCTACTACGATCTCGACACCGCTCACGAGCCGCAGCCGCGAAGAGCTCCCCGGATCCGGCGCGACTTGCGAATCCCGGCTCGACGCAGATGCACGCGAAGACGGCGAAGGGGCGTCGAGCCCGGCAACGAGTGCGCTCGCCGGCGGGGCGCCAGAGTTTCCGTAGACGCCTGCGACCGCGTGTTCGTTCTTCAGGCGCGAACGCAGGAGCGCGCTCCCACCAAGGATGACGGTCGCTGCGGCCGCGATCGCGATCGCCCGCGCGACGTTGACCCGACGGCGCGTCCGACGCTCCCCTGAGGCCGCCCCTCGAGCGATGGCTTCGACGATGCGTGTTCTCGTCGCCTCCGGCAGAGCGGGCAGGTCGTCCGGAACGGAGAGTCGCGACCACTGTGCGAGAGCCCAGGGACGTTTGGGTGACTCACGCAACATTGTGTCCCTCCTGGTGCGCGTGCGTGCCGCCGTCTAGCCTGCCAAGGAGATCGCTTCTCCCACGAACGAGGCGCGATTGCGCTGCGGACACTGAGATGCCAAGCATCACCGAGACTTCGGCCAGCTCATGACCGAGGACATCGTGCAGCACGACCACCATGGCTTTTTTGGGGCTCATCGCCGCCAAGTGCATCTGAACGGTGCGAATTTGCTGTCGAGCGCTCGCGTCCCGCTCTGCGTTACCTGTGGCCCCTCGGTCGGCTACCTCTGACAGCTCGACCGGGTCGAAGACCGCACGAGAACGGCGGAGGGCGCGGAGCGACTTTAACGCAACGTGTCCCGCCACCGAGGATGCCCACGTCGACAAGCTGCAGCCCCTGGAGAAACGTTCGCGGACGAGGGTCATGACGATCTGCTCGAACGCGGCCTGGACGAGATCTTCATGGTCGCACGCTCTCCCACCGAGGATGCGATATATCGTTGCTTGAACGACGGGGACCAATCGATCGTAGAACGCTCGCGCCGCGCGAACGTCGCCGGACCGGAGCGAACGGATCAACGCTTCGTCGTCGATCGGTTCTTTTGGCGGAGGGGGCGAGACCATCGGCGCCAGGTGGAGCCAGCGCTCCTTTGGACTTCGGTTAGACGGACTCACGCAAAACCTCAGCTTTCGCTCTAGATTGGTACCCGCTCGCTCGTTCGGCAGGCATTGGCCGTCGCAATGCCCGATTCGCCCTGGGCGTGCGAGGCGGCCGGGCGCTCAGCGGCGCCCTCGGCGTCAAGGCAAAGCAATTCGCAAGCCGGCCGCGGCGCCAAGCTCGACGGCGGGAATTTGCGTGATGGTTTGGCCATGCACTGTGACCTCCGTAGGCCCTAGAGTCTCCACCAATTCCACTCCTCCGGTGACACCGATGGCGGCCGACCACATCCACGATGCGTCTAGCCCTTCGCCGAGTCCTACCATCCAGCGCCCGCCGCTCTGTCGGGCTCCGGTCGCTGGGTCGGTCGCGGTTGCGTCGATGAGCTCTAGGAGCCCGTGTGCGCGAGCATCAAACTCGATGCCTCGCGATGCGCGAAATAGCGCGAGGCCCCCTCCCGCCGAGCCGCTCGGGCGCAAGAGGGACAGGGAGTCGAGAACGACCGATGCGACGGTGCATCCGACGGAGGCCGAGACAAACATCCGATCGCCGAAGATCCTCGATGAAAAGCGGAGCTCTCCGCCCACGGCCGGCGGTCGCCCTTGCGACCCGCTCACGGCGAGCTGCGCGTCGATCCACGAGCGGCCTACGGGCGCTTGTACCGACGGACGGACTTCGTCTGCCGCGAGGGAAGCCACCGCAGAGACCTTTGAGTCCGCCGCAAATGTGATGGCGTCGCGCGCGACCGCTTCACCGACCGTCGTGGCGATGGCAAAACCGACGGTTTTCCATCGCTCACCGCCCGGATCCGTATCCGAAAATGACAGAAACCGGGTTTGCCATTGCAATTGCCCATGAAGACGCAATCCAACCGAGACGCGCGCCTTCGAGTCGTCGCCTCCTTCCCACGCCACTATCGCGAAGGCGATGCTTTCGCCCTCGCGCACTTCTGCGCGGCCGAACACACACCGCCCGGTGTGCATCCCGACGTTGCAAGCGCCGAGCATGGATCGTGCGTCAGGCGACGATTCGTCCGCAGGAGCGATGTCGACGACCACGGCGGTCGTCATCGCGTCTCCGGCGAGCGAAGAAGGAGTCGCGCTCCGGCCACCCTGCCCGTCTCAGGTCGCTGCAAGCGCTCGCTTGCGCTCATGCTTCCTCGAACATGATAGCCCGCAGTTTTGACTGGCAGTCTTCGGTCCAGTACAAACAGACGCAGCCCAGAATCCCCGTCGGGGCAGTCGGGGCGCCCTTTGGGCCGCTTGGAACGCCATACCATGAAGACGTGGCCGAAGGAGCCCATCGATGACGGCGTTTGAGACGGCTACGTGACGCCTCGACGACCCCCCCCTGGCTCCTGTCGCCCACCGTTTCGCTCGCTCGCTGCGCGGCGCACGCGGGTCGCCGCCTCGTCGGCTGTTCGATCTTGTCGTGCGCACCGGGGCGGATTGACCTCTTCCCTGACGTAAGCTTGACCCACACCACGGCCGACTGCGATGCGCTGGCCGCGGCCGATCCCGAGCTCGCTCTTCCGTTAACGAAGAAGAAGGTTACCAAACCCGTGTGGCCCGCTTCGCCTACCCGCGCAGCGTGCAAGTTGGAAGCGGCAGTGTCAACCCCCGACGAGACGCAAACGGCCGCCGATAGGGCGCGGATCAGTGCGGCGCTCGCGAACCCGGCGTGCCCGGTCGTGCAGCTCGTCGCGAGCGGGACGAGGACTGCCTTTGTCTCCGGCCCGCTGAACATCGTTGGCCCGAAGGTCCTTTGGATCGACACGGGTGTGACGCTGTATGCATCCCTGAACGCAGATTTGTTCGCCGCCGCCGGTCGCAAGTCGTGCGGGGCTCAAAGCTTCGACGAGGACTGCGAATCCGTCAACGGCACCCAGTGCACGGCGCTCATCAACATGACTGGCGCTGGGCCCGAGCTCATCGGGGCCGGGACCATCGACGGCCAGGGCGGCAAGCCGATCCTCGTTGGCGGCGTGAGGCAGGCCTACTCCTGGTGGGATCTCTCGATCGCGTTGACGGTAGACGACGACCCAGACGGCGGGGTCAATCCCGCCAACTGCGCGGGCGTGCCACCCGCTCAGCGCAGCGGCAGCGCGCCCAATCCTCAGCTCATCATCGGCGGCGCAACCAGCACCGGCTCTTCGGACAAGACGACCGCAGACCTCGTCGTCATGGGGCTCATGCTCCACAATTCACCCAAGTTTCATATCAAGTTCGCGAGTGCGGGGTTCACGATCTGGGGCAACACGATTCTGACCCCGTCCGACCGATCGGTTCCGCCCGTCAAGGCTCGCAACACGGACGGCATCGACCCCGGCGACGGTTACCTCGCCACCAGCGGAGCGGTCGTTTGCGACATGATCAGCGTCGGCGGTGACGACATCGCCCTCAAAGGCCACTATGGCGTGGGCAACGTCGTCATCGCACACGATCACTTCGGCAGCGGCCTCGGCGTCTCGATCGGGAGCGAGACTCAAGGCATCCCCGGGCTCACAGCGGCCGACACTCCGAGCGGTTCCACGACGGGAATCGGAGTGCAGGACGTCGACATTTACGACATCACCATCGACGGCGACACCCGGTCAACGGGCGGCGCCCCCGGATCGGATCTCAACGGAGTCTGGCTGAAGTCTGATACGTCGGGTGGCGGGGTCGTTCAGGCTACCGAGTTTCACGACATTTGCACGCGCGATATCGGGAATCCGGTCATCGTCAATCCGCATTATTCAGCGAAGACCGCGACGCCCCCCCTCATTCCCTATTTCAAGGACATTAAGGTCACCAACCTGGAGGCGGTTCTCGGTTCGGCACCAGACGGCGCCGTGACTCCCGTAGTGACACTCGAAGGATACGACTCCGCCCATGCGACGAACATCACGCTCGACAATGTGCTCATCGAGGGCCTCACGCCGGTCGGGGTGGTGGCGGATCCAAATACGCCCACTGGCGCTTTGCATGTGACGTTCGCCGGGCAAGGCGCGAACTTCACCGTCCCGCCGACGTTGACCGAGGCGGGCAGCCCAGCGGGGATCGCGTGCGATTGGGGCTGGCCCGTGCCGCGACCGCAATGAAGGGCATCGACTGCGATGGAGTCGATTTCATCGTCGGCGTAAGTGGTGACCGCGGTGCCCCCGGCGAGCGGCGCCTTCATCAGCGCGTTCAAATCTCGGGCCGATTGCCGCAGCGTGTAGTACTCCCGCAACGGGGTTTCCAACATCAAAGGCGAGGACACCGGGGTCGCCACCTCCGACGGGCGGTCCGGTGAGAGCGGCTCCGGCGCTGCGAGCAGCGATGCCGGCGGCCAACAGAGCGCGGACGGGTCTGCAGCGGGCTAAAGACGGGGCCGAGGAGGGGGACGGGAATCGAGACATCGACGGGGCAGCCGACATCGACGCGTCGAGCGTGAGCAGCTTTTTCAGCGTCGACCGTCGCTGCAGCCGGGCGTCGTCACCCGCATCGACACTACGGGCGGCGCCGACCGGGGAATCGGGACGATTCTATAACGAAAATGGCAAGGACGTGCCACTGCGTGGGCATGACGGTACGCAGATCGGCTTCACAGCAAAGGCAGCGCCGACTTGGTCGCCACTGTTCCTCCACGTTCATCGTCCTAGTCACGACCGTCGTGGCCTGCGAATCGGCAAGTCCCGATGGATTCACAAGCAACCACAGTGGCAATGACGCACGGGCCCAAGACAGCAGCCAAGGAGACGGTCACGCAAACCTGCCCAGCGACGCGGGCGCGCCTCGTCCGAGTGAAACAGGCCCCGACGTCGTCGCAGACTCTGGGATGCCCGATTCCGACGTCTCCGCCGCTGGCCAACAAGTGTTTTACGCGGCACCAGACGGATCGGGGACCAGCTGCTCCTTACAAACACCGTGCAATCTTGTTGGCGCAGTAACGGCAGTGCGTAACGTTAATGGAGCTATGGACGAGGACATCCACGTGTATTTGCGCGGAGGAACTTATAGACTTTCGCAAACTCTCGCCTTAGGACCGAACGACTCCGGCTTCAATGGGCACGTCATTTCGTATCAAGCCTACCCGAGAGAGGTACCGATCATCAGCGGTGGGATCGCCGTGACAGGCTTCACGCAATACGACGCGGGGCGAAATATTTGGCGTGCGCCCGTTCCGGAAGGAGTCACCGGTCGGCAGGTGTTTGTCAATGGCCAGCGCGCGTGGCGAACACGAACCAATGGTGCGCCTTCTTCAACGGCGACAACGGCCGGGGGGTTTACCACATCCGACGGCGCATACGCATCCTATCGCAATCCGACTAACATCGAGGTGGTGAAGGAGAATTATTGGAAGCATATGCGTTGTCCGCTGCAGAGCGTAGCGACGTCCACGTCGGGAGGGTCGAGTCTGAACGTGCTGCCCAGCTGCTGGGTGAGCAACCGCAATCCGCCGAACCTGAGTTTTCCGTTCAACGGCAACGGCCTGCCGGCCATGGACAGCATCTCGTGGGTCGAAAACGTATATGAGCAACTGACCTCCGCAGGTCAGTTCTACCTCGATCAAAGTGACTCGTGCCTTTACTACATCCCGCGTCAAGGCGAGGACTTGAGCACGGCTGCGGTGGAGCTAGCTGAACTCGAGACGCTTCTCACGTTAGCCGGCACCCCCGCACACTTAGGCCCCATCAACGACACGGACCCTGCGGCCGTGTATACCGGTACCTGGACCTATAGCTCCAGTCGCGCGTTGGGTGATTGGGGCGATGATGTGCACGCCACAAGAAACGTCGGTGACACGGTCACGTACACCTTCAGCGGGACTGGCGTTGAGATCCTGGGCGAAACGAACACCGATGAAGGCGCCTTTCGCATATTTGTCGATGGCGTCGAGGACACCAGCGTTGCCCGCACACAGACGAGTTCGACCCGACTGGCGCAGCAAGTGATCTACTCCTCTCAAGGGCTTCCGAAAGCAACGCACACCGTAAAGCTCGCCAATGCGCAAGCTGGACCGTACACCCTCGTGGATGCCTTCGTCGTCGCCGCGGAGCCGATAGCGCCCGTGCACGACATTACCGTCACAGGCATCACCTTCAGCAATGCTACTTGGAAACTTCCATCGACGGTTGGATATATCGACAATCAAGCCGGAGTTCTCTGGGATACAAGCGGCTTCATCGTCACTCCCAGCCGGATCGCGGCAGCGGTACAGGTCCACCGCGGCACAAATATCTCTGTCGTCAATGACGTGCTCAGTCACTTGGGTGGCAATGCCGTCGACCTCGCCGATGGCACGCAGGACAGCTCTGTGACCGGATGCATTGTCCAGGACACGGGAGGCGGTGGCATCTATGTGGGGGAAGTCGACGACTACTTCCAAACCGAACCATCACTCATGACGTCAGGTGATGTTGTTTCGAACAATGTCGTCTGGTATGCCGGTCAGGACTATCGTGATGCAGTCGGCATCTGGCTGGGATATACGCGAAATGCCACAGTCGAGCACAATGATGTCGGCCACAATCCGTACTCCGGAATGTCGGTCGGATGGGGATGGGGCTGGGCTTCAGCATGTAACGTGCAGGCCGCGCAAGGCCTGAAGCAATGCTATCACGGAACAATCTATGCGGGTGGCAACCAGGTCCTGAACAACTACGTTCACGAGCCGATGGAGAGCATGTGGGATGGGGGGCCCATTTACACCAACGGCGGCCAGGGAAATGGCAATGGCTCGGTCCGCTCCATTCTTTCGGGTAACTTCGTGACGATGCTCAACGATAGCTACCATCAGCTATACCTGGACGAAGGCAGTTCCTACTGGAATGTTTACGACAATGTCGCGAGTCTCGGAGCTAGCGATTTCACCAGTCCTTGGGGAACCGAAGAGTACATCGATGTTGGCCCCATCAACTACAGCGATACCTCCAAATGGTCGAACACTGCTTATCAAACCAACGTCACGGCGCCCGTCGTGGTTACGGACGGAAACTGGCCTGATGCCGCGAAAACCATCATGGGCACTGCAGGACTCGAGCCGTCATACAGCTCGAATCTCCAGGGCCTTGGTCCGTGACGGGTTTCCCGGCGATCTCCATTGCACGACCATGCTGCCTCAATCGGAGCTGGCGCCTCTGCGTACTGCTTGCGACGGACGGACTGGCAGCCTAGAGGCGTATCAAAAGACGCTCACGCGTCCGATTCTTTGACGAAAGCGACCCTGTAGCGCCACTGTCCGTACATGATGGAACACGGTAGTGCAGCGCTATCCGAGGCGCGGCGTCGGCGTGCGCGCCGCGCCTTCGGCACCTTCGGCATTCTCGTCACCACGGCCGTGGCCTGCGGCTCTCCCACCGCAAGTGGGCCCCATCCCAACTTGAACGTAAGCCGTTCACCAGCGACGTGTGGTGGTGGGTTGGTGGGCGTGGCACGCGAGTGGAGGAGATCCGCCGCCGATGCCGACCCAGCGCCCGCCCTCACCATTCAACCGCCCTCGCTGGACG
>Ga0182024_10015485_pt1 | contig 14586 bp, 10 predicted proteins | sample P32metaG_FD_120480 | JGI IMG/M metagenome (GOLD analysis project Ga0182024, IMG submission 120480) | Permafrost microbial communities from Stordalen Mire, Sweden - P3-2 metaG (Illumina Assembly) | ecosystem: Environmental > Terrestrial > Soil > Wetlands > Permafrost | place: Sweden: Stordalen... | reverse complement strand
ACAAAGGTCCCTATCCGTTCTCGGCTGCCACTCCGATCGAAGGCGGGGCGAAGGCGAGCGGCGATCGCCACGCCATCATGGTGAACCCTTCGACCTGCACCCTCTTCGAGCTCTATGACGCCCGATTTCATGCCGCCAACACGTCCACAGCAGGCTCAGGTGCCATCTGGAACCTCAGCTCCGACCACCTTCGCCCCGCCGGGTGGACGTCCGCTGACGCTGCCGGCTTGCCGATTCTTCCGGGCCTGGTCAACTACGACGAGGTGGCCTCGGGGGCGATGGACCATGCGATTCGTGTCACTGCCCAATGCTCACAGGAGTCCTACCTGTGGCCGGCCCGCCACGAAGCCGGCTCGTCGGACGCGAGCTGTCCGCCGATGGGGGCCCGTTTCCGGCTCGATGCCAGTTTCACGTTGCCGGCCTCGGAGTGCGCGACGTTCTGCCAGACCGTCATCACGACGATGAAGACCTACGGTCTCATCCTCGCCGACAACGGCAGCAACTGGTATTTCCAGGGCACGGCGGACACGAGATGGACCGGCACACAGGTCAATCAGCTGAAGTCGATCCCCGCATCCGACTTCGTCGCGGTGGACGAGTCATGTCTCCAGGTGAGCGGGAGCTCAGGTGAGGCGTACCAGCCTGGCACGGCCGGCTACGCCCAGCACTGCGGCTGAGGCCGCCGGCGGCCGGCGCGGGCACCCGCCTCGGGTTCGCCGCGCCGGCCGTGTGGCAGGAGCTGTCAGAGTCAGCTCAGGTCACGAAGCGACGATGCCCTCGATGCCGGTACCGGACAGGCCGGTGATCGACCCGAGTGAGGTGAGGGTGCCGTCACTGTTGACCGAGAATTCGTCGAGAGCGCCGGCGCCGCCGGTTTCGACGTAGAGGAACTGGCCGTTCGACGACCCGGCGAGGTCGATCGGTCCGGCGTCGGTTGTCCCGGCGATGCCTCCGTTTGCCGTGATGAGCGAGGCAGTGCCGCCGTCGCTGACCTGGTAGCCGGAAATGTCAGCGCTCCCGGCGTTCGCCACGTAGTACCAGCCGCCGACAGAGGCGACCCAGCAGGGTGCGGCCTGCCCGTCGGCGACGGTCGATGCGTGGGTGATGGATCCGTCAGCATCCAGGCCGTAGGTCGAGACGTCGGAGCCGCCGGCCTCGGTCACCACGAGACGTCCGTGGGCGTCGAACACGAAGCCGAACGGTATGGGTTCCGCCGACGGGTTGACGACCGGTGCGGCGCTCAGGCTGCCGTTGGCCTTCACAGCGAACACGTCGATGTCACTGCCGTTGTCCTTCGTGGTCACGATCAGCTGCGCACCATTGGGCGAGAAACCCACCTGGCCCGGCGTGTTCAAGTACTGCGGTGTCAACGCCGGGTTGAGGCCGAGATTGCGGACGGACCGGGCGATGGGCGAAAGCGAGCGGTGGCTCTCGTCAAAGCCGCGTACAGCACCGAGGCCGGCTGCGTCGAGCACGTACACGAGGGCACCATGTGAGGTCACGCTGACCGGAAACCGGCCGGCCGGCAGCACGCGGGTGTCCGACAACGTGTCGCCGCTCACGCGAAACGACGTAATCGTGCCGCTCCCGCCGTTCACTGCGATCAGCAGGGCTCCGGCCGGGTCATAGAGCAGCGATCCCTGGGAGGCGAGGGGATCGACGACGGCGCCGCTCGCACGCGCACCTCGGCCGTGGGTGTTATAGGCGTGCACGAACGAGAGAGAGCCGCTCGTCGAGCGTGAGTACGCGAGGATCTGGTTGCCGGTTGTGGCGTTGGTCTGCACGAAGACGGCGTCGCCGATGGCGATGTGAGCCTGGCGCACCTGGGCACCTGCCGTCACAGGGGCGGCGGCGAGCGCGGCGGCCGTCAGGCCGGCGAAGGTCACTGACGCGAGCAGTGTTCTTGCGGGGACGCGGAGCGATCGTTTCATGTGGTGAGGGTTTCCTTCCGTTGAAATCGGGTGCGGAACATCCGTGCCGCAACAGCGCAGTCCCATTACCGACCCCGGCGTTACGCCGTCCGCCTACGCTGGGCGCCGTGGCGGACCTGGACGAAGGCGAGCTGATCGAGAAGCTCCGCGCCGGCGAGGAACGGGCGTTCGTCGAGCTCGTCGACCGCTACCACGCCTCGATGGTGCGGGTCGCTTCCAGTTTCGTACCGAGCCGCGCCGTCGCAGAGGAGGTCGTCCAGGACACATGGATGGGCGTCCTCAAAGGCATTGACCGCTTCGAGGGGAGGTCGTCGCTCAAGACCTGGATCTTCAGGATCCTCGTGAACCGCGCCCGGACGACCGGGGCGCGGGAGCCGCGCGCCGTCGAGCTCGACACCGGAGACGGCCTGAGCTCGGACCGCTTCACACCCGGGGGAACCTGGCGCGAGCCACCCGCCGTATGGTCCGACGACATCGAGGATCGGCTGGCGGCACCTGAGATCGCTGCCAGCATCCGTACCATGGTCGAGCAGTTGCCCGATTCACAGCGGCAGGTGGTAACGCTGCGTGACATCGAGGGACTGTCCAGTAGCGAGGTGTGCGGAATGCTCGGTATCACGGAGGGCAACCAGCGCGTGCTCCTCCATCGGGCGAGAACGCGGATTCGTGCGACGCTCGAGAACGATCTCAGGAAGCAGGAGAAGTGATGGTGCGGTTGCTGGGCGCGTGGAGGCGGGACCTCGTCTGCTGGGATGCCGTCGCGCTCATGACCGACTATCTCGAGGGATCGCTGTCATCGCGCCGGCGTGCGAGGCTCGAGCGGCACCTTGCTGCGTGCGACGGCTGCGAGGAGTACCTCCGGCAGATGCGCGTCACGATCGAGGTGCTCGGACGAGTGGAGCCTGAGGATCTCGAGCCGGAGGCCCGGGAGGTGCTCGTCGAGCTGTTCCTGCGCTACCGGGCTGAGGTGGAGACCGACGGCGACGCAGGCACCGACGGGAACACGTAACGCTCCGCCATGCGTTGGTACTACTAACAAGAGGATTGAAAGTGAGCGAGATGGGTTTCTTCAGGTCGAGCAAGCAGGACATGGTTTCAGGTGACGCCGCGTTGCCTGGGCGGACCGCAGCCATGGCTGTTCATGGCGCCCACGAGGTGCTGGGTCATCCACTCGTGGCCCCGTTCCCGGAGCAGATGGAGACGGCCGTGTTCGGGCTCGGGTGCTTCTGGGGTGCCGAGCGCAAGTTCTGGCAGGCGGACGGCGTCTACACAACGGCAGTGGGCTATGCCGGCGGGTACACGCCGAATCCGACCTACGAGGAGGTCTGCTCAGGTCGGACCGGGCATGCCGAAGTGGTGCTCGTCGTGTTCGACCCCGCCGTGGTGAGCTACGACGACCTGCTGCGGATCTTCTGGGAGAGCCACGATCCCACCCAGGGCATGCGCCAGGGCAACGACGTCGGTACCCAGTACCGGTCGGCCATCTATACGACGTCCGACGCACAGCTGTCGGCGGCCAAGGTGTCCCGCGACCGTTTCCAGGGCGCCCTGAGCGCGGCCGGGCACGGCGAGGTCACTACGGAGATCGCCGAGGCCGGACCCTTCTACTACGCCGAGGACTACCACCAGCAGTACCTCGCGAAGAACCCGATGGGCTACTGCGGGATCGGCGGGACCGGCGTCTCCTGCCCGGTCGGCCTGACGACGGCTGAAGGCTGATCAAAGCGGTCAGCGGTAGAGGGCACGACCGGAGTCAGATTCCGGTGACCTCCCTTGTCAGCCCGTGAGGCAAGTCTTCGATACGGGTTCTCGGGGTCCCTAGCAGTGGCATCTGATGGTCGTGGAAGAGTCACGTTCGGGAGAAGGCGAGGAGCTCGACGATGTCTCCGGCGTCGGCGAGCTGCAACGCGTGACGGTAGGCAGCCCGGAGCGAGCCGGTGTCCACCTCGAGGCCGGCACCCCACCCGAAGGGTTGTTGTCCCAAGCCGGCTACGAGGTAATCAGCGGCGATCCGGCCGTGCCGGCCGTTGCCGTTGGGAAAGGCGTGGATCTGAACCAAGCGATGGTGAAACCTGACGGCGAGTTCGTCAGGTTCGTAGGTCTCGCACTCGACCCAAGTCGTGGCGTCATCTACCAGCGCACGAACGGCGATGGAGATGGCGGTCGGGTCGATGCCGATGTTCGTCTCTCTCGGTCGGTAGTGGCCAGCCCATCTCCAGACTTCGTTGAACATTGCCTGATGCAGGCCGCGTAAGTACAAATCCTCGAGGAGCTGGCCAGGCGTCGGACTGGACCGCAGTAACGCGCGCGCGATGTTGCGCTGCTCGGCGTCGAAGAGGTCGCCGCGGGTCGCGATGTAGGTCGGGATGAGACCTTCCCGATCCTCTTCGGACAGTTCGGTGTGGCCGTCGCCTACCGGCACGAGTGGGTCGGTCACGGCGCCGAGCCTCACTGCGACCAAAGGCCGCGATGGTCGATGAATCCAGCGGCCAACTCATTGAGTTGGACCGTGGTGTCGTCGTCGCTCACCGCCTGGTCCTCCAGCCGACTGTGGTGGGCCACCGGCCCAAGCAGCTTCGCAGCTTTGCGTTGAGCCTGGACGTTGACGGCATCGTCAAGAGTCGTTCGGGGCAGCAGAAAGTAGACGAGGTCGCAATCGAGGGCGCCGGCGGCCCGCCGTAACGTCTCCAACTTGATGGTGTCGTGCACCTCGCTACCTTCAAGGTCGGATATGGACTGTTGAATCACCCCCATGCGAGCTGCCAACTCGCTGCTGGACATCCCGAGAGCGTCACGGATGGCGCGGATCCAGCCTCGGTGGGGGCGCGGCTCGTCAGCGAGCGGTCGGAGCCGTTGCAGACGAGGGTCGAGCCGGGAACGGGCCTGAGAAGTCATGCGAGCCACAGCGAGATTATACCGGCTACAGCCAGTGAAGCTGCAGATTTCTACCGGTTACAACCAGTTGAAAGTCTGAATATCGACCGGTTGTGGCCGGTTGGTGAACCTTGGACAAGGCGGAAGACAAGTCTGATCGGTGTGGCGCCGCAAGTGGTCCGAGTGGTGGTCGACCTGCAATTGGTGGCTCGTCTGCCAGGTTGAGCCGACTACTCGTTCGGGGCGGTTCCTACCTGCCTGGCATCGACTTGATCTCCGCGCCGCGTCCGCTCGTGACCGGCTCAATCTGGGCGACAGCCTTGCCCCTGCGGATAATGGTGATCCGTTCGCCACGGTGCTCCACCCCGGAGCGCCCGTCCTCAGCTGGTCGGGGCGAGCCAGCGGTCGTACCAGGCACGCACCCGTAGGAGAATGTCGGTCTGGTGGCACCGCTCGCGCACGCCATGTGGCTCGCGCGGATAAGTGACCAGCTCGACGGGCACGTCGCGCCCGCGCAGCGCCCGATGTAGTCCTGTGCCCTGATTCGGCGGCACCCGCTCGTCTCGCTGGCCCTGCAGGATCAGCAGCGGAGTGGTGATGTCCGCAGCGTGCACGAGCGGCGAGCGTGCGTCGGCGTGTCGGCGCGCAGCCTCTGTCCAGGGAGAGCCGCCGGCCAGTGCGCTCTCGAACGACGGCATGTCGCCGGTGAGGGAGATCATGCTCCAGTCGGTGACGCCGGCACCCACGACACCTGCTCGGAAGCGGTCGGTCTGGGTCACCGCCCACGCCGTGAGGAAGCCACCCTGGCTCCAGCCGCCGATGCCCAGTCGCGCGGGGTCGGCGATGCCGCGCTCGACGGCGGCGTCCACGGCGGCGAGCACGTCGCGCCACTCGGCTCCGCCCATGTCAGCCCGCACTGAGGCCGCGAACGCCTGGCCGTGGCCCATGCCGCCGCGGTAGTTGGGCATGAGCACGGCGTAGCCGCCGGCGGCCAACCATTGGCCCCAGTCCCCCGGACGGACATGGAGCTCACGACCGGACCGACCGTACGGGCCGCCGTGGGGCAGCACCACGGTGGGCCACGGACCGTCGCCGGGGCCGGGTGGCCGGATCAAAACGCCGTCAAGCTGCCACCCGTCCAAGGCTGCGAAGCGGAAGTCCTCTACCTCACCAAGCGGGACGCCAGCCAGCGCGGCGTGGTGGTCTGAGATGCGGCGCAACCGGTCTGGTGGCCCCGACCAGACCTCGAGTGCTCCCCGGTCGGCATGCTGGGCCATCGCCAGCAGCGGTCCCGGCCCGACGTCGTAGCAGGCAACGTCGCCGCTGGCTCGCCAGAGGACCTCCCGTTCGCCGGTGCATGGATCGCACCACTCCAACCGGCTGTCCAGACCCTGGGCTACCTGGATGACGACCCGGTCCTCGCCGGCGACCGGGTGCACCGCGACCGCGCACGCCGGCTCGTCGGCTTTCGGCCCGACCACGGCAGGAGCGCCGCCGGCAACCGCAGGCACCGACCACACAGTGGTTGATGAGACCCAGTTGCCCTCGTGATAGGCGACGAACGCGATCCGGATTCCGCCGGCGACAAAGCACAAATCCTCGGCTCCCGGCGCGGCACACAGCCAAGTCGCCGTCGCGCCACTACCGTCGGCCGCCACGACGCATATTCGACCCTCACCGGCGGCGTCGAGCTCAGGCGTCGGCCTGACGATCACCGCGAGCGCCGCCCCGTCGGGCGACCAGTCGACCGCAGCCAGATGCCCATCGCGATCGCCCAGCGCCGTCACCTGCCCAGAGGACAATTCGACGACCCACAGCCGGTGAGCCGGCCACCGCTCGCCGAAGACCTCGGCGTCCTCACGCTCCCGCTCCCGCCGGCGATCCTCCTCGTCAGGCTCGTCGGGGGCCAGAAAGGCGAGCTTTGTCCCGTCCGGGGACCAAGCGAGCGCCGACACCGCGCGCTCGCGCACGACCAGCTGAGCGGCCTCACCACCGTCGGCGGGAATCAGGTACACGCCGGCCGTGCCGCGTTTGGCGCGGTCGGAGAGGAAAGCGAGTCTCGTCCCGTCGGGTGACCATCGCGGCATCCTGTCCTCGCCACCGTACGTCCAGCGCCGCGCCGCCTCGGTGCCATCGACCGCGGCGACCCAGATCGCGCTCTCGTCATGCTCGCTCTCGGCGCCATAAGGCGCCGCGACCCACGCGACCCGTCTCCCGTTCGGTGACAACCGGACCTCGATCGGATGCCAGGTAGAGGTGATGACTTCGGTGGTCAGCTCCTCGGCCATGACCCACCGTAACCTCGAGCATCGACGTACTTTGCCGCGGGCGGTCGGTGACCTTGGAGCTATAGCCACAAATTTGTGATCCAATATAGACATGACAGCTGTGGCCGAACATGCGGTGGGTCTGCGGGATCTCCGGCACCACACGAGTGAGGTGCTGGCGCGGGTGCGGAACGGCGAGACCATCGATGTCACGGAACACGGGCGGCTGATAGCCCGCATCGTCCCGGTAGGCGAGCGCGAGCCCACGCCGATCTTGGCGCGCTTAGTCGCGGCCGGGCGCGCCACCCTCGCTCCCCGACCCGGCTACCGCCCCCGCAAGCGACCTGGGGATGGCACTGACAGACTTTCTGACACTCTTGCGGCGATGCGAGAAGAAGAAGGCTGGTGAACCTCTTCTACGCCGACACTTCGGCTGTGATCAAGCTCTTGGTCGAAGAGACTCACTCCACGGCATTCGCGGCGTTCTACGACGCGCATGCGAACGCCGAGTGGGTCAGCTCCGCTCTGCTACGGATCGAAGTCACCAGAGCCGTTGCGCGTGCCATGCCCGCGCTGCTTCCCGACGCACGCGACCTGTTGTCGGCTTTTTCCAGTATCGCGATTGACAACGACATCGTCGAGGGAGCGATGAACGAGCCGGATCGTTCGCTCCGCTCCCTGGACGCCATACATCTGGCGACCCTGCGCGTCCTCGCACAGGAACTCGATGCTCTTGTCACCTACGACGACCGGCTCATCAGGGCCGCGACCGATGCCGGCCTAGTCACGATCTCGCCCGGAACAAGTCTTGCAGCTCGGCCCGATTCGCCTTAGCAGCGCCGCCCGCTGAGGGCAGCAGACGAGCACCGTTGCTTGACGATCGGTCGTAGTAAGGTGCCCCGGGCGGCCTGAAGTGCACGTTGCGCTTTTGTTCGGCGGCTGGCGCATCGTGTTCGTGACGAAGTGTCACCCACAGCACCGCGCGGGGGTTTCCACAGAGCGGAGGAAACGGGCAGATGGACACGCAGCGTCCTGCAGAGGGTGACCTGCCGACTGACGAGAACGGTGGGGCACCCAGTCGGCCTGCCAACGGCACGACCCGCTCCCATGGGTCGACGGTCCGCTGGAGGTCCGCTCCCGCCCGGGGCGGCCGGGAGCCCATCCGCGGGGGCAAACGCACGCCACGGAGACGGCTCAGCTTCCACGTTGCCCTCCTGTTGGGATGCCTCCTCGGCATACCCACGGTTGCCATCGCCGCACCCGCGCAGACGGCTGGGGCGACCGACGGTGTCACCAACTTCACGGACCCCAGCATCAACCAACCGGAGGGGATCGCCTGGGGCTCGGACGGGGCTCTCTGGTTCGTGAACGACGCCAACAACTCGATCGGCCGCATCAGCACGTCGGGCGCGGTCACGAACTACGTGAGCACGGCCATCGACCAGCCCTTCGAAATCGCCGCCGGCGCAGACGGGGCGCTCTGGTTCACGAACTCAGGCGGGGACACCATCGGGCGGATCACGACGGCGGGATCGATCTCGACGTACAGCCTCCCGACGGGCGAGGGCCCGTTCGCGATCGCGGCGGGGCCCGACGGGAACCTCTGGTTCACCGACCTGGATTTGAACTCCATCGGCCGCATCACAACCGCCGGCATCGTCACGCTTTTCCAGAACAAGGGGATCGACTATCCGGACGGGATCGCCGCCGGGCCGGACGGCAACATGTGGTTCACCAACTTCTCGAACAACACGATTGGCCGGATCACGACGTCCGGCGTGGTCAACGGTTTCGAGGGGACTGGAATCGACGACCCACAGGGCATCACGGCGGGACCCGACGGAGCCCTCTGGTTCACGAACACCGGCGACCTCCGGACGAACGCCAACAGCTCGATCGGCCGGATCACGACGAGTGGCACGGTCTCCAACTACACCGATCCCACCATCGACGACCCCGAGGGCATCACTGCCGGACCCGATGGGGCCCTTTGGTTCACGAACAACGCCAACAACTCGATCGGCCGTATCACGACGACCGGCGCCGTCTCCAACTTCACTGATCCCACCATCAATGGTCCCTTCGGCATCACGGCGGGGCCGGACGGGGCGCTGTGGTTCGCCAACAGCGGCGGCAACTCGATCGGCCGAATCGTCACACAGGGAGCGGTGACGGCCGACGGGAGCTCGACCTGTGGCGGAGTCACCGGGCAGACGACGTTCACTCCCCCCCTGACCACCTCCGGCTCCGGCGGGTCGGAGTCAGCCACCACCACGATCTCGCTCAGCGACTGCGACCAGCAGGACAACTCGAACATTCCGGGGACCGGCTCCGCGCCGGCCACTGTGACCGGGACGCTCACGTCGACGACGACGTACGCCAACAACAGCTGCGCTACCTTCCTCGCCGGGGGAGCCTCCACGTCCACGCTGGACTGGACGGCCAACCCCGCTCCGGCAGACGGGGTGTCCCCGACGACGCTCTCGTCCACCGGGACAACCAGCGCCGACAACGAGAGCCCTTCCGGGAACCTCGGTATCCAACTGGCCGGAACGGCAACGACGGGCTCCTACCCCGGACCGGCTTCGATGACGGTCTTCAGCACCATCACGCCGACGCAGTTCACGACTGCGTGCGGGGGCACCGGCGGCGTGTCGACGCTCGCCATCGCCACGGGCGTGGTGAGCGCCGGGACGACCGCGGCCGGGCCGGCCATCACCTCAGCCGCCTCGGCGACGTTCACCGAGGGCACGCCGGGGAGTTTCGCCGTCTCGATGGGCGACCCCCTCACCTACGTGGTCACCGTCGTCGGCAACCTCCCGCCGGGTCTGACGTTCGTGCCGAGCCCGAACGGTGGCGGCGGCAACATCGCCGGCACGCCCCTCCCCGGCTCCGCCGGCACCTACCCGCTCACCATCGTCGGAGTCGACTCGTCAGAGCTCAGCACGTCGCAGTCGTTCACGTTGACGGTCGACTCGTCATCTGTGCCCTACGTCACCGGGGTCAGCCCGAGCAGCGGGACCAACTCGCCGCTCGTGCCGGTGACCATCACGGGGGCGAACTTCACGAGCGGGGCGGAGGTCGACTTCGGTGGCGTCCCCGCCACTGACGTGACGTTCAACAGCAGCACGTCGATCACCGCCGGGGAACCGGCAGGGACGGCCTCAGGGCCGGTCGACGTCACCGTGACGACAGCGGTCGGCACCTCGACCACCTCTCCCGCCGACCAGTTCACCTATGACCTCGTCCCCGAGGCGCCCAGCATCGTGAGCGTCGACGCCGAAGGGCTTGGCATGCTCGTGAACTGGGCGCCCAACCCCACGAGCGACAACGTCGTCACGTATACGGCGACGGCATCGGTCGCCAGCGGCTACACGGGGACCGTCCCTACCGGATGTGGCTCCCCAGCGCCCGTGTCCGTCCCTGGTGCGGACGCCGCCGCCAACGTCACCCGCCTGTGCGCAGGGGTTCCCTACACCGCGACGGTCTCGGCCACGAACTCCTACGGCTCCAGTGGCTCGCACGACTCGAGGTACGCCCTCGCGCCCGCCACCCGCGGGGCGGCTGGGCACTCCGGGCTCGGCGTTGCCAAGGGCGCCGGGGCGGCTCCACAGGTGTCGGCACCGAGCGAGCCGGTCGTTCCCTTCGCTGCCCTGGCCCCCTCCGAGCCGCTCATCACGTCGGTTACCGACCGCAACGCCGCCCTCATCGTCGCCTGGAACCCGCCCTCGCAGACCGGAGGCAGAGCCGTCACGGAATACGAGCTGACGGCGAGCGCCGCCGGCGAGCCCACCGTCAAGCACGGAGTGCCGGCCACCGACACCCATTTCACCTTGAAGACACTCGTGAACGGCGTCCAGTACTCGGTGTCGCTCACCGCCGCTTCCGGGGCGGGATTGTCCACATCGGACACGTCAACCGGCACGCCCGAGGCGGTCATCGCGCCGAGTGCGCCGGCGGGTCTGCTGGTCGAGCCGGACGGCAACGGCAATCTGCTGCTGAGCTGGTCGCGACCCACTGACGTCGGCACGAAACCCCTGGAGCACTACGTGCTCAAGTACACCGTGACCTCTCACGCGGCGCCCTTGACCGCCCTGCGATCGGGACGCCGGCTCGTGAGAGGCACCTCGGGCTCGATCACGCTCAAGTCCACCCTGACCTCGTACACCTTGTCCGGACTGAGCGTGGACTCCTACTACGACTTGTCCCTCGTGGCCGTGACGCTCGCCGGCAAGAGCCCGGCGCGCACGACCAACCAGCCGGTGACCCCCAACGTCACCTTGAACCCGGGCACCATCGAGCTCACCAGCAGTACCCAGAGCGCGCTGGTGTCCGATGTCGGCGGCGTGCTCACCTGGCCGTCGCCGGTGCCGTCGCAACTGTCAGGGCTGAAGGCCGGCGAGATTCTGGCCGCCCCGATGACGAGCGCGCTACCCGACGGGTTTCTTGCCCTGGTCCAGAGCGTCTATCCGACCGCCTCGGGCGGCATCACCGTCTACACGACCGATGCCTCACCTTCTCAGGCGTTCCTGACGTTCACCTTCAGCAATTCCGGCAGCCCGCCCACCGGTTCGAGCGGTGCCATCAGGGCGACCACCGCCGGGGTGACGATCATCGCCGACATCGGCTCCGGGGTCGGCTCACAAGGGTCGTTCGGCGTCAACTACGGCAACTGCGGAGGCAACGACGTGTCCGCCTGCCTCAACGCCAATGTGTCGTACGCCCTCGATGCCGGCGGTGACATCAACACGTTCTGCCTCGGGGCCACCCTCTGGGGCGACTGCGTCGGTATCCCGGTCCCTTACGGGGTCACCGTCTACGCCAACGCCGATCTCAACGCCACCGCGAACGTTGAATTCGACATTAACGAAACGTCCCAAAACATACTCGCGGACGACATCGAAGGGGTGATCCCGATCTTCCCCGGGCTCGTGATCTCTCCCGAGGTCATCGTGACCCTCGACCTGTCCGGCTCCCTGACGTTCAAGGCATCGGCAGGCACCGCGCTGGGTGGCGGGGTGCAGTGCAGTGCCACGCTCGTGAGCGGTGTCGGATGCAGCACCAGCCAGTACGAACCGTTCAGCCTTCCGTTCCCCGGCTCCCCCACCGCATCGTTGAACGGCACCGGTACCGCCACCCTCGAGCTCGAAGGGGCGCTCTGCGCGGACTTCGTCGCCTGCGTCAACGTGCAAGGCAACTTCTCGTTGACCGGGACCATCAACACCTCGGGAAGCCCGTACTTCTCGGTCTGCGCAGCCACGAAGGTGTCGGTGGGGGTGAACCTCAACCTGATCATCGACAACATCAACGACGACTACCCGCTCTTCTCGATCCAGCAGGGATGCACGACTCAAGCCACTGCGCCCCCAGCCCTCGCCGTGTCGGCGAACGGGCAGGCGGCGGGGTCGTGCACCGTCCCGCTCGGCAAGGACATCCAGCAGTTCACGGCCACGAGAACCGACGGCCAGTCCCACCCTCCCATCACCTGGAAGCTCGAGAACGGAATCTCGGGCGACGCCATCACCCCGAGCGGCGGGCTGACGACGGCGTCGCCCGGTGGGCGGACGCTCACGATCAAGGCCACGGACGCCACCGGCCTGAGCGGCGTCCTCAAGTGCGCCGTGGGCACCGCGGTGGTCTTCGATCCCCCTTCGGGCCTCGTCTTCTCACTGGCAACCGAGAGGCTGGGTCTCGAGGTGGTGCCCTTCATCGACCACGAGCTCGTCTCGTGGCAGGCACCGGTCAACACCGGCGGGGCGCCCATCGTCAACTACCGCCTGTGCTTCATCGGGGCAGCGTCGGTGACCGACTGCTACGACACGGGCACCGCCACCAGCTACGTCGTCAGCGACTTCCTCATTCCGGGCACGGCCGTGTACACCGTGAACGTGTGGGCCATCAATAACAACGGGCAGACGTCGATGAATGTCACCGGCACGTTCAAGGGACTCGGGGGGTGGATCTCCTCAGTACAGGTCACGCCCTCGGGCAATACCGAGGTCGTGAGGATCACCGGGAGCGATTTTGGCAACACGCCGGCGGGCGCCGCCACGGCGGCCGGTTGCGGTGCCACCGGATCCGACTACGCCAACAACGCCTTGAGCTTCACGGACAAGGCCTCCGACGGGACGACGTGGAGCGCCGGAGCGGGTTCGAACTGCATCGGCCTCGACGTCCTGTACTACTCGGACAACGAGGTGGAGTACGAGTTCGGGAGCTTCTACGGATCCGAGTCGAAGTACACCGTGCAGATCGGCGATCTGATCACGTTCACGATCAACGGGCTCCAGTACCCCGAGTACTTCACCGGCGGGTAGCTCCCGACGCTGCCAGGGAGGCACGGCATCGTCCAGGTGGCGCAGACCGATGAGCTGACCAAGAAGACGGCCGCCGTGTTCAGGCAGCGGGACGCGCCCTCGGGAATGGGGGATGATAGCTGCGTGTCAACCGGGACAGTCGAGGGCGCGGGCTCGTTCATCGGGTCCGGTTCGAGCGAGGCGTTAGCTCGGTCCTTCATGAACGGGGGTCAACTGGTGTATATCGCCGTTCGCTCCGACGGCACAATCGTGTTCGCGAGCGAGAACGTCGAATCAATCACCGGCCTCTCGAGCTCGGCCACGGTGGGAACGAACGTCCTCGACTGGCCACACCCCGATGACGCCGAGCGGGCGCTCCGGCAAATCAGCGAGTTGAACACGATCGGATCGACCCCCGGAACGAGCCTGTTCCGGATCCGGCGTCTCGACGGATGGGTGCAGGTCGAGGTGATGGCCTCACTGGTGAGCGACGGCGCTGAGACGCTCATCGGGATCTGGGCGCGGGACGCGTCTCACCAGCTGTTCCTCGAAGACGTGCTGAACAAGATGGTGGAGGGAGCATCGCGGGCCGAATTGCTCAGACCGCTGTGCAACAGCATCGACTGGGAGCTCTTCGGATCGAAGGTGGCGATCGCCTGGAGCGACGACGACGGTCTCCAGCTGGTCGGCACGGACCTGCCGGACACTCTCGGCGGAGCTGACGCCGAAGCCGGCACGCCGTGGGACCAGAGTCGCTCCGATGGTGCCGCCCGCCAGGGGACGTCGGCGGACCTTGACGAGGTCCGGCACGGCTTGGCGCGACAGCTCGGGCTGGGCGCCTACTGGATCGAGCCGGTGGCGTGGACACCGGACCGCCCACCGGCGACGATCACGATCTGGACCGAGGAGGGGCCGCGGGCAACCGCCGTCCACGCGTATGGCATGGGGCTTGCGCGCAGCCTCGTCGAGCTCGTCCTCCGGTGGACGGACCAGGCCGATCGCCTCGACCTGGCAGCACGATCGGATCCGTTGACCGGCCTTGCGAATCACCGGACGTTCTTCGATGCTCTCCGCGCCGCCACGACCGGCGGCGCGGTGCTCTACTGCGACCTCGACCGCTTCAAGCCCGTCAACGACGACCTCGGGCATTTCGCCGGCGACACCGTGCTCCGAATGGCCGCCCGGCGCCTCGAGGGATGCGTGCGGGACGGCGACCTT
>Ga0182024_10015484_pt1 | contig 14589 bp, 12 predicted proteins | sample P32metaG_FD_120480 | JGI IMG/M metagenome (GOLD analysis project Ga0182024, IMG submission 120480) | Permafrost microbial communities from Stordalen Mire, Sweden - P3-2 metaG (Illumina Assembly) | ecosystem: Environmental > Terrestrial > Soil > Wetlands > Permafrost | place: Sweden: Stordalen... | reverse complement strand
TTTTGCCGTTGAACATGAAGCGCTCCCGAAAAATAGCCGATAATTATAGCGCATCCTGCCGATCTTCCCTAGCGACAAACCCCCACCGTGACAAGATTCAGGGATTAAACCATACTCCGGGCCTGTCCCCGCTCCCCCAACCGAAAGGCTAGGAAATGGCTCAGTTCATTTACACCATGAACCGGGTCGGCAAGGTCGTGCCGCCCAAGCGCATCATCTTGCGCGACATCAGTTTGAGTTTCTTTCCCGGCGCCAAGATTGGCGTGCTGGGCCTGAACGGCTCCGGCAAATCCACCCTGCTCAAGATCATGTCCGGCGTGGATAAGGATATTGAGGGCGAGGCGCGGGCTCAAACCGGCATCAAGGTCGGCTACCTGCCCCAGGAGCCGCTACTCGATGACGCGAAAACCGTGCGCGAGGTCGTGGGGGAGGGAGTCGGCGATGTGCAGCGCTTGCTGGATCGCTTCAATGCCATCAGCGACAAGTTCGCCGAGGAGATGTCGGATGACGAGATGAACAAGCTCATGGAAGAGCAGGCGAAGATGCAGGATCAGATCGACGCCGTCGGCGGGTGGGAGCTGGAGCGCAAGCTGGAAATAGCCGCCGATTCGCTGCGCCTGCCGCCGTGGGAAGCGCTGGTCGGCAAGCTCTCCGGCGGCGAGAAACGCCGCGTGGCATTGTGCCGGCTGCTGTTGTCCAAGCCGGACATGCTGCTGCTCGATGAGCCCACCAATCACCTGGACGCCGAATCGGTCGCGTGGCTCGAGCATTTTCTCGAGGAATATCCGAGCACTGTGATCGCGGTCACCCACGATCGCTATTTTCTCGACAATGTCGCCGAATGGATTCTGGAACTGGACCGCGGCCACGGTATCCCGTGGCAAGGCAACTACTCCTCATGGTTGGAGCAGAAGGAGCAGCGATTGGCGCAGGAAGAGCGCTCGCAGGACGCTCTGGCAAAGACGCTGAAACGCGAGTTGGAGTGGGTGCGTACCAATCCCAAGGCGCGCCAGGCCAAGTCCAAAGCGCGTCTGCAGCGTTACGAGGAATTGTCGTCCCAGGAATTCCAGAAGCGCAACGAGACCAATGAGATCTATATTCCGCCCGGCGACCGGCTGGGCGACCTGGTCATCGAAGCGCGCAGCCTACGCAAAGCGTATGGCGAGCGTCTGCTGATCGATTCGCTGAGCTTCAACCTGCCCGCCGGCGGCATCGTCGGCATCATCGGGCCGAATGGCGCCGGCAAAACCACGCTGTTTCGCATGCTCTCCGGCATCGAGAAATCCGACAGCGGCGAGATTCGCTTGGGACCCAGTGTGAAGTTGGCGTACGTGGATCAGTCGCGCCAGGCGCTCAACGACAAGAACAGCGTCTGGCAGGAAATATCCGGCGGTCTCGATCTCATCAAGGTTGGCAATTACGAGACTTCTTCGCGCGGCTATGTGGGCCGCTTCAACTTCAAGGGTGCGCAGCAACAGCAACTGATCGGCGAGTTGTCGGGGGGCGAGCGCAATCGTGTGCATCTGGCCAAGGTGTTGAAGGCCGGCGGCAACGTGCTGCTGCTCGACGAGCCCACCAATGACTTGGACATCGAGACGCTGCGCGCGCTCGAGGATGCCCTGGTTGCCTTCCCCGGCTGCGCCGTGGTGATCTCCCACGATCGCTGGTTTCTGGATCGCATCGCGACCCACATTCTGGCCTTCGAGGGGGACTCCCAGGTTTATTGGTTCGAGGGCAATTACCAGGAATACGTCGAGGATTACAAGCGCCGCAAGGGCGAGGACGCCGCCCAACCGCATCGCATTCGCTACAAACCACTGACAGGTTGAGACACGAGCATGAGCATCTACATAACTCCACAAGACGAATTGCACGTCGAATACCAGGGCATTGCACTGACCTGCCCGCACTGTCAAACATTGACCCATCTAACGCCGGTGGGCATACCGAGGTTCGACGAACTCAGCCAACGCAAGCCCAAGCACGTCGGAATCGTATTTCGTTGCGACGCCTGCGGCGAGCCGGTATTCCTCAAATTCACCGTCAAGGCCTATACGCCTCTACGGATTGAACTCGCGCCCAACTATGTCGAAATCGAACGCGCGCGGGAGAACTTTCCGTTGACGTACTTGCCGGAGGAAGCCGAGGCCTTGTTCAAGGAAGGCTTGAGTTGCTACGCAGCCTCTTGCTTCAATGCCTTCGGCTCCATGAGCCGGCGTACGGCGCAATCGCTGTTCCGGGAACTGGGTGAGCGAGGCAAGCTGCAGTTATTCGACAGCCTGCAGGAAATTCGGGTGCTCGCGGAACTCGACGACGACACGTTCGCCGCGCTGCGGGCCGTGCTGTTCGGCAGCGACAGCGATCCCTGGCCGCACCAGCCCAACCTCAATGCCGAACGCGCTGGGATTCTGCTGGAAGTCATGCGCGACCTCCTCTATCAGACTTTCGTACGCAAGGCGCGGCTGGTGCAGGCGGTCACCTTTCGTAAATTCGTGGCGCCCAACCAGACTGCCGAAACCGGTTAGCAGCCTGTCTGCTAGGCCACGAACACCCGCGCGTTGCGGAACAGGCGCATCCAACCGCCGTCTTCCGACCATTCGCGCGGCGCCCAGGAGTTCTGCACGGCGCGAAAAACCCGCTCCGGGTGAGGCATCAGCGCGGTGACGCGGCCATCGTCGCTGCACAATCCCGCCAACCCCAACGACGAACCATTCGGATTGGCTGGGTACTGCTCGGTAGGGCGCTCCCGGGAGTCCACGTATTGCAGGCTCACCATGGCTCGCTGCAGCAGTGCCGCGGCATCCGATCCAGGCTCGAACTCAGCCTGACCCTCGCCGTGGGCTACCGCGATCGGCAGCACCGAGTCCTGCATGCCGTGCATGAGCACCGAGCGCGATGCCGGAATGCGCACCAGACTCAGGCGCGCTTCGTACTGCTCGGATACATTGCGCACGAACCGCGGCCAGCCTTGCACCCCGGGAATCAGCTCCTTGAGGGCGGCCAGCATTTGGCAGCCGTTGCAAATCCCCAGGGTAAAGGTCCCCGCTCTTGCGAAAAATCCGCTGAACTGCTCGCGCGCCCGCGCATTGAACAGTATGGATTTTGCCCAACCCTCGCCCGCGCCCAACACGTCGCCGTAGGAGAATCCGCCGCAGGCCGCCAGGCCGTGAAAGCGGCCCATCTGGACGCGCCCCGCCAGGATGTCGGTCATGTGAACGTCGTACGCATCGAATCCCGCGCGCGTGAACACCGCAGCCATTTCAGTCTGGCTGTTCACCCCTTGTTCGCGCAAGATCGCAACGGCAGGCCGCGCGCCGCTTGCAATGAAAGGCGCGGCGACGTCCTCGCGCGGATCGAAGTTCAAGGTGGCGTGCAGGCCAGGATCGTCGCCATCCCCAAGCTGCGCAAATTCCTGGCGGGCACAGATGGGATTGTCGCGCAGCTCGCGCATGCGAAAAGAAACCTCGCCCCAACGGCGCCGCAAATCGATTCGCGATGCGGCAAATAGATCCACGCCGTTGGCCCGAAGGCGCACTCGCGCACCCGCACTCGGCGCGCCGATGTCGCGCGTGTGCTTACCCAAGCCGCAGGTCTCGAGTATCTTGCGAGCCTGCGCGGCTTGCGCGGTCGGCACCTGAATGACGGCGCCCAGCTCCTCCGCAAAGCACGCCGCCACCGGGTCGGCCACCTGTCCCAAATCGATGTTTGCGCCGCAGTGGCCGGCGAAGGTCATCTCCAGCACGGTCAGCAGCACGCCGCCGTCGGACACGTCGTGATAGGCCAAGACGCATTGCATGTCCTTGAGGCGTCGCAGCGCATCGAAAAAGGCTTTCAGCAACTCAGGGCGGTCCAGATCGGCGGGCGCGCCGCCTTGTCGCGCATGGACCTGAGCCCAGCACGATCCGCCCAGGCGGTTCTGACCGCACCCTAAGTCGATATGCAGCAAACGCGAGTCCTGCAACGCATCGAGCGCCGGCGTCAACGTCGCGCGCGCATCCCGCACCGGCGCGAACGCCGAGACGATCAGGGACACCGGCGCGAGCACGGTGTGCGCGCCGCGCGCATCGCTCCAAGCCGTCTTCATCGACAGCGAATCCTTGCCCACGGGAATGGTGATGCCGAGCGTGGTGCATAGCTCCCCCACCGCCCGGACGGTGGCATACAGTTCGGCATCCTCGCCGGGTTCGCCGCAGGCGGCCATCCAGTTGGCGGAGAGCCGGATATCCTGAAGCTCCGCAATGTCGGCCGCAGCGATGTTGGTGATGGCCTCGGCCACCGCCAGGCGACCTGATGCCGGCGCATCCAGTACCGCCGCCGGCGCACGTTCCCCCATCGCCATGGCTTCGCCGCTGTAGCCTTCATAGCTGCTCAAGGAAACCGCCACGTCGGCCACCGGCACCTGCCACGGTCCCACCATTTGATCACGGCTGATCAATCCGCCCACGGTGCGATCGCCGATGGTGATCAGGAATGACTTGTCGGCAATCGTCGGCAGGCACAGCAAATGATCCAGCGACTGGGCAATGGTGGTGTGTGCCGTGTACAACGCCGCGCGGACTCTGGGCTTGGACTTCACCTCGCGGGTCATGCGCGGCGGCTTCCCCAAAAGCACGTCGATTGGCATATCCACCGGCACCAGCCCAGGTTTCGCATCGGTGACGGTGAGCCGGCCGTCCGCGGTAATCTCGCCCACCAAGGCAAAGGGACAACGCTCCCGTTCGCACAAAGCGCTGAACAGCGCGATGCTGGCGGGTGCCAACGCCAGAACGTAGCGCTCTTGCGCCTCGTTGCACCAAATCTCCATGGGCGACAATTCCGACTCGGCGCTCGGGATACTGCGCAAATCGATGCGTCCGCCGCGCTGGCTGTGGGCAATCGCCTCGGGCAATGCATTGGAGAGCCCGCCCGCACCCACGTCGTGAATCAGCAAAATGGGATTGGCATCGCCCAACGACCAACAACGATCGATCACCTCTTGAGCGCGGCGCTGAATCTCTGCGTTGGCGCGTTGCACCGAGGCGAAATCCAAGTCCGAGGAACTCTGGCCGCTGCCCACGGAAGATGCCGCGCCGCCGCCGAGGCCGATCAGCATGGCCGGGCCGCCGAGCACCACCAGAGGCGCGCCGACGACGACGTTCTTTTTCTCCACGTGGGAGCGGCGCACGTTGCCGAGACCGCCGGCTATCATGATGGGCTTGTGGTAACCGCACGCGGCGCCGCCCGCTTCGTCCCCCGGCTGTTCGAGCACCCGAAAATAGCCGCAGATGCTGGGACGCCCGAATTCGTTGTTGTACGCCGCCGCGCCCAACGGCGCGGCAATCATGATGTCCAGCGCAGAGGCGATCCGATCCGGTTTACCGGCATCGAACTCCCAGGGCTGCAGCATGCCGGGGATTCGCAAGTTAGACACCGAAAATCCCACCAAACCCGCCTTAGGTTTCGCGCCGATTCCGGTCGCGCCCTCGTCACGAATTTCACCGCCCGATCCGGTGGCCGCGCCGGGAAACGGCGAGATCGCCGTGGGATGATTGTGCGTCTCGACTTTCATGAGGATGTCGATGGGTTCGCGCACGCCCGAATATCTATGCGTGTACGGGTCTGCGAAGAATCGCACCGCCGTCGCGCCTGCAATGACCGCGGCATTGTCCCGATAGGCCGAAAGCACGCCGCTCGAGTTGCGCTCGTGCGTCGCCCGGATCATCGCGAACAGCGATTGCGGCATCTGCACGCCGTCCACGACGAATTGCGCATTGAAGATTTTGTGGCGGCAATGCTCGGAATTCGCCTGCGCGAACATCATCAACTCGGCGTCCGTGGGATCGCGGCCGAGCTTGCGGAAGGCCTCGACCAGATAGTCTATTTCATCGGCGGATAAGGCCAGTCCCCAAGCCTCGTTGGCTCGAGCCAGGGCGGTGTGACCATCCTCGCTCAAAGCAACGCTGCGCAACGGTCGGGCGGCGGCCTGATGAAACAAACCGGCCGGTTCGTCTCGATCGATCCACGCCGATTCGGTCATCCGATCGTGCAGCCGCGCGGCTACCGCGTTGAGCTCGGCGGCGGGCAGCGGCGCATCGCAGCCGATGTCATAGAGCGTGCCCCGTTCCACCCGATTGATCGATGTCAGCCCGCACACCCGCAAAATATCGGTCGCCTTGCTGGACCAGGGCGATTCCGTACCCACTCGGGGCGTCACCAGAATGCGATGGGTGCCTGAATCCTGGATGCCGGAATGTTGCCGCGTGGAGCGCTCGCGCGCGCCATAAGTCAGGAGCTTGTGAAGAACCTCGAGTTCGCGCGGCTCGAGTTCACGTCCCGCATCGACGAAGTGCACCCAGCGCGAGGAGAGCGTGGTGACTCGCGAGGATTGCGCTTTGAAAAGGCTCAGCAGCTGGTCGAGTCGAAATTGCGACAGCGCCGGTGCGCCGCGAATGCTAATCATGGGTCAATTTCCCGGCGCTGCTATTTGCGGGCGTTGGAATCTCCCCCCGGTGTATAAATAGGAACCGGGAATTGCGCGACGTTCGAGCCTTCGAGGGCGCTGACTTTGCTGACGCCTTGCTTCTTGACCTCATCGATCCGCAGCACCGAGTGCATGGGCAAATAGGTGCGCTTTACATCGTTAAATTCGGCCTTTATCTTCTCTTCGGCCGGGTCGACGACCACGGTCGAACGCTCGCCGAACACCAACTCTTCGACCTCGATGAATCCGAATAGGCTACCGTGACTGACTTTGCGCGCATAGATCTCGTAGACCTTGCCCTGATTCACGAAGAGAACTTTGAAAATGTGACTCGCGGCCATGTAGTAGGCTCCAACCGTTGCTAGTATTTCATCATATTATACGGGCACTTAGCGCAAACCCTGATACCCGGTGGAGGGACTAACATGGCCTTGCGCTTACGCGTTGTGAGCGAACACTCGACCCGCCTGGGGCAGCGAGCCACCAAAATATTTGGTGTGCACGGCGGCACCATTGGTCGTTCGTCCGACAATGAGTGGATTCTACCCGACCCTGAGCGTTACCTGTCGGGCAAACACGCGCGCGTCGATTTTCGCGCCGGCACGTACGTGCTGGTCGATACCAGCTCGAATGGCACCTACGTCAACGGCGCACAGGTGCCGCTCGGCAAGTATCACGACTATCTGCTCAAGGACGGCGATTACATCCGTCTGGGCGAATACGAGCTGCTGGTCACCATAGATAAGAGCAACGACTTCCCCCCCGAAGAGAGCGCGACCGTCGCCTATGACGGAAAATCCCCGTCTTCGGCGGTCAAGAAGTCGACGGCCAACGATTTGGGCGCGGATCTGGATTTGAGCATTCTGCTCGAGACCACGGATCAGCAGCCCGGGGCGGATTCCGGAATCCGGCCGCGGGACGCCTACGGCCAGGCCGTGGCGAAGACCCCGCCCGCACCGCCGGAGGACGGCGCCACGCCGTGGCACATGCTGACGCGGCCGCTCAAGGTGGAAACCCCGAAGGCTGAATCGTCGAAAGGCGAAGGTTCGCGAGCGGATTCAGGGCCCCCGTCGCTTTCCAGCGCGGGGCCGCCATCGATATCGGGCCGCTCCTTCAGCGGCACGCTGTACGACGGCGACTTCGATGCAGCGCTATCGGCCTTTTGCCGCGGCGCCGGCATCGAATTGCGCTCGCTCAATGCGGAGGCACGCAGCACTGCGCTGCAGCTCGCAGGTCAGATCCTGCGCGAATCCATTCTGGGCCTGATGGATCTGAATCACGGCAGCCACGAGTTTCGCAACCGTTTCCGCATCAGCACGCCGCCCGCCGAGGTCCCCGAATCGCCGCTGAGCTTCTCCAAAGGCGTCGATGAGGCCCTGGTGCGCTTGCTGAACAACCTGTCGACGCGTGCCGGGTCGGTCGAGGCGATCCGCACCAGTTTCCGCGAGCTCAAAGCGGAGAACGCCTCATCGCTTGCTGCAATGCACACCGCGTTCGAGGAATTCCTGCAGCGCGTGAACCCCAAGGAACTCGAGGAGCGTTTCGAGCGGGCCAGCAAACGCGGCGTCTTCGGCGCGTCGAATAAGGCGAAGTATTGGGAGCTGTACGCTGAGATGTACGCCGGTCTGGCGCAGCGGCCGGAGGATGGATTTCCGCACTTGTTCACGGAATCCTTCGCCAAGGCGTTCGAAGCCAAGCTGCGCACGCTGGTGCCGCCGCGGCGCAATAGCTTCCAAGCCGATCGCAGCGACGACTCCGACCCCGGCGACCAGGCCGTCGGCGATCCGTAGCATCTCCCTCAAGCGTATAGGCCCGTGCGGCTGCTCGTTGTAGAAGACGATGACATCGTGGCCGATGCCATCGTGCGCGGGTTGGCAGCGGCGCACTACGCCGTGCACCGTGCCACCAGCGCCGAGGCGGCGCAGGCGGCGCTCATCAATGAAGAATTTGCGCTGGCCATCATCGATGTCGGCCTGCCGGGCGCCGACGGGCTGAGCTTGGTGCGGCGCCTGCGCAGCGCCGGCACCACGATGCCCACTCTGATTCTCACCGCGCGCTGCACGCTGGCCGACAAGGTCAAGGCGCTCGATCTTGGCGCCGATGATTTCTTGAGCAAGCCGTTCGAACCGGCGGAACTGGCCGCGCGCTGCCGCGCGCTCATGCGCCGTGCCAGCGGCGCCTTGCACGGCGTGATCAAGCTCAACCGTTTGAGCGTCGATCTCAACGGCAAGCGCTTGAATATCGACGGCGCGGAAGTCGAACTGACGGCACGCGAATGGCTGTTGCTCGAGTGCCTGGTGCGCCACACGGGCAAGGTGGTATCCAAGGAACGCGTGCAGCAAGCCGTGGCGAGTCCCGATCACGACATGTCTGCTAATGCCGTTGAGGTGCAAGTTTCGCGGCTGCGCGCCAAGCTTGGCGATGCCGCCGTCATTCGCAGCTTGCGCGGCCTCGGCTATCGCCTGGAAGAAGCGAAGGGTCAGTGAGATCCTCGATCAGCCGTCAGTTGGTGCTCTGGCTGGCGATTCCGTTGATGCTGCTGGCGCTGTGCGGCGGCCTGGTGCACTACTTCAACAACGTCGCGCCCAGCGTCATCAGCAGCGATCGGCGTCTCAAGGAAGCCACCGCCGCGGTCATGGCGCACCTGCACGTCGAGGACGGCAAGATCGTCCTCGACACCAGCGCCAAAATCACGCCGCCCCTGCCCACCCCCGATTCGGTGCTGTTCACGCTGCGTGATCCCCAAGGGCGCCTGATCGACGGCGATCCGCGCGTGCCCGCCGTGCCGATGTCGAGAGAGGCGGGTCAAATCGTCGCCGTGGTGCAAATTCAGCATCGCAACGTTCGCAGTCTCACCACTCGCTTCGATAGTGCCGGCGGCGTGGTGCTGATCACGGCCGTCGACGTGCGCTCGGCCATTGAGCCGCAGGCCCGTTACGGACTCATGAGCACCCTGTTGTGGGACTTCGTGCAATTGGACATCACCTTGGTCCTGGTGTGGGTGGGCATTCAGGTCGGCTTGCGGCCGGTGAAGCGCCTGCGTCAAGAGATCGCCGCGCGCTCGCCGCAGGATTTGCGCGCCATCGACGAGACCTCGGTGCCGCGCGAGATTGCTCCCGCCGTGGTCACCTTGAACCGCTTGTTCACCACTCTGCGCGCCTCGGTACAATCGCAGCAACAATTCATCGCCAACACCGCGCATCAGTTGCGCACGCCGATCACCGGCCTGCAGGCGCAGCTGGATCTCCTCATCTCAGAAGCGGCGGCCGCTCCCGTGAAGAGCCGGCTGTTGACGCTCCAGGAAGGCATCCGGCAGCTCTCGCATTCGGCCAATCAGCTTCTCACTCTGGCGCGCGCCGATCCCACCGTCAATGTGGCGGCCAAGAATCAGAACGTGGCGCTCGACAGCCTCGTGGGCGAGGTCGCCGCGAAGTTCTTCGATCGGGCTCTGCAAGCGAATATCGACCTGGGCGTTGACACCGTGCCCGCCGCGATCCGCGCCGATCCGACACTCATCGACGATCTGCTCAGCAATCTGGTCGACAATGCACTCAAATACACTCCGGCCGGCGGCACAGTCACCATCTCAACCGGCAGCAAGAATCACAAATCCTACTTGGCCGTCGAAGATTCCGGTCCCGGAATCCCCGAATCGGACCGTCACCGCGTCTTGCAAAGATTCTACCGGCTGCCGAATTCGCCCGGACATGGCAGCGGCCTGGGGCTGGCAATCGTCGACGAGATTGCGCGTCTGTACGATGGCCGGCTGACCATCAGCGCGGGATCCAACGGCCGAGGAACCCGAGTCCTGATCGAGTTCCCCTAGCCCGAGGCACTCGCACAAGGATGAGTGTGCTGGGTGTCGCACTTCTGCGTACGGGATTTTCCGGCGCACGCTTCGTACAAGCGATCAAATGTGCTAGCCGTCGCACTTCTGTGTACTGAGTTCCCCCCGTAAGCTTCATGTAAGCATTCGCAGCAAATATTGCCCCGTCGAATCCAAAAACGGGATGCATTACCGATGAACATATCCATGCCGGCGAGTCATCGCTCGCCTCGCCGAGCGGCCGGCTTCACGCTGATCGAACTCATGATCACCGTGGCCATCGTCGCCATCCTGGCGGCAATCGCCTATCCCAGCTACCGAAACTATGTTCTGCGTGGCCAAGTCGTCAATGCAACCGACGCCTTGTCCCAGGGCAGCGCCAACATGGAGCGCGTGTTCCAGGATAACCGCACGTATATCGCACCCGCCACGTACACGACGCCCTGTCCGGGCACTACGGCACCGACTACTGCAGTGGTGTATGGAACCTTTTCGGTCAACTGTACGGTCCTCAGCGGCCCCACCCCACCCCTGTTCACGATGACGGCGGTCGGCAGCGGTGCCACCGCCGGCTTCACCTACACCATCGACCAAGCAGGTAACCAGACATCGACTATCGCAGCGCCTGCACCCTCCGCTTGGATCATCAGCTGCCCAACCTCCTGGTCGACCAAGGCAGGCCAGTGTTGAGCGCACGCGCCAAATCGGTGTCGGGCTTCACCATGATCGAAATGATCGTGACGCTTACGATCTTCAGCATCCTGGTGGCGCTGACGGTACCCACGATGAAAGCATGGATCGCCAGCACCAAGGTTCGCGCCGTCGCCGACACGCTGCAAAATGGCATGCGGCTGGCGCAGTCCGAAGCGCTGCGCCGCAGCCGGCAGGTGGTGTTCGCGTTGACCAACAGCACGAATCCGCAGAGCGATTTCACATCCGGCACGCTCTCGGCGGCGAATAGCGGCACCAACTGGGTGATCGTCACCATTCCCGCCATGGTGGACGGCAGCGAAGCCCCGGTCTTCGTCGCCTCCGGCGTATTGACGTCAGCCGGATCCGCCGTCGCGATCGCGGGTCCCGCCGAGGTTTGTTTCAATTCGGTGGGCCGCCTGATCACGAATGGCGCCACCAGTGTCGCCGGCGGTACCTGCGTTCCCGCCAACGCGGGCATCACTGGCACACCGCCGAAGTACACCTATCAGGTCACATTGGCGGGCGGACATGCCATGAACGTCGAGTTGGCGCTGGGCGGCCAGGTACACCTATGCGACCCAACCCAGACTCTCTCGAGCTCAAATCCCTACGGGTGTTAGTCAGCATGAAACCACTTCCGACACGCACGCCTGCGCTAGGGCCTCTAACAAGGCGCCCAAATGGTCGCTGCCCACAACGCGGCATGGCCTTGATCGAGGTACTCGTGTCCATCCTCATCTTCTCTTTCGGGGTACTTGGACTGATCGGCCTCGAGGCTAGCGCCGTCAATTTTTCGATCGACGCGGAAGATCGCAGCCGCGCGGCTCTGTTCGCCAGCGACATCGCCAGCACCATGTGGCTCAACGGTACGGTGGCGGTCACCAGCCCTCAACTCGTCACATGGCAGAACAACATTGCCAACCCCGCGCTCCCCACGGGCCTACCGAGCGGTACCGTGAGCGTCACGGCCACGGCCGGCACCACCAACAGCGCCGACATCTTGATTACATGGACCCCGCAGACGGACAAGACCGCCACCACTCGACAACTTACGACGCGGGTGATTCTGCCATGATGCGAACATCCCAGCGCGGCATGACGTTGGTGGAATTGCTGGTGGCCATGGCCATGGGGCTGGCGGTTACCTTGGTCGTCTCCACGCTGCTGGTCGCAGGGGAAAACCACAAGCGCACCACCACATCCACCAACGATGCCGACCAGACGGGCGCCTACGCGTTCCACGCGCTCGACCGCGCGATCCGCAGCGCCGGCTCGGCCATCGCAGAATCCGCCTACCCCACTGACCGGGGAGTATTGGGCTGCAAGCTCAATGTCGGCGGAATTCTGCCGCGCACCAGCGCATTCCCCATGCCGTTCGACACGCTGTTTCTCGCCGGTACAACCGCCAATCTACGCGTCGCGCCCTTGCTCATCGGCCAAGGTATGTCGGACAGCAGCACGTCGGACGTGTTGGTGGTCATGGGCGGCTCGGGTGCCGCCGGCGGTGTGTCGCGGCCGGAATACGGCGCGGGCGGTTCCACCTCGCTGGTGCTGGAGAGCACCGTGGGCTTCAACCAGTACGACATGACATTGGTCAGTCAACCCGGCATCACGGACTGTCTGCTGGAGGAAGTGGCAAGCACCAGCGCGTCCGCGCTCACGCTCGGCACTACCTCCCCGTATTACTACACGTCGACCAGTGCAAGCGCGAGTTTGGCGACGCTGGCTGCCAGCACACAGAGTTACGTCACGCCGCTGGGCAACGCCGCGGCGAATAACGTGCAATTCCAACTGTTTGGCGTCGGCAGCAATTACACCCTCTATAGCTACGATTTATTGCAAAACGCGACGCTGGTTCAGCTCATGGGACTGGACAGTTCGCAGGCCATCACCGATGGGGTGGTGCAGATGAACGCCATCTACGGCATCGAAAGCACGACTGCTCCCGGCACGATCGGCACCTGGGCGGGTCCCGGCGACACCGGGTACGACATCAACACGGTGATGACTACGCCGGCCACCATGGAAACCATCATTGCCGTGCGCGTGGCGCTGGTGGTGCGCGGCGAATATTACGACAAGAACCCCGTCTCCCCGGCGACGCTGCCAATCTTCAGCGGTTATCAAAACCTCGGGGGCACGTCGTTATCGCAGGCCGTGACGTTGCCGGACCAGCACTACCGCTACCGGGTGTTCGAGTTCACCGTTCCCTTGCGCAACATGATTCTGCTGGCGGGGGCCTGATGCGTCACGCCATGCACCCTCGAGCCTTGCGCCAACGCGGCGTCGTGCTGATATTCACGCTCATCATTCTCCTGATCCTGACCATCGGCGCGGTGGCCCTGATGCGTTCCATGAACACATCCCTGACGAGCGCCGGTAACTTGGCCTTCCGCCGCGATCTCGCCAATCAGGGTGAACAGGCAGTGTCGAATGTCATGACCGCGTTCAAGGCCAGCGGCGCGCTCTCGACCTCGGCCGTCACCGACAGCAATGTTCCGGCCAACAATTACTCCGCCACCATGCTCGCCACGAATGCGCAGGGCGTGCCCAACATCTTGCTGAGCGGCGATAGTACGTTCAACGCCACCGGGTTCACGAGCAGCGCCAATGACATCGCGGGCGCGACTTCGGACATCGTGATCCGCTACGTGATCGACCGGATGTGCACCGCTGCCGGAGCAACCGTCGCTAATCAATGTGTGCAGTCCTCCGCCGCGCCCTTGGGAGGCACGGCCAACGGTTCTCAATCGGTTACTCCTCCCGCGGCAACGGTCTATCGCTTGAGCGTAAGAGTCACCGGAGCCCGCAGCACCCAAGTGTTCTTACAAACCACCTTCACCCGACAGGACTGAAAGGCGAACAGTTTATGATTACCCAATCACATCCGAGCTTCATTTCGCAGGCGATGCGGCGCGCGCTGGCAGGCGCGATGTTCGCGGTCGTGTTCGGATTGGTCTGCGGAAGCGAGGCGGGCGCCGTCACTTCCACCGTCCCGCTGGCCGATGCCCCGATCTTCGCAACCGCCAATGTGCCCGGGAATATGGTGTTTACCCCGTCGGTGGAGTTCCCGACCGCCATCAGCGTCGCGAATCTAGGTAACTACGCCGATAACATCGCCTACTTGGGCTATTTCGATCCGGCGAAATGCTATACCTACCAATACAACGCGGCTCCCGAGTCTGGCAGCACCCTTGTAGGGTCCAGCAGCTACTTTCAGCCCACCGCCTTCGCCTCCGGCACGAACGGCCACAGCTGCTCGGGCCAATGGAGCGGTAACTTCATGAACTGGGCGACGATGCAGACCATCGACCCATTTCGCTGGGCGCTCACTGGCGGCTACCGCAGCGTCGATCAGACGGGGTACCCTCAAACCATCCTCGAGAAAGCCTGGGGCTCGGACCAGGGCGGTACCAACAACTTCCCGTACCGAGGAACCGGCGGCAGTTCCGGCAACGCCGTATCCAGCGCGTTGATCTCCTCCCTGACACCGTTTAGCAGTTGGTCCGCTTTCAATTCGGCCATCTGGTCGAACGGCAACATGATGGCGTTTTCGGCGGGCAGCGCATACACCGGTACCGGCGCGGCCTACGGCCTGACCGACCTCACC
>Ga0182024_10015483_pt1 | contig 14589 bp, 13 predicted proteins | sample P32metaG_FD_120480 | JGI IMG/M metagenome (GOLD analysis project Ga0182024, IMG submission 120480) | Permafrost microbial communities from Stordalen Mire, Sweden - P3-2 metaG (Illumina Assembly) | ecosystem: Environmental > Terrestrial > Soil > Wetlands > Permafrost | place: Sweden: Stordalen... | reverse complement strand
GGTCCTCGCCGCCGGCGGGCTGACCGAGATCCTCATCCGCCGTCAAGGCCGACCGCGGTCAGGGCGCTCGGGCCGGGCGTTCATCCCTGCTGTCGTCCTCCACGGGGCCAGCCTCGGTGGCCTCGGGGCATTGGCCTGGGTGGCGTTCAAGGTTGGCGCCCTTTCGTATGGCGGCGGGTTTGTCATCATCCCGCTAATGCAGCACGACGCCGTCACCACTTATCACTGGATGACCGGCGCACAGTTCCTCAACGCCGTTGCTCTGGGTCAGATCACCCCGGGCCCAGTCGTGCAAACCGTAGCGGTGGTCGGCTACGCAGCCGGGGGTGTGGGCGGCGGGCTGTTGGCCGCGCTAATCGCCTTTGCACCCTCGTTCGGTTTCGTCGTGGTCGGCGGTCGGCACTTCGAGCGGATCCGAGCCAATAGTGAAGTCGAATCGTTCCTCACTGGAGCCTGGCCGGCGGTCATCGGCGCCATCGCGGGATCATCCATCCCGCTCGGTCTCGCTTTTGGTCATCTCTGGCAGATCCCGGTGCTCGCCGGCGCGCTCGTCTGGCTATTCGTCGCCAGGCGGGGCGTGGTAAGCGCGTTGCTCATAGGCGGGGCGATCGGCGTGGTCGTGGCGCTCGCCGGGGCCCCTGTCTGACGAGGCTTCCAAACACCTGGCGGTTATCCTTATTCATGGCATCGCTCGAGGCGCGGGCTAATTAGTGCTTGCTAACGACTCACTTGAACACTCGTGCCGAGCGTAAGGAGGGAACGATAGGTGGGCCTGGCTAGCGACAAGTCGCGCTCTACGCGGGTACCCAGCGGTCCGGACCCCACGAGCGGCCAGGTCCCCCTGATCGGCCGCATCTTCCCTGCCCCCGTCGCTGCCAAGGTCCCAGAGGTCATCTTCGTCTTTTGGATGGTGAAGATCCTGACAACCGCCGGCGGAGAGGCGACCTCCGACTACCTCAAGACCTGGGGCAACATCAGGGGCGGTGCCACCGAGGTGCTCGTGTTCGTCGTCGGGCTGGTCCTGCAGTTCGCTACCCGCCGCTACCGCGCCTTGGCTTACTGGTTCCTGGCTTTTGCCATCGCGATATTCGGTACCGGCGTCTCCGATTTCCTCCATCTCGACGTCCACATCCCATACGCAGGGACGACCCTGCTGTGGGCGGTGGTCCTGGTCACCATCTTTTGGCTCTGGCAGCGCAACGAGGGAACGCTTTCGATACACAGCATCACGACCCAGCGTCGCGAAGCCTTCTACTGGGCAACCGTATTCGCAACCTTTGCTCTCGGGACCGCTCTCGGGGACTTCACAGCGACCTCACTCAACTTGGGATTCCTGGCCTCAGGCATCCTCTTCGGCGTCCTCATCCTGCTCCCAGCCCTGGCGTGGTGGCGTCTCGGCCTGAACAGCATCGCCGCTTTCTGGATGTCCTATGTCCTCACGCGGCCCCTCGGTGCGTCCTTCGCCGACTACTTAAACAAGCCGCGGGCCCTCAGCGGGGCCAACTTTGGGGACGGCCCGACGGCGGTCGTCTTCGCCGTAGCCGTCTTCGTACTGGTGTTGTACCTCGCCGCCGCCCGTCCGGACATCCAGCAAGGACCTGGGGCGTAGGCCTGCCACGTCATTGTCTTAGGTAACAGGCGCGCATCGGCCCTTGTTAGGGCTCTGTAATCGGCATCGACCCCACCTCGGCCCAGTTCCGGTCTGCGCAGACGGCTTGCCGGTCCCTCTCCCCCGGCGGTTGAACGCCAGGCTCGCCGACGACACCACAGCTGTCACATTCGGGCCACCGGCGGTGCTTAAGCGATGATGGCGATGGTACGGACAGTGAGAGCCCCCCGGGCAGCCCTTGTGGCCCAACGAGCGCGCCAGGATGACGAGCGTTCTTTCGAGCGCTTTTTCCTCACGCATTACGAAAGAGTCGTGCTCATCGCCTACCGGGTCCTGGGGGACCGCGCTGCAGCCGAGGACGTTGCTCAAGAGGTCTTCCTCTCCTTTCACGGGCGGGGCGACCCATCATCGGACTGGGCTGCCGGATGGCTGTGGGCCGCCTCGGCCCACGGGGCCCTAAATATTGTGCGGGGATCCAGGCGGCGGCGTGACCGGGAATTGAGAGTGGCGTCCGCCACGTATGCACCGGGCCCGGAGGACGGCGCCATCGCCGCCGAGCAACGAGCGGTCGTCAGGGCCTGTCTGGCCCGCCTGCCCCAACGCCAAGCTGAGATCCTGGTCATGCGCACCAGCGGCCTCAGCTATGCCGATATCGCCTCGGCTGTAGGCGTACAGCCAAGCAGCGTCGGCACACTGATAGCCCGCGCCCAAAAGTCCCTACGCAAGGAGCTGAGCCGTGCCCAAACATCCCTCTGACGGAACTCTGCGGCGCCTTTTGGACGAGCCCGTCGCCGTGGCGGTCGTCGACGAGGACCACGCCACTCGCTGCATGCGCTGCCAGGCCCGCACGAGCCTGATGCGCCAAGACGACGCCGCACTGACCCTGGCCCTTGACAGCCATGTCGAAGTTGCTCCGGCGGTCGCGTTGGAGCGCCTCCGTACCGCAGAAAGGGTGGCGCCGGCTCTGGCATCAGCTCGGGCTCCGGGACGGCGAGGGCGGGAGGCCGTGCTGGGTCGTCCTCGGCTTCGTCGACCGATCCTCCGACCCACCACGGTGATAACTTCCGTCCTGGTGCTGATGGGAGGGGCGACGGCCGCTGCGGCCACGAACCTGGTGCCCATCTTCGAGCCCGAGTCGGTCGTCCCGGTCGTCATCCAGGCCGGCGATATTGTCGGGTTGCAGGCGCTTTCCCGCTTCGGGACGGTAACGGGCACCTCAAAGTTGGACCTTACGCCGGAGAGCTCGGCCGGTGCGCTGGCGTCGGCGGCGGGCTTCAGCCTGCCGACCGTAACGGTCCCGTCGGGGTTACCCACCGGGTCACCTTCGTACTGGCTGGTTAGCCCCGAATCTGCCCAGCTACAGATATCCGTAGCGAAGGCCCAGCAAGCCGCTATCAAGGACGGTAACAGCGTCCCCCCGGCCCCGCCCGGTGTGGACGGTTCGGTCCTGCAGGTGGCCACAGGCCCTGGCGCCCTGGAGCTCTGGGGCTTGCAACTCCCCGGGTTTACAGGTGGTAGCGACAGGCTCTTTGGTGGCAGTTCGAGCAGCGCCAGTAGCGGGAGTGGCGGCTCCACTGGTGCTCCCGCCTCGACGGGCAACACTGCGCAGGTCTCTGACCTACCTCAGCTTGCCGTTGCCGAGGTGAAGGGCCCAAGCGTGTCTTCCTCGGGGGTCGACCTCAGCGCTCTGGAGAGCTACCTGTTGTCCCAGCCCGGAATTTCCTCCCAGCTGGCGGCACAGATCCGAGCCATCGGCGACCCCAGCTCGACCCTGCCTATCCCGGTCCCGCCCGGCGCAACCAGCTCTAGTGTCAACCTCAACGGTCGTACCGCTGTGGTGTTAGCGGCAGGCGGTGATGGGAACGCGGTTGTCTGGGCCGAGAACGGTCGGCTGTTTGCCGTGCTTGGCCAGGCGAGCGCCTCAGAGCTTATAGACGTGGCCCGCCAAATTGCCTGAAGGGGCACGGGGAACGGCCCCCGCCACGGGCCATGAGCCCGCCACGGGCCATGAGCCCGCCAGCCTGTTGGCGGGCGGGCCGGCACCCGGTCCACCTGCAGTACCCAAAACCTTTGCCGCCGACGGCCAGGGGGCAATCGGCGGTTTGGAGCCGAGCGGGGGAGCCTGCCCGCCCGCGCCCAAAGCGATAAGTGCGACTGCTCGCGATGCCATCTGGTGCTCTCGTCTCAGCAAGTCCTACGGCCAGCGAGCGGCGTTGAGGGCGGTCTCGCTGCGCATCGCGCCCGGCGAAGTCGTCGGGCTGCTCGGCCCCAATGGCGCTGGCAAGACCACCTTGGTGAAGATGTTGGTCGGCCTGGTAAGGCCCGACAGCGGCGAGGCGCTCGTACTGGGCGATACTCTCGGCCGCCCCGAAGCGCGCCGTGAAATCGGCTACCTCCCCGAACTGTTCCGCTACCAGCCCTGGCTCAACGTGGCCGAGGTGCTCGAGCTCCATGCCAGCCTGCGCCCGATCGCCCGTGCCGACCGGCCCAGCGAGATCCGTAGAGTCCTGGCCCTCGCAGGGCTGGCCGACCGTGCTCCAGATCGCGTGGGAAGCTTGTCAAAAGGCCTGCAACAGCGCCTCGGCCTAGCCGTCGCACTGCTTGGGCACCCTCGCTTGTTGTTGCTCGACGAGCCCACCTCGGCGCTCGACCCGACGGGACGGGCCGATGTCCGTTCCCTGATCGACCAGTGCCGCACAGAAGGCACGACTGTCCTGCTCAACTCCCACATGTTGAGCGAGGTGGAGCGGTCCTGTGACAGGGTCATTGTCCTCGACAGGGGCGAGGTGCTTGCCGACGGCCCTCTGGGCGCGTGGCTGGACCACGACATGCTGAGGGTGCGCCTGGACGGCGACGCTGCCCCGTTCGTCCCATCCTTGGCCCGCTTTGGCGAGGTGTCGGCGCACGCGCGGGAACTGACAGTGCCCTCTTTGGCCATGAGCCTGGTACCTGACGTAGTGGCAACCCTCGTCCACGCTGGTGCCCGCGTGCTTAGCGTCGAGCCCGGCCAGGTCAGTCTTGAGGAAAAATTGCTCCAATTGTTGGCCCGCAGCCATGGGGAGGGCCCATGACAAACATTTTGATCTTCGCCCGCCTGACGGTCCTCGAGGCGTCACGCCGTAAGGTCCTGTGGGCGCTGGTCGGACTGGCGGCGCTTATTATCGGGTTATCTTTTTGGGGTTTTGCGCGCCTCCCCGACGTACACGCTTTCGGGACGCAGCTCAGTGCCGCGAACTCCCACCTGACAACCGCCCAGCTGCTCGGGGTTGTACTTTTTGCGTTGAGCTTTGTCGGCGCCCTGGGGATGTCCTTCGTAGCCGCCCCTACCCTTGCCGGGGAGCTGGAGTCAGGGGTTGCGCTCAGCCTGTTGGCCCGGCCCGTGCGGCGTTCGGAGGTCCTGCTCGGGAAGTGGCTCGGGCTCGTCGGCCTGGCGGTCGCGTACGTCGTGCTCGTCGGTGGGGCCGAGATCGCCGCCGCCGAAACGGGTACGGGTTACCAGGTCCCCGGCCCGGTCACAGCCGTCGCCCTATTGGCGGCTCAAACCGTGTCCCTGCTGAGCTTGGCTCTATTGCTCAGCACGCTGCTCTCCCCCATGGCCGCCAGCGTGGTTTCTGTAGGCCTTTTCGGTACAGCCTGGGTGGCAGGTTTGGTCGGGGATATCGGCCAGACCCTCAACGACCCCTCGGTGGCTGAAGTCGGCACCGTCGACCACTTGCTCCTGCCCACGGACGGGCTTTGGAACGGCGTCATGAACGCCCTCGACCAGACGAGCCTGGTGAGCTCCTTCTCTGACCGCCTAGTCGGCAACCCCTTCTTCCAACCTAACGGCCTCACTTTCGCTTACCTTTTGTGGTCGGCGGCCTGGCTCGTTGCTGTGGTGGTCGCCACTCATTTCCGATTTTCCCGCGTCGAACTTTGAACAGCTGGGCGGCGGCAAATGACCCCTAGGCGTCGCGACGCACAAACAGGAGCGTCCCTACGGATAGGAGGCCTAGCGTCCACATCGTCGAGCGGACAGTGCGGAGTTTCATCCATTCCGAGCGGACCAGCCCTCTGATCGAGGCCCGGCCAACCGGCATTACCGCTGCATAGGTCCTCACGACGTTCTCCCTTCGCTGCCAGTGCTCCCTATGTACTCGAGCCCCAAAAGCCGGCCGGTACCCTTGCAGTTCCCGTGGTCGGCGCCAAAGACCGATACCAGGAGACGGAACTGGCCGGCGTGGGCCGCCTTCAACTCGGTCCACCCACCAGGCCCAGGTAAAAGGCATGCGCCGCTCACAGTTGCGGCGGCGAACGACCACGACGGTGCCCAGCGGATCTTCACGACGCTGGTGCCGGCCGCGGAAAAGCGGACCACTACGGCTTTGGGGCTAAGCGCGATAACCGAGGCCGGGGCGCTGGCCAATCCCTCGCTCCCCAGGACTCGCCACAACCGCCAGTGCGACGTGTGCCAAACCTCTTGCAACCCGGCGACCGCCCCCGACCGCAGCAGGGCGGCCTCGGCTGTTGCGGCGTAATCGAGCGGCGCGTCCGGAAGGGCAACGTAGGAAACCCCATTGGACAGGAGCCAGGACCGGTAGGAGGCAGCCGTGAGGGCTCCCGTTTGGTAGAAAAGGCCGTTATAGGCAATGTCAAGTTGTCGTTCCCATCCGCGTGCCAGGCTGAAGGTGGGAGCGATATAGGCGGATTCCCAGTGGTGCTGGGTGGGGGGGACCTCTACGCGGACGGGTTTGCCTTTGCTGAGAACGTCAAGCTCGCCGATCAGCGGTTGGTAAAAAGCCGCGGTGCTGTAGGCGCCATTGGCCGGTCCGCTGAAAGTCTCCACGATCGCTCCCCAGTGCCAACCCATAAGGCCTATAGCGACGATCGCAGCGACTACTGCTGTCGTGGCCCGGTGTGCACCAGACAAAGCCACTGGCGATCTTCGGTCGCCTTGGCCCCTTCGGCGCCAGGCTAGGCGGGGCAAGTAGCAAAGAACCAAGGGAACGCCGATGTAAGCGCCGAGGCGCGCGTCGTTGTCGCCCATAGGTGTGGGAACGACAAACAACACCACGCTCGCCCCCGCGTACAGTAAAGCGGCGACCCTCACTGGCCTTGGCGTGGCGAGCAGCGGGCTGGCCAACAAGGCGCAGACGGAGAGCACGGCCAGCAGGTCCCCGTACGGGAACGGGAAATAGCCTCGCCCCGGGTACAGGATCGACAGCGTGGCTGCGCTCGCCAAGAAAACGCCGGCCGCCCCGAGCTCGACCGACGCCTGTCGTGGTAAGCGTCCCCAGTCGGCGACGGCCACAGCGCATAGAACTAGGGCCAGGAACGACCCGACCACTGGGCTCGTCAGTCCCGTCACCACACCAAGACCGAGCCCTCCAAACAACAAAAGGGCGGAGCGCCGCCGGCGAAGACCTCCCCCTCCCGCGGTACGCCAACGAGCGAAGCACCAGGCGCAACCCAATGCAAGTGCCTCAGCGGTAAGTGTCGGCAACTGCCCGATGGCGACTTCCACCAGCATCGATACGGCGAAATACCAGCTCGCCACCGGGCGCCTACCTACCTCTGCGGTGACCAACCTGTCGAAGCTCAAGGCGGCGCCGGCGCACGACAATGCCGCCAAGGGCCACAGGCCAAGGACAGCCGCGGCGGCGGGGTACAGGAGGCTGTAGTTGAGCGGGTAACTGCCTCCGTACCAGCCCGGGTCCCAGTAGGAGATCCCGTACCGGACGACCTCACCGACGCGGTAGATCTGGGCGGCCCAGTCGGTGCCCCGCCAGCCGACGACGTAGCAAAACACGCAGGCGGCCACGGCCAGCAGCGCCGGGCGGCTGACCTTAAGCGCGGCTGCGGCCAAGCGCCTAGCCTTCGCCGGGCCGGGCTCGTCCAGTAGTTGTACCGGCCACATCGTCAACTCTTGGGTCGCCACCTTCTCCTAGTGCGTGGAAACCCGCAGGGCTGCACGGCGCGCCACCGTGACTGCGCGTCGCTTGCGTGCGCCGGCAGGCTCAGGGCCCGACCTGGACAATCCCACGGCGGCCGCCAACATGAGAGCGAGCCCGGCTGACTCGCCCAACAGGTCGACCGCTCCGTTGCGGAACCCTTCGTCGAACACCGACGCTCCAATCACCAAGCTGACAAGGGCGTCTACCGTCATGATCGTTGGCAGGCTCGAGCTTAGCGGCCCTGCTCGGTAGGCAAGCTGGGTTACCACGATGCTGAAAGCGCCGACGGCAATGAGAGCATAAAAGGGCCATGAACTAGCCAGCACCCCCACCCCGCGGCTGAGCAGGCCCACGTCTTCTTTGAGCAGTCCAGCCACTGCGGCGTAGGAAAGTCCCGTGGCCGTACCGAGCAAGGCCGCGGCGGCGCTACCGGTGTAGCGCCGGCCGACCGCGAAAAAGCCCAAGACGCCGAAACCGATCAGCACACCCACTACGGTGGCCGGGACGGGGTCGGCAGGCTGGGCGACGCCGTTGGCCGGCGTGGAGATGGTGAGGAACAGGACCAGGCCAAGGGTCAGGGAGGTCGCCCAGACAAGTTCGCTGCGCCGGGGCCACCTGCGCACGAGGAGCTGGCGAAGGACGATGGCGAAAACAATGCTGGTGACCAACAGGGGCTGGACTACGGTGAGCGGGCCCAAGTGAAGCGCCAAGGCGTGCAACGCGAAACCGCCGATATCGGCAATGCCACCAATGACCCATAAGGGGTGGCGAAATGTCCTGGCCAGGAACCGGCCGAGCCGCTCGGCAGGCTGGCCGGTGTCGCTGACGAGCCCGGCACTGCGGTGTTGGAGGGCAGTCGAGATGCCGAACAAGGCGGCGGCCATCAGGGCGGTTATCGTAGTTACCAGCACGATAAATCTCCCGCACCGGTTCGCACGAGGCCCGTTCGATAGGTCGTGCTCATGGGGCCCCCGGGGCCGGCGCCGCCGCTGCCAGGACTGCCGGGACCGGTGCCGTCACGTCGGCACGGTCGGCGGAAGCGAGAGACCCGAGATGGCGCAGGAACAGCAATCCCTCTCGAAGGTCGGCCTTGGACTTTCCCGCCTGGCGGCGGGCGAAATCGAAGCCGACGTTGCCGACAGAACGCGGCTGGCAGCGTACGGCCACTTCGAGGAGGATCTTGTAGCCGCAGGGCCGCAGGGGGACGCCTTCGAGCACCGATCGTCGCACGGCGAACAGCCCCCCGAGCGGGTCCGCCAGCCGGCGGCTGGACGGCACCAGTACATGCACCAAAACCCGGCAGGCCCACGAGACCAGATGGCGCCACCACCCCGCCAGGCCCGAGGTCCCTCCCGCCCACGCATAGCGGTTACCGGCGACCAGGTCGGCTTCCCCTGACAGCACGGGCGCAACAACGGCGGCGAGGACTTCGGGAGGATGCTGCAGGTCGGCGTCCATCACGGCGATCACTTCACCACGAGCCACTTCAAAACCAGCGCTGACCGCTCCTCCCAGGCCGCCGCCGCGCCCCCCAGGAGCACGGTGCACAAGGCGGACCGCAGGTTCGGCAAGCATTGCTTGGCGGATCGCGTCCGGGGTGCCATCGTCTGAGTCGTCGACGAAGACCAGCTCCCAATCGAGCCCGCTAGGCCGAAGAGCGGCTCGTAGCCGCGAGACCAAAGCCGCGATATTGGGGGCTTCGCTCCGGGTCGGCACGACAACTGACAGGGTGCAGCCATCGCCGGCCCTCATAGAGACGACGCTAAACCGATCAGCGACCAAAAACGACCACCTGAGGGATGAAATTTGAGGGTCGAATGTACGACCCCAGTCGTACCGTACCCCTTAGCGCCTTGCGACCTCGGTTCTGTCGATTGCGGCCCTTCGGGCCGGCGGGGGCCGGCCGCCGCCGACGACACTGTTGAGCGGGCTGATGCCGCCATATTCAAGGTAGAACGCTTCGATCTCGGACAGGCTCCGCCTCAAGGAGCGCCCCGCGACCCAGCGCTCGCCTGCCTGCTCCATCGTCTTGACCAGGTCGGGACGGGTCCATAACCGGCGGACCTCCTCGACGAGCTTCGGTACGTCCCTGGCCTCAACGGCGAGGTTGCGGCGTACCATCTCTGCGGTCGAAGCCGTCCCGTGCCCGGCCAAGGGTGCGAACGCGACCACGGGCCGGGGCGTGCTGAGCGCCTCCAGGACGGTGACACCGGCCCCATTGGTGACCACCACGTCAGCGGCGGCCATCAGCTGAGGCATGGTGGACACGTAGCCGTAAACGTCCAGTTGGCGCGGGTGAGTGCTGGCGATCCGGCTCAGTTCGGCCTTGAGGCCCGCGTTCTTGCCACAAACGGCGAGCACGTGCACCGGGGGGCCCAATTCGACCAACGCTTCGACACCAGCGCCGATGTCACCGAGGCCCCAGGCGCCCCCCGTCACTAGGACGTAGAAATCTTCCTGGGGAAGTCCGAGCACGCTGCGAGCCTCGGCACGGCCGAATGCTCCGAAACCGGCCTGCACGGGGGCCGCTCCCAGCCGCATCGATCGTCCGAAGTCAGGCATGCGAGCGTCGTCCGGCGCGGAATCGTACATGACGAAGTGCATATCGATGCCTTGGTAGGCCCAGAGCGGGTGAACATGGAACGCAGGTATATAGGTGACCGTAGGCGTGTCCATTGCCCTTTTCGACCGGAGCCAGTCCAGGGCTGCACTCCCGAATGGGTAGGTAGAGATGACGAGGTCGGGCTTCTTGGCTTCCAGGACACTGGAAAGTTGGTGCCCAAAGAAAGGGCCGAGGATCCTCTTCATGGCGCTAGCGAAGCCGTCTGAACGCGACAGGAGGTCGTAGAACACGGCATAGCTCCAAGGGACCGCCGAGAGCTGGAAACCATAAGCCCAACGAGCGGCGCGAGCAAACCGGGCGCCTCTTAGTTCCATCGTGTCCAGACGCTCTACCACGCATCCCGGCCAACAGTCCTGGATCGCGTCGCTCAGTGCACTGGCGGCGGCGTTGTGGCCCTCGCCCATCCCAGCCGAGACGATGACGACTCGCCGGGGCAACGGGACGTCCACGGTAAAACGCTAGGCCGGGCGGGGCGGGGTTTCGACCCACCTGAGGATGAACTTAGAGGACCTGACCTACGACCCCAGTCGTACGGCAAGCGGCCCGATGGCTAGCTTCGCGGTCAAGACTTGGCTCGCCTCGCCCGGTAGACGGAGCCGCCTAGCAGCACCACGACCGCCGCCGGGAAGACGGCGACGGCCGCTGCGTTCAATGAGGAGGCTTTCACCAGGACAGCGACCAGGCCAATCGCAACGAGCACACCGATCAACAGCTCCGGGGTGTCGCCGACCAGGAAGTCCCACCAGAAAGCGCCGAAGGCTTTCAACCACCGCACTAGCAACGGCGCACGAGACGGCACCGGCGCTTCAGGCACGAGCCTGTTCCGGGCTCACCTGCCGTGGCGATGGACGGAGCAGGACCACCAGCGCCCACGTCACCACGGCGTAGATACCTACGAGGACAAGTATGGCCAGGTCGCTGCCGGGCCACCTAACCCCGAGGCCCTCGCCGGCCCAGAAGGTCCCGAACGACGTCAACATCAGGCCTACCACCGTCTTCATGGCGTTCTCGGGCACACCCGCTAGCTGGCGGGCGACCACCACGCCAACCCCGGCCACCACCAGTATGGCGGCTCCGGCAGCCGCGCTGGCCAGCCCCAGCTGGTGGTCGCCGCCGCCCAGGCCTAGGACGATGACGATCACCTCCATGCCCTCCAGGAACGTCCCTTTGAAGGCCACGACAAAACCCGTAGCGTCGACCCGGCCGCTGGCGGCAGGCCTCGGCACCTCGGCCACCGTCAATTCGTCCACGTGCTGTTTGAAAATGGCGTCCTCGTCGTGCTTGGCCTTGAGCCCTACAGCCCGCAAAACGGCTTTGCGCAACCACTGCAAACCGAAAACGAGAAGCAGGGCGCCCACCACCGCTCGCAACACGTTGACCGGCACCAGGTAAACCAGGGCAGGGCCAAGGGCAGCCACCAGTACCACCAAGGCCCCGATGGCGACCGCCATACCAATCAGGGCCGACCGCCATCCCCGAGAGACGCCGGCGGCGACGATGATCGTCAGCGCCTCAACGCTTTCGACGGCGCTGGCCAGGAAAACGGCCACGGCCAGGGTTACGGCGCTCGTAGTGCTATGCATGCGTGGACTAGCTTGCCTGGCGCGGCAGCACGCTGCCAACCGCGGTGAGGTCGACAAGGTTGGCGCGACCGTTGCCGTCCGCTGCGGCGTGGCCGTCGTCGGCCGGCAGGACCAGGCAACCGTCGGGGCTGAGGCGCATTCCCACAGAACTTCCCCGTTCCCAGCGCTGATCGGAGAAGATCCTGGTGAAAAGGATGGGCCCCTCGGCGGCCAAAGCGTGCTCGTAACCCCTCCCGGCGAACGCGACGTCACGGACCTGGGCCATGAGCTGGGCGTCGGCTGGAGCCACGATGTGCACGGCGGACGGGCGAACGAACATCTCCAAGGGCGCCCCATCGTTGACCGGCCGAGGCAGCGTGGCGGTGACGACCGCGCCACCCGGCCCTGGCAGCCGGACATCCACCAATTGCGCCCCGGGGGTGCCCGTGCCGCTGCCCACCCGCGTTACCGGTGCTTCGGTGCAGATCCCGGTGAACCTTGCCACGAACGGGCTTGCCGGCTGGCGGTACAGCTCCTCCGGCGTCCCCCATTGCACGAGGCGGCCGTCGCGCAGCACACCGACGCTGTCGGCCAACGAGAACGCTTCGGACTGGTCATGGGTGATGTACACCGACGTCGCCCCGCTGTCGCGGGCCAGAGTGGAAATGGCCAGGCGGAGCTGCTCGCGCATATCGGCGTCGAGGTTGGACAGAGGTTCGTCGAACAGCAACAGGCCTACACCTCCCACCAAGGAGCGGGCCAGCGCCACCCGTTGCTGCTCGCCGCCGGACAGCTCGTTGGGGTACCGCTCGGCGAGGTGGGCGAGACCGACGCGCTCGAGCATCTCGTGCGCCCGCCGGTGAGCTTCGGGACCGCTCACGCGCATCTGGCGGAGCGGGAACAACACGTTGCGCGCCGCCGTCATGTGCGGCCACAGGGCATAGTCCTGAAAGACCATGGCCAGGCCCCGGCGTTCGGGCGGTAGGTGCAGGTTGGTGTCCGCGACGACCTTGCCGCCGATCGAGATGCGGCCCGAGCTCAGCCGCTCGATACCGGCCAGGCAGCGCAACAGCGTCGTCTTGCCCGAACCGGAGGGCCCCAGCAGTACGACGAACGACCCCGGCTCCACCTGGAGGTCGAGAGCCGAGAGGGCCGCTTTCGGGCCGAACAACTTGGTGGCGCCAACGATGTCGACCCTTTCTCCGCGGGATGCCAAGGCCTCAGGCAACTGAACGCCACCCACCCATGCGGCGCCAGCCCTTCGGTGCCAGCAGGCGGAACCCGCCCAGCACCAGCCCGATCACCAAGAAGCAGGCACCCAGCGCCACCACCGTCATGGCTGCGCCCACTTCGGGGTGGTAGTTGTTGTTCCAGCTGTCAATAGCTACTGAGACCGTCTCCTGGCCGGGAGGGTAAAGCAGTTGAGATATGGGCAGTTCCCAAAAAGTCTTGGTCAGGGTCACCAACCAAACCAGTACCAGGACGCGAGAAACGACCGGAACGTAACACGAACGCAGGGCCGATAGGGCCCGCGCACCGTGGACCCGGCCGGCCTCCATCAACGAACCGTGCACCTGGGCCACAGGGCCCATCATGATCCTTGACGTCGTGGGTATTGATGTCGCCAGGTAGCCCATGACGAGCAGAGGCAGGGTCTCGTACAGGTCGACCCCGAGGCGGCTCGCGATGGGCAGGTTGAAGGCGAAAATGTACCCGGCGCCCAGCACGATCCCGGGCAGGGCGATCGACCCGAGGATGAGCAGGTCGCCGGCTTTGGTGAACCGCCCAGGACGCCGTGCCACCAGGAGCCGGGCCACCGCGAGGCCCACCACGACTGTGATGGTGGCAGTTATCGCGGCCAGCATGGTCGAAAGCAGCACAGGCCCGGACGTCCCCGACGCTCCCTCCGCGATCGAGTGGCTGTAGGCGATGTCGCCCGAAAAGACCTCCCTGTAGTTGGCAAGTGTCAGCGCCTGGCCACCGAGCGGGCTGCCCAAGTTGGCCACGAACGAGCCGGCGAACGCCCCCAGGCCGGGAGCTCCCAGCGCCACAACGAAGAACAGGCCGACCACCGATGTCAGCGACCACTTACCTGCTCGTCCCAGGCGGTACCTCGTGGCCGGGCGGGTACGGCCGCTCAGGATGGCGTAGGAGCGCCCCCGGGTCACCCTTGACTGCAGGGCCAGGGGAATGGCCGCTGAGGCCAGCAGGAGGATGCTGATCGCGCCCGCCACGGGGAACTGGGCGGGCAGGTTATTGATGGCTTGGTAGATGCCATAGGTGGCCATCGGGAAGCGGGACTGGAAAGCCAGCGTGGATGCCACACCGTAGTCGCTCATCGTTTCCACGAAGACCAGCGCCACCGACGCCAGGACGGCCGGGGCCAGCACCGGGACCACAACCCGGAACGTCGCGACCCGGCCCCCGCCATGAACCCGCACCGCTTCCTCGAACTGGCTCCCGAGGCCGCCCAGCGCGGCCGACAGCGTGAGGTAGGCGTACGGCGCGGTCGCCAGCGAGTCCACGAGCACTACCCCGATGGGGCTGAAAATGACGTGGTGGACCAGCGGGCTGTACAAGCCGAACTGCGAGAGGACGCCTTTGGGCTCCGTAAGGTACTGCCAGCCCTGGGCCATCAACCAGGTAGGCACGAGAAGCAGCCCCCACATCATCCCCGGCCATATGCGCCGGCCCCCGATGGTGGTGCGCATCGATAACCAGGCCACACCACCGCCGATGACCAGGTCGAGCACGCACACGACGGTGCTTACCCAGAGCGAGTTGAACAGGCCCAGGAACGTGTGGCCCTGGAATGCTTGGGTCAGGTTGGAAAGAGTGAACCAGGACGTGCCCTGGTCGAAG
>Ga0182024_10015482_pt1 | contig 14589 bp, 6 predicted proteins | sample P32metaG_FD_120480 | JGI IMG/M metagenome (GOLD analysis project Ga0182024, IMG submission 120480) | Permafrost microbial communities from Stordalen Mire, Sweden - P3-2 metaG (Illumina Assembly) | ecosystem: Environmental > Terrestrial > Soil > Wetlands > Permafrost | place: Sweden: Stordalen... | reverse complement strand
GTTATTCAGCTATATTTCGGGCTGCGGCTCCAGCCCTTGAAGGAACTCTCAAAATAGTATGTGGATTGTCCGCTTAGCGCTGTCGAGGCCTTACACGTTTATCGTGATGGCCATGGTAATCATATTACTGACACCCGTCGTACTGCTGCGCACCCCCACCGATATTTTCCCCAACATCGACATCCCCGTAATCAGCCTGGTTTGGAATTACACCGGATTGCAACCGCAGGAGATGGAACAACGCATCACTTCCAACTCCGAGCGCGCCGTGACCACCCTGGTAAACGACGTGGAGCATCTCGAGTCCCAATCGCTGAACGGAATTTCTGTAGTTAAGATTTATTTCCAGCCCAAAGCCAACATTCAGACCGCGCTGGCGCAGACCACCGCAATTGTGCAAACCATTTTGCGCAGCCTGCCTCCCGGCACAACCCCGCCGCTGGTGGCCATCTATTCGGCTTCCACTGTTCCGGTCATACAGATTGGCTTGACCAGCGACACGCTAAGCGAACAGGCGCTCTTCGACTTCGGAAATAATTTCATTCGTACGCAACTGGCGACGGTACAAGGTGCCGCGCTTCCCTACCCCTACGGCGGCAAACAACGCCAAATTTCCGTGGACCTGGACACCACCATCCTGCAGTCCAAAGGACTTTCGCCCAACGATATCGTCACCGCGGTGAATAACCAGAATCTGCTGCTCCCCACTGGCACGGTAAAGCTCGGCGACCTCGAATACATGGTGGAAATGAACGGCAGTCCCACCACCGTGGCGGGCCTGAATGATCTGCCGGTCAAAACCGTGAATGGCGCGACCATCTACATGAAAGACGTAGCGCACATCCGCGATGGATTTGCGCCGCAGACCAATATCGTGCGCGCCAATGGACAACGCGGTGTGCTGATGGCCGTCTACAAAACGGGCTCGGCGTCCACCCTGGATATCGTGAGCCGCGTCAAAAAAACCATTCAGGACTACTCCGGATCTATACCGGAGGGCATCCACATCGCCATGCTGTTCGACCAGTCTCTCTTCGTGCGCGCTTCTATCAATGGCGTGTTGCGCGAAGCGCTGATCGCCGCGGTGCTGACCGCCTTCATGATTCTGGTGTTCCTGGGCAACTGGAAGAGCACCTTGATCATTGCCGCGTCCATTCCGTTGTCGATTCTGGTCAGTGTGCTGTGCCTTAGTGCGCTGGGCGAAACCATCAACATTATGACCCTCGGCGGATTAGCTCTGGCAGTCGGCATTCTGGTCGACGACGCCACCGTAGAAATCGAGAACATCAACCGCAACCTGGCCATGGGCAAGGAAACCGTCCAGGCCATTCTTGACGGCGCGGCGCAGATCGCCGTGCCCGCATTCGTTTCCACCCTGTGTATTTGTATCGTGTTTATCCCCATGTTCTTTCTGTCGGGCGTCGCCAAGTTCCTCTTCGTCCCCCTGGCCGAAGCGGTGATCTTCGCCATGTTGGCTTCGTACATGTGGTCCCGCACCATCGTGCCGACCATGGCCATGTACCTCCTCAGCGCTGCGGATGAGCACGTTCCCGACGAAAGCCAACAGGGGTTTCTGCGCCGCTACCAGCAAAAGTTCGAACACGCCTTCGAACGTATGCGCGAAGCCTATCGCCATGCCCTGCGTGCCGCGCTGGCCATCCCTGTTTTATTTTCCGCCTGTTTTCTCATCTTCTGCGTGCTCTCCACCCTCATCTTTTTTGTGCTCGGCAGGGATTTTTTCCCGTCCGTGGACGCCGGTCAGATTCGCTTGCATTTCCGCGCCCGCACCGGGCTGCGTATTGAAGAAACCGCCCGTCTGGCCGACCAGGTGGACGGCGTCATCCGCCAGACCATCCCGCAGGGCGAGATCGAAACTATATTGGATAACCTGGGGGTGCCTTACAGCGGTATCAACCTGAGTTACAGCAATTCCGGAACGTTTGGCACCGCCGACGCTGAAATTCTGGTGCAGCTGAAAGACAAACGCCAGAAACCCACGCCCACCTACGTAAAGGAGTTGCGCGAAAGATTGCCGCAGGATTTCCCCGGGGTGCAGTTCTTCTTTCAACCCGCCGACATCGTCACCCAAATTTTGAACTTCGGCGCTCCCGCGCCTATCGACGTGCAAATTACCGGAAACAGTCAGACCGGTAATTATGACGCGGGCAAAAAGTTAGCCGGTGAATTGCGCCACATTCCCGGGGCGGTCGACGTGCACGTGCAGCAAGCGTTTGACGAGCCCACCTTGCACATGGATATCGAACGGACCCGCGTTCAGAATCTTGGACTGCAAGCCAAAGATGTGGCGCAGAATTTGCTGGTGTCTCTGAGCTCCAGTTTTCAGACCCAACCCGCCTTCTGGCTGGATCCTAAAAACGGCGTCAGCTATAACGTAGCAGTGCAAACACCGCAATACCGCGTGGATACCTATCAGGCGTTGCAAAACACTCCGGTCACCGGCACTCTTCCCAATATGCCGCCGCAAATTTTGAATAACCTGGTGACCACTTCCACCACTAGCCGCCCAGCGGTGATTTCGCATTACAATGTGCAGCCCATGATTAACGTCTACGCCTCCGTGGACAAGCGTGACCTGGGTGCTGTCGCCGACCAGGTTCAGAAGTTCGTAAAAGATATTCAGCCCCATCTTCCGAAAGGAAGCAAAATCAACGTGCGCGGCCAGGTTCAGACCATGAAGACTTCTTTTGAAGGTCTGGGCTTCGGGCTTCTGGGCGCCATCGTGCTGGCCTATTTGTTAATTGTCGTGAATTTCCAGTCCTGGCTCGATCCTTTCATCATCATCACTGCTTTGCCGGGCGCGTTGGCGGGCATTTGCTGGATGCTGCTGATCACTCACACCACGCTGAACGTGCCCTCGTTAACCGGCGCGATCATGTGCATGGGCGTGGCCACCGCCAACAGTATTTTGATGGTGTCTTTCGCGCGCGAACAAATGGATGAAGGCAAGAGTCCTTTGGATGCGGCCGTAGAAGCTGGTTTCGTGCGCATGCGTCCAGTAATCATGACCGCGCTGGCGATGATCATCGGTATGGTGCCCATGGCCATTGGACTCGGCGAAGGCGGTGAGCAAAACGCGCCGCTGGGCCGCGCAGTGATCGGCGGATTGTTGTTTGCGACGTTCGCCACGTTGTTTTTTGTGCCCTGCGTGTTTTCTTTGATTCATGGATATCTGGAAAAGAGAAAAGCTCACGGCAAGGAAGAACCAGCGACAGCATGAAATCGATAACCCACGCAAAGTGGCGGAGCAAAGCATGAGCCAGGAAGCTATGGATCGAACAGATCAGGGACCCGCGAAAGATCCGGGAACCGCAAGAAACCAGAATCCGCCCGCAGACCAGCGCGCGCAGTACGCTCCGGAAAAAGGCAGCCGTCTGTTCTTGGTGCTCATCGTGATGGTCGTGCTGCTGCTGATCGTGGGAGGAATCACCCTGCTGGTGCGTCGTTCGCAATCCAAGGCCCTGGCAAAAGAAACGGAAACTCTCGCGGTGCCCACCGTTTCCGTAATTCATCCCATTGCGGAATCGGACACGGAAGACCTGATTCTGCCTTCAACCCTGCAAGCCTATGTGGAATCGCCCATCTATGCCCGTACCAGCGGCTACCTGCGGAAGTGGTATCACGACATCGGCAGTCGCGTAAACAAGGGCGAATTGCTCGCGGACATTGAAACGCCGGAAGTCGACCAGCAACTGGCACAGTCGCGCGCCGATTTGGGTACGGCCAAGGCCAATCAAAATCTTTCGCAAATCACCGCGACGCGCTACGAAGGCTTGCTCAAGACGGATAGCGTCTCCAAGCAGGAAGTGGACAACGCTGCCGGCGATCTGGCTGCCAAGAGCGCCAATACTTTATCTTCACAAGCGAATGTGCGCAGGTTGGAAGAGTTGGAAGGATTCAAGCGGGTTTACGCTCCCTTCAGCGGTGTGATCACGCGCCGCAACGTAGATATCGGCAACCTGATCAACGCGGGCAACGGTGGATCGGCGCAGGAGTTATTCACTTTGGCGCAGACCGATCCGATACGCGTCTTCGTGAACGTGCCGGAAGTATACGCGCCGGCCATTCACAAAGGCCTAGGTGCCTATCTGGAACTGCAACAGTATCCAGGCGAGCGCTTTGAGGGTAACGTCGCGCGCACCGCGGACTCCATCGATTTGGCAACCCGCACGTTGCTGACGGAGGTGGACGTACCTAACAAATCCGGTGAACTCTTGCCGGGCGGTTATGCGCAGGTGCATCTGGAGGTAAAGGTTACCGGGCAACGTCTCGGAGTTCCGGTAAATGCCCTGCTGTTCCGCGCCGAGGGATTGCGCGCGGTGTTGATCGATGGAAATCACAAAACCCATCTGCAACCGCTGACCATCGGGCGCGACTACGGTACCACTCTCGAAGTTTTGCAGGGTTTGAAAGCCGACGATCTGATCGTCATCAACCCTGCCGATTCTTTGGACGAGGGAGTTCAGGTTAACGTCAAACAACTGCCGACTCCTAAAGGGCCTGCGGCGGAGAGCACCGGAAACGGAGCGGCCAGTGGCCAAAGTAATCCGACGGATAACTCCACGCGGCCGCCCAGCGGAACTCCTGCGCCAAATCCGGGCAATGGCCAGTCGCCGTCAAAAAATCCTTAGCGCCCGGCGCACGCGCCTCCACTCGATATGAATAGCAGGAAACTCAAAACGCAATTTTTCAGTTCTCGCCCGTGTGTCGGCCTGAGCGCGTTTGCTTTGGCCGCGTTTCTAGCCGGCTGCACGGTCGGTCCGAATTATCACCGGCCAACCGCGCCGGTGCCTGCGACCTGGGATGTGCAGGAGCCCTGGCGGGAAAGCGCGCCGAAGGATGCGATACCCAAAGGTCAGTGGTGGACAGTTTTCAACGATGACCAGTTAAATTCGTTGGAGAAGCAGTCCATGGACGCCAACCAGACCATAAAAATTTCCATCGCGCGGTTGCAACAAGCGCGCGCCACCGCCGCGATTCAGATTTCAACCTTGTTTCCCTCCTTCGGACTTCAGCCGGGCACGACTCCCTCGATTGGCTACGGCGTATCGGTCAACGGATCGAATGCTGGTACCACCTCCGTTCTGCCCTTCGTGGCGGGTTACGAGCTGGATCTCTTCGGACGTCGCCGTCGCAGCATTGAGTCGGCGGAGGCTGCTTATCAGGCCAGCTCCGCCGATCTTGAAAATGTCCGCCTGGTGGTAACCGCGGAACTGGCCGGTGATTATTTTTCGCTACGCGAACTCGACAGCGAAATCGGCATTTTGAATCGCACCGTGGATGCCTTGCAAAAAGGCCTCGATCTTGTGAATTCGCGGCACAACGGCGGCGTAGCTTCGGGTCTGGACGTGGCGCAGGAGGAAACTCTGCTGCGCACCACCCAGACCCAGGCGCAACTGCGCCTGCAACAGCGCAAAAATTATGAAGACGCCATTGCTGTACTGATCGGTAAACCCGCGCCGGAGTTTCATCTGGCCCCCAACGAACTGCGCGCCGCAACTCCTCCGCCGATGAATGCCGGACTACCGTCCGATCTCCTCGAGCGCCGGCCGGACGTTGCGGAGTCGGAGCGTCAGATGGCTTCCGCGAACGCGCAGATCGGCGTAGCTAAAGCCGCGTATTATCCGACCATTGATTTATTCGCCGAGGCTGGCCCGCAAGTCTCCAACCTGAGCTCTGTAGCGAATGTATCGAGTATATTTTGGGCCGTGGGCGCCAACGTGACTGAAGAAATCTTCACCGGTGGCGCGCGCCGCGCGCAGGTGCTATACGCGCGAGCGGGTTTTGACGCCAACGTAGCGGCGTACCGCAACACCGTCCTCACCGCTTTTCAGGAAGTACAGGATGATTTAACGGCCCTCTCCGTATTTATTCGCGCGCAGGAATCCCAGCAGCTTGCCGTGGATGCCGCCCGGCGCACTCTCGACATTTCCACGAATCGTTACACCGGCGGCTTGGTGAGCTATCTCGATGTGGTTACCGCTCAGCAAAATCTGCTAAGCAATGAACAACAACTGGTGTCCATCCAGGGACAACGCCTGACCACCAGCGTGCTGCTGATCAAGGCGCTTGGTGGGGGTTGGGATGCTTCGAGTCTCGCAGCCATTCAAGTGAAGCCCAAACTTAGAGACATAATCACTCCTTAAAATCTTCCGTCGTTGCTTTCGCTTCCCTGCACGTACTCTGCCCAGCGCTTCACCTCCCACTGCAATCATCTTGCCCCTGCACGTCACCGTCATCGCATCCCCCGCTAAAGTTTTTCTCGCGATTGCCGATACCGAATAACAAGCAGCATCAATCGACCATCTCTCCGCAACTCCGTTTGTGCGCTAGTCGATAACGAAACCTACGGCTTGCAATGTATGGACACTGCGTGTAGCCGTACTAGGATGTGAATTGCTGAATGTTTCGCACCAGGTCACCCGGCTCGTTGCGATTCATCCACTCGGCGGCTTGGATCTCAGAGCTCTCGATCGCACGATTTTGCGCCGTGAAAAAAACGGCTTCGAGCAATAGGCTCGGAGCATCACTAATCAGTTAGTTCGTCGCGGACTCCGCCCTCCGCAGAAAACTACAACCATCCAAGAACCGCTTGAAGAAGTGTGTTGTGAAGAAGTGTGCTCGATGCGTGGATGTTTGCGCGCAGCTTAAATCTTCGAAAATTTTCAGCGCGATGTGCGCACGGAGCCGTGATGCAAAAGAAGTTCGCCTTTTTAACTATTTGGATTCTCTTGTTGTTTGCGGCCAACGCCAAATCTCAAACTACCCTTCGCGTGAATGCCGGCGGCCCCGCCTACACCGACAGTCAAGGCCACCTCTGGAGCGCGGACTATGGCTTCAACACCGGCACGCCGTCCAGTTGCGCTCCGGCAGCGACGGTAGCGGGAACACCCGACCCTCAACTCTATAAGAGCGCGCGCTGGGACCCTACCCATCTTCCCGAGATGCAATACGCATTTTCAGTCCCTAACGGCCCCTATACCGTGACTTTGTATTTCGCGGAAACCTGCGCCTATACGCCCGGGATGCGTGTCTTTGATGTCCAGCTACAAGGCGCCACGCTTTTCCCCGGGATCGATATTGCGAAAGCGGTCGGCGTCGATCGCCCGTTTACGGAATCCGAAAATGTGTCCGTCACGCAGGGGCAATTGACCATCGGTTTTATCCATCACGTTGATAATCCGATTATCAGCGCGATCGAAATTGCACCTGCCGGCCCAGTCACGGCCCCGGCGATAAGCAGCCAGCCCGCCAGCACCAGCGTGCCATCAGGACAAGCTGCGGTTTTCAGCGTGGCCGCTACCGGAACCTATCTCACCTATCAGTGGCAGAAAAACGGATCGGCCATTCCGGGCGCCACCAGCTCCACCTATTTAACGGCGGCAACCACCGCTGCGTATAACGGCGCGCTGTTCAGCGTGGCCGTCTCCAATTCCGCCGGCAGCGTCGCCAGCAGCAATGCCACGCTGACCGTTAATCCCCCATCCGACACAACGCTGGACGTCACCACCTATCACAACGACAACGGCCGCACCGGTCAGAATTTGAATGAGGCTAGCCTCACACTCGCTAACGTGAATCAAAACACCTTCGGCCTTAACAAAATTGTGACGCTGGACGGCCGTGTCGATGCTCAACCGCTGTTTCTATCGTCCCTCTCGCCAGCAGGCCAAGGCACGCACAACGTTGTTTACGCAGTCACTGAACACGACAGCGTGTACGCCCTTGACGCCGTCACTGGCGCGGTGCTGTGGCAAGTGTCCACACTCAGCGACGGCGAGACCCCCAGCGACCCACGTGGGTGCGGACAGGTTTCTCCGGAAATCGGCATCACTTCCACACCGGTGATCGACCGCACGCGCGGCCCGAATGGCGCCATTTATGTCGTCGCCATGTCGAAAAACAGCGCCGGCTCATACTTTCAGCGGCTCTATGCCTTCGACATCGCTTCCGGCGCGCAACTTTTCGGCGGTCCGCATACCATTACCGCGACCTATCCGGGCACGGGAGACAACAGCTCCGGCGGAAACGTGATTTTTGATCCCGCGCAATATAAAGAGCGCGCTGGACTATTGATGATCGGCGGGCAAATCTACACCACCTGGGCTTCCCACTGCGACAATCGTCCGTACACCGGCTGGATCATGTCGTTCGACGCCAACACACTTGCAGCCATAAACGTGCTGAATCTCACTCCCAATGGAAGCGATGGCGCCATGTGGATGTCTGGCGCCGCACCGGCCGCCGACGCCAACGGAAATATCATTCTGCTGGATGCCAACGGCACCATGGACACCACGCTTAGTGAAGGCGGCTTCCCTTCTCAGGGAGATTTCGGAAATTGCTTCTGTAAAATTGCGACTGCCAATGGACTCACAGTGGCGGATTACTTCGCCATGTCCAACACCGTATCCGAATCGAATTCCGATACCGACCTTGGCTCTGGAGCCGCGCTGGTGCTGCCGGACTTGAGTGATGGCTCCGGCAACACGCTGCATCTTGCAGTGGGCGCAGGCAAAGATGGGAACATCTACGTCGCGAACCTGGACAACATGGGCAAATTCAGTCCCAACGCCAACAATATTTACCAGCAACTTACCGGAGCAATCACCGGTGCGTGGTCCATGCCTGCGTATTTTAACAATACCGTCTACTACGCCACGCAGGGTGATGTGATGAAAGCGTTCACCATCACGAACGGCAAACTTTCCGGTTCGCCAACCAGCCGGGCCCAGAATACCTTGCCCTATCCAGGCGCGACGCCCAGCATTTCCGCCAACGGATCAACCAACGGCATCGTGTGGAGTATCGGGAACGGCAGCGGCGCATTCCTGGACGCCTACGACGCCACCAACGTTTCTCACGAGTTGTACAACAGCAACCAGGCTCCTAATGGACGCGATCACTTTGGCAACGGGAACAAATTTGTGACTCCCACAATTGCCAACGGTCACGTGTACATCGGAACACCAACAGGACTCGCGATTTTTGGCTTGTTGCAGTAGCGTGGTTGCGCGCGCAGAGCGCCGCGTAAACGCCTGCTCGCGAACGAACCATATCGCAACGCAATTAGAAAGGGCCGAAACAAATTTCGTCGCGGCTTTTTCTTTTGCATGTCGCAAAAAAACTTCGACGACGCCGATTATCCCCGAATCGCGGCCCGAATCCTCGGCAAGCCCGTCACCGCAGCCTGCACATCCGGTTCCTTTTGCACCAGCTCCAGAACTCTGCGCGTGACTTCCTCGTCCATTGCCGACTCGTTACGAATCTCCACCGGATAACGCACCAGAAGCTCCAGTCCCGCGTCGCCAAATTGCAGCCGCGTTTCCGGCTTGGGAGCTTTCAACTGTATTTCGATGCGTTGCTCAATGTAGCCATGTTGCCGCTCAATGTTGGCGCGAAACTTTTCATATATAGCGTTAACCGTTTGTAGCAATTTTTCCTGCGCAACGGCAGGATTGGCTCCCGAAGCCAGCACGAAAACCACTTCATGCCAGGCGTATTCGGTTCCAGGAATCTGCTTGAACAGCGGAGTGGTGGCTTGAAACAAAACCGAGTTGGAAAACACCACCACACGCCCGGTGGGATACAGATCGATGCCCGCGCCCGCCAACTCGATCACATACAGCCGTACCAGGCTGATGTCGATCACGTCTCCGGTCACGCCGGAGATACTGATGCGATCTCCTACATGAATTCCATACCGGCCCACCACAAAAAAATAGGCCGCCACGGACAACAGCACGGTCTGCAGACCGACCGCGATACCGGCAGTAACGAAGCCCGCAAACGTTGCCAGCGAACTGAACTGGCTGACAAATCCCAGGATGATCACCACCCCGAACAAAAATCCGACTACAAATCTGCGCAACAATAAAAATTGACGCCTTCGCCGTGTGTCCTGAATGTATTTGTAGGTAAGCCGCTTCCACAACTCCGAAAGAATCAGCACCGCACCCAGCGCCAGCAGAATCATGCCCACGCGCACCGCCAGCGCCCGCGCTGCGTACGCCGTATCGCGAAGAATCGCGGTGCGCCATTCCATCAACGTCGCGGAACTCTGATCGAGTACGACAATTTCCGCGCTTAACGGCAGCACCACTGCCGACAGCCGCTTGAATTGATCGGTCAGTTCCTGGAATTGTTGCGATGTCGCTGGGGGAGTTTTTCCCGACGCGGCCTGGTCGGTAAGTTCGCGCCCCTTGGCTACCGTGGCTACCAGGGCATCGCGGAGCGGTTGACGCTGATTTTGCGCCGTCAGGCGTACGCTGGCGATCTGGTCGTTCAACTGGTCAATTTCATGAACGCTGGTCATCGCGCCGTAAAGTGCCAGCGCCTGAGAAATCAATCCGGCGGGTTGCTGCTTGGCCGCTTGGGATTGTGCATTCGCTTTTGCCTGGCTTAGCGCCTTTTGATCATTCGCGTGATCGCTGGGATGGTCGTTGGCACTCATCATCACGGCGGGAACTGAGCGCTCTAACTGAACGATGCGACCTTCCAGTCCTTCACCGGCGGTGTCATTGCTGGTTTCCAGGAACGCTGCCCTCTGGTGAATGACGTTTTGCACCGCCTGATCCAGTTCCAGCTCGCCTTGCAGAGCTTGCTTCTGCGCCTCCAGGGGATCGCGCTTATTTTTTGGCGTGGCGGCTATTTGCTTGTCCAGTGCGTCAATCCTGCTCTGGATGTCAGCGATTCGCGCATTGTTTTTTGCTTCCGTTTGCGCCGAGCTTTGCCCGGAATTTTGATTGGAGGTGGCGTTCTTGTCTGTTGCGTGGATCGCTGCCGCTTCCGCCTTGGCTGCTTGAAATGCCAGGCGCACCGCTTCGGCCATCAGGTTTTGCTGGTTCTCCTGATAAATAATGTCGCTGGGCATGCCGCCGGCTTGAATTTCGCTGGAGGCGCTGCGGTATAACTTGATGATGGCGTTGAGGTGGTTGATGACCGATTCGCTGCCTAACTGCTGCGTGATGCCATTAGGCGCCAGCAAAAAGAAAACTGCGCCGATCCCTGTGAATAATCGAAATGTGCGCCCTGTTATTTTTGCGGAGACTACAACAAGAAACCTGCGCAGACTCATTCAGTGTTTAGCTCCTGCGGAATTGTTCCAGTTTGGAAGTTTTCTTCGTCCTGCCAATACATCGGCTGCCCATCGGCCCAGATAAACAGATAGCGCTACGCCGTGACCGCTGTACCCGCCCAACACAATTACATTTTTACCCTTCAAATGGTGTCGAAAGACCGGTGTCCATTCTTCCGCGATTAAAATCGGCCCGCCCCAGCGGTTGGTGAATTGCACATTGTTCAGGACGGGATGCAGCGTGCGGACCCGGGACTCCAGAAGACGCATGAGCCCGCCTGCTTCGCCGCTGGCGATATTCAAATCGTGCAATTCGCTCCAATGATGGAGATGCACAAGAGCGCTGCCGAAAATTACTTGCTTCTCGTGGAGTGGGCGCCCCCACAGATACGGCAGATCCACGGTGTAAAAAGGACGGCGCGAAAAAAGCCCTATGTCTCTGAGTTGTCCGTCCGTCAAAGGCGCAGTAGCGAGCGCCAGGGTAAATTTTGGCTCGGCTCCGCCGCCTAAATCGCTCAACTCCAGAGATTCCGCATTGGTGGCGATGAGGACCTGGCCTGCCTGAATGCGCTGGCCTGCTACCTCCAACTCCAGCGAATCTTTTTCAAAGTGAAGGTGATTCACGCGCGTATTTTCAAACACGCTGGCGCCGAGCCGTTGCGCCGCGTGCGCCAGGCCGCCGACCAGCTTGCCTGGGTCGACAGTACCACCGGGAATTTCGCTCACCACTCCGAGCCTTCCGGAATCCTCCCAGACGATTGGAGAATCTTGGTGTATATCTTTGCGGCCCAGCTCCCACGCGCCGGGCAAACTGAAATCACAATCAATTTGCAATTCGCTTTGAATTTCAGCAAACCCTTTGAGCACGTCGCCAAGCCCCGGCAGATCTCCCGCAGCCGATTCCGCCAGCGTCATGCCGCCGGTATGACCGCTTGAACCGGAGCCGACACAATCGGCCTCGAACACTACGGTGGTTTTGTCCGGTTGCAGTTGCCGCAGGCGACAAGCTGCCGACAGTCCGCTGAAGCCCCCTCCTATGACGGCGAAATCCACTTTGGAAGGCAAAGGCCGTGGAGCAGGGTGGAAATCGATGTGCCAGGGCGTATTCCCCCAGCCGGCTGTATTTGGTGAATGCGACACCAAAGCCTCTCTTATGCTTGCCAATGTGTCGCCCTGAAATTGCCCGATACCCGAGCAGGACGCAGATGATGCAACCAACTCAGATTTGATGCCGCGGAGGCCCTGTGCGGTTTAGGCCATTGCTGCAGGCAGGTCCCTGTTGCTACGGGCCATCTAGGGAGTTTCCGCCACGCCTGCTAAAGATTATCTAGGAAAAAACGGGTTACGCGTTCAAACAGAAGACGGCGCGCGGGAGGATCACTGACGCCGTGACCGCGGCCCGGAAACGGCACCACTTCCACATATTTATTGTTTTCAATCAGCTCGTTGATTAACGCCAGGGTGTTCGCAAAATGCACGTTGTCATCGCCGGTGCCGTGCGCAATCAACAGTTTTCCGCGAAAATTTTTGACCCGTTCGATGGGAGAAGAATCCTGGTAGTAGTGTTCATTGGCCGGCAGCAGGCCCAGGTAGCGCTCGGTGTAAATCGTGTCGTAGTAATGCCAGTCGGTGACCGGGCCGCCGGCAAAACCAACCTTGAAATCTTCTGGGTCTTCAAATACCGCGTGCAACGTCATGTGCCCGCCGTAGCTCCAGCCCCAAATGCCGATGCGGTTCGCGTCAACGTACGGAAGAGATTTCAGATACGCGGCGCCATCGCGCTGGTCAGAAAGCTCCTGCGCGCCGAGCCGAAAGTGAATGGGCTCTTCAAAAAGATGGCCACGTCCGGCTGAGCCGCGATTGTCCAAGGAAAAAATAATGTAGCCCTTCTGGGCCATCATCTGGTGCCAAAGAAATGTAGAGCGCCCCCATGCATTCAGAACAACCTGGGCGTGCGGGCCGCCGTAGGTATAGACCAGCACGGGATATTTGTGTTGTGGGTCGAAATCGGGCGGCTTGATCATGCTGGCGTTCAGCATCACTCCGTCGTGCGATTTCACCTGCAAAAATTCCACCGGGGACAAATGGTAGTTCGCCAGTTCGCTAACTTTGTTTTCGTTTAAGACCGCAACGCTCGAGCCATCGGTACGGAACAGATCCTGTCGCGCGGGATTCATGGTGTCGGAATAGGTATCGACAAAAGCGATTACTGGAGGATTGGTTGCTGCTGCGTCCGATCCAGCCGCGGGTGGAGCGAAATTGACGGCGTGTGTTCCAGCGTCTTTGGTGATGCGTGCGAATCCGGAACCATCCAGTCCAACACGGTAGAGGTGGCGTTCCAGCGGAGATTTCTCCATGGCCGTGAAATAAATGACGCCGGCTTTTTCGTCCACGGCGTCGATGGCGGAAACTTCCCAGTCACCACTGGTGAGCTGCAGGAGTTGCTTTCCGTCGAGGTCATAGAGATAGATGTGACGGTAGCCGGTGCGTTCGCTGGACCACAGAAAACGCTTGCCGTCGTGAAGAAATTTCAGATCGTCGCTGACGTTGATCCAGTACTGATCTTTTTCCGTGAATGCCACGCGGAAGTGCCCGTTCGCGGTGTCCGCAATCAGCAGGTCGAGAGCAGTCTGGGCGCGATTGAGACGTTGAATCGCGAGATGCCGGGAATCCGGCAGCCAGTTCACGCGCGGAAGATAAATATCCGTGTCCGTGCCGGTGTCCATTTGTTTCGCTTTCGCATCGTGCAAAGACACCACAAAAACATGGACCACGGGATTGGCGCCGCCGGCTGGCGGATAGCGTTCTAAATCGGCCTCGCCGCTGAACGAAGAAAAATCCACGAGCGGATACTGCGCGACCTTGCGCTCATCCATTTCCAGGAAAGCGATCGCTGAAGAATCGGGCGCCCACCAGTATGCGGTTTTGCAGTCCAATTCCTCGGGGTACACCCAGTCCAATTCCGCCTTGCGAACTTCTTCGACTCCGCCAGTCGTTAACGCGCGCGCCTTGCCATTGGCAACATCGACCAGCCAGAGATTATGATCGCGCACAAAGCTGACAAATCGGCTGTCCGGCGAAATTTTCGGATCGGCCACAGTTTCTTTCCCGGAGACCAGCGCGCGCGGCGTCTGCGATTTCAAGTCGAACCAAACCAGCGCGTTCGATCCTTGAAACAAAAGCGCGTCGCCATTGGGCGCCCACTGATAGTCCGTTGGCGCGATGCGGCCCAGGCCTGTGGCTTGCGTGGGCGCGGAAGAATTTTCAGGAATCATGCTCTGCAAGCGGTCGCCGGAGATGAGCACGCGGCGCTCACCACTCGACGCGTCCATCATCCACAGATCGGGGCTAGTTTCCTTTTTGGGCTTGGGCGGAGGCACATTCGGATTTTGATCTTTACTCGAGGGCGCCGCTGCCGGCTCTTGAGAATTTTTTCTCTCAAGAAAAGTTAAGTGCTTTCCGTCAGGCGTCCAGGCAATTCCACGCAACAAATG
>Ga0182024_10015481_pt1 | contig 14590 bp, 15 predicted proteins | sample P32metaG_FD_120480 | JGI IMG/M metagenome (GOLD analysis project Ga0182024, IMG submission 120480) | Permafrost microbial communities from Stordalen Mire, Sweden - P3-2 metaG (Illumina Assembly) | ecosystem: Environmental > Terrestrial > Soil > Wetlands > Permafrost | place: Sweden: Stordalen... | reverse complement strand
TTCCGCGTGGCGGCCCGGACGGTGGCGACGGCGGCCACGGCGGCGACGTGGTGATCGAGTGCGACCCGTCGCTTCGCGACCTGCAGTCATTCCGGCGACGCACCCACCACCGTGCGCCGGGGGGCGGCGACGGCGGCGGATCGCTGCGCCACGGTGCCACGGGAGCTCCGCTGATTCTGGCGGTCCCGCCGGGGACGCAGGTTCGAACCGACGGCGGCGACCTGCACGATCTGATCCGGGCGGGGCAGCGAACGGTCGTCGCCCGCGGCGGATCCGGGGGACGCGGCAACAAGCACTTCGCCACCCCGACCCGCCAGGCTCCGCGCTTCGCCGAGCGCGGGCTCCCCGGCGAAGAGACGTGGCTCCAGTTGACGCTCAAGCTGCTCGCCGACGTCGGTCTGGTCGGACTGCCGAACGCCGGGAAGTCCTCGCTGCTCGCCCGGCTGACCCGCGCCGCGCCGAAGATCGCCGACTACCCGTTCACAACGCTCGAACCGGTGCTCGGCACGCTCGAGGGCACCGAGCGTCAGCTGATCGTCGCCGACATCCCCGGGCTGATCGAGGGAGCGAGCGCCGGCGCCGGGCTCGGCCACGACTTCCTCGCTCACATCGAGCGCACCCAACTGCTCGTGCACGTGCTCGACCTCGCGCCGCTCGACGGCTCCGACCCGTTGGCCAACCACGCAACGATCGAGCGCGAGCTCGAGTCTCACGACGCGCGCTTGGCGGCGCTGCCCCGGCTGCTCGCGCTGTCGAAGGCCGACCTGCTCGAGCCGGCGGCCGCCGAGGCGGCCGCGAACGCCTGGCGCGAGCGGCTCGGCGAGGCGGTCCCCGTGCTGATCACCTCGAGCGCGACGCGCGCTGGAATCGAGGAGCTCTCGCTGGAACTGCTCCGGCGTGTGCCGACCGAGCCGCCCGGCGAGCTTGCCGACGCGCCGGGCGAGCTGGCCGAGCACCTCACCTTCCGTCCGGCGGGCGCCCGTGGCTTTCGCATCGAGCGCACCGACGACGGCGTCTACCGAGTCGTCGGCGAGGGGATCGACCTGCTGCTCGCGCGCCACGACCTCGACAACGACGATGCGCTCGCGCACGTCGAATCGCGGCTGCGCCAGATCGGCGTGATCCGTGCGCTCGAAGAGGAGGGGTTCGAAGCCGGCGACGACGTCGAGATTGGCGGGGTGCTGTTCGATCTCGACCTGTGAGGGCTGTTTCGGGGGGCGGGCGGCGCCGGCGTGCGAGCCCGGCGGCGCACGGCTAACCTCCGCCCGCAATGGCTCGCACCGTGATCAAGCTCGGCTCGGCGATCGTCGCCACCGACGAGGGGGAGCTGCGCGCCGAGTTGCTGGCCCGGATCTGCGCGGCGGTCGCCGCCGCGCGGGCCGGCGGCGACGAGCTCGCGATCGTCACCAGCGGCGCGATCGCGCGGGGAACGCGGCTGCTCGGCCTGACCGCGCGCCCGACCGCGATCGAGGAGCTGCAGGCGGCCAGCGCTGTCGGCCAGGGCCGGCTGTACCGGGTCTATGACGAGTTGCTCGCCGAGCACGGCGCCGTGGCGGCGCAGGTGCTGCTGACGTTCTCCGACGTCAGCGCGCGCGCCAGCTACCTGAACGCGCGCCAGACGCTCGGCAAGCTGCTCGACTGGGGGACCGTCCCGGTCATCAACGAGAACGACACGACCGCGACCGACGAGATCAGCTTCGGCGACAACGACTTCCTGGCCGCGCAGGTGGCGATCCTGATCGCCGCCGACCGGCTGATCCTGCTGACCAGCACCGACGGTCTCTACAGCGCCGATCCGCGCACGAACCCCACCGCCACCCTGGTCGAGCACGTCGAGGACTTCGCCGCGCTCGACGCGCTGGAGATCACCCAGAGCACCTCGGCTCACGGCTCGGGCGGGATGCGCTCGAAGGTCGTCGCCGCCGACATGGCGACCGCGGCCGGAATCGAGACCGTGATCTGCAACGGGGCGCGTGAAGGGGTGCTCGCGCGGGTGCTCGCCGGTGGGCGCGAGGGCACGCTGTTCGCGGCCCGCGAGCAGCGCTACTCGAGCTTCAAGCTGTGGTTGCGCTATGCGAAGCCGAGCCGCGGCACGATCGTCATCGACGCCGGCGCGGTCCGGGCGCTGCGCGAGGGCGGGACGAGCCTGCTGCCGGTCGGCGTCGTCGAGGTGCGTGGCAGCTTTGAACAGGGCGACGCCGTCGACGTCGTCGACGGCCAGCAGCTGATCGGCAAAGGGATCTGCAACTACTCGGCGGTCGATCTGCGGCGCGCCGCCGGGCGCCATTCGGCCGCCGTGCGCGAGGTTCTGCCGCGAGCCACCGAAGAGGCCGTCCACCGCGACTATTTCGTGCTCGCGTAACCTAAGACGATGGCAATCGCCACCGAATCGGTCGCAGAGGTCTGTCGCCTGGCCAAGCGCGCCGCCCGCTCGCTCGCGACGCTCGACGCCTCCGTCAAGAACGCCGCTCTGGAATGCGTCGCGCAGGCGCTCCAGGCGAGCACCCAAGAGATACTCGACGCAAACGGGGCCGATGTCGCAGCAGGGCGGGAGGCCGGGCTGTCGCCCGCGCTGATCGACCGTCTGACCCTCGACGAACGCCGGATCGAGGCGATGGCGGACGGGGTGCGCGCGATCGCCGCGCTTCCCGATCCCGTCGGCGAGGTGCTCGAGCAGTTCCGGCGACCGAACGGCCTGGCGATCCGCAAGCTGCGGGTGCCGCTTGGCGTGATCGCGGTCGTCTATGAGGCGCGGCCGAACGTGACGATCGACGCCGCCGCGCTGTGCCTCAAGTCGGGCAATGCGGTCGTCCTGCGCGGGTCCTCGAGCGCCGCGGCCTCGAATGCCGTGCTCGCCGGGATCGCGGCCCGGGCGGCGGAATCCGCCGGCGTCCCGGAAGGCGCGATCACGAGTCTCGCCGGCGGGGACCGCGACGAGCTCGTCGAGCTTGCGACCCAGACGCGCTACGTCGACCTGATCATTCCGCGCGGAGGAGAGGGGCTCAAGGCCGCGCTCGTCGCCCATGCGACGGTGCCCGTGATCTACGCCGCCTCGGGCAACTGCCACGTCTATGTCGACGCCGCAGCCGACCTCGAACAGGCGCGGGAGATCGTGCTCAACGCGAAGGTGCAGCGGCCGGGCGTGTGCAACGCCGCCGAAACGCTGCTCGTGCACCGTGACATCGCCGCGGCGTTCCTGCCCGGCGCGCTGCTCGCGCTGCGCGAGGCTGGTGTCGAGTTGCGCGGCGATCAGCGCACCCGGGAGCACGCGCCCGGCGTCGAGATCGCACCGGCGACCGCCGCCGACTGGGACACCGAGTATCTGGCGCTGACGCTCGCGGTCGCGGTCGTCGACTCGCTCGAGGACGCGATCGAGCACATCGCGGAGCACGGAACCGGGCACAGCGAGGCGATCGTGACGCGCGAGCAGGCAGCAGCGGGTCGCTTCCAGCTCGACGTCGACGCGGCATGCGTCTACGTCAACGCCTCGACGCGCTTCACCGACGGCGCCGAGTTCGGGATGGGCGCGGAGATCGGCAACTCGACGCAGAAGCTGCACGCCCGCGGACCGATCGGTCTGCGCGAGCTGTGTGCGTGGAAGTACCTGGTCGAGGGCGACGGGCACGTCCGTAGTTGACGGCGGTCGGAATCCTCGGCGGTACCTTCAACCCGCCGCATCTCGCGCACATGGTGTGCGCTAGCGAGGCGCGGGCACAGCTTTCACTGGACCTGGTGCTGCTGGTGCCGACCGGTGTGCCGCCGCACAAGGAGATGGAGGAGGAGCCCGGTCGCGCCCATCGACTCGAGATGTGCCGGCTGGCCGCCGACGGCCACGGCGACTGGCTCGAGGTGAGTTCGATCGAGATCGACCGCGACGGGCCGTCGTACACGGTCGATACGCTTGGCGAGATCAATGCGACACGCCCAGGTGACGAGCTGACGTTCATCGTCGGAGGCGACATGGCCTGGTCGCTGCCGAGCTGGCATCAGCCCGAGACGATCCTCGAGCTGGCTGCGGTCGCCGTGGCCGAGCGGGCCGGGGCACGCCGTGAAGAGGTTCGGCTGCGGCTGGCCGGGATGCGTGGCGCCCAGCAGATCCGCTACATCGACGTACCGCGGCTCGACATCTCCTCCTCGGCGCTGCGCCGCCGGGTGCGGGAGGGACGACCGATCGACTACCTCGTGCCCGACGCCGTTGCCGACTACATCGACCGCCAGGGGCTGTACAGGTGACCTCGGACCGGCTCGCGGCCCTGATCGTAGGCTACGCGGACGACAAGAAGGCGCAGTCGATCGTCGAGCTCGACCTGCGCGGCGTGATCGACTACACCGACTACTTCGTGATCTGCTCCGGCGGCAGCGACCGGCAGGTCAAGGCGATTCACGACGGGATCCATGCCGGGTGCAAGGCGGAGTACGGGATCCTGCCGCGGCGCGTCGAGGGCCTGCCGCAGGCGCAGTGGGTGCTGATGGACTACCTCGACGTCGTCGTCCACCTGTTCGTGCCCGAGGTGCGCGAGTTCTACGCGCTCGAGCGGCTGTGGGGAGAGGTCCCGGTGCGCGAGGTCGGCGCGGCGGCGGCGCGTTGAGCGAACACTTGTAGACGCTTCGGCCGTCGCGCCGCTGGGGCCTGGCCTAGATGTCCAATTCGCCCATCCCGCGGCGCATTTCGGACGATTGTTCGTGCGTGCTGAACGAACCGGATATCCGACGCCGGCACCTCCGGCGGTCTCACCGTGACCGGGCTGGTGAACGCGCCCGGCTCCGGCGGCACGATCGACCACTCGAGCGGAGGGGGGCCAGCGACGGCGGCGTGTCGGTGACGGACTCGGGACCGGTCTCGCCCAGTTGGATGGACATCGCCGGAAGCGGAGACGCCGTCAACCTCTCGAGCTCGATCGCCACCACGCAGGGGCTGATCGCGGAGCTCTCCGACAACGCGATCGCGCAGAGCGGTGCGGGAACCGGCATCCTGGCCCAGACGAGCGGAACGGGCATCCTCAACCTGACGCTCGCGAGCACACCGTGACAATGGGCTCGAGTGCGCAGAACGCCATCGCGGTCGTCTCCGGCGGTGATGGCGGCGCCGGCCAGGTCTGCACGGACTCGGTCGCGAACAGCGTGACCGCGACGGGCAGCGGCAACGGCGTCGCCGTGCAGCAGCTGGGAACGAACAGCGTGTTCGCGGTCGACAACTTGGCATCGCCGTTTGACCCCCCGACGGTCGTGTCGCTGCTGACGACGGACAACCCGCTGAGCGGCGTGACCGGAAGCGGCGCGCCGGCGGTTGCGACGCTTGGCGGCACCAACCTCGGGTTCACGACAGCGGCCAGGTGCCAGGTGCCCGCGCCGCCCGTCAGCGACTCACAGCAGCCTTCCGGGGCTTGGCTACCGGCCGCCGTCGCAGCCGGCAAACGCGACTCGCTGGCACGTCATCGCCCGACGGCGAGGTGCTCGCGAATGACGGCGGCAAGCTCATCCACGATCTCGGTGTGGACGGGCTCCATCAGCACCATGCGCAACGTCGTCACCTCGTCCGCGTCGCACTCGATCCAGGGGTGGCGCTGAGCCAGCCAGCCCGCCCGCACGCGCAGCTTCGCGGCGTGCCAGCCGGCCGCGGCGAGCGAGTCGAACGCCCGCTCGCAGCGAGCGCTGATCTGCGACGCGCGCGCCAGGCGCGGGAACGGGCAGATGATGTCGAGGGCGGGGGTCACGACCACCGCCAGCTCGCTGTCCTCGAGTGCGTGCGCAAGTCCGAGCGTCGCCGCTCGCGACGCGGCGAGCTGGCCGCCAAGCCCGTCGCGGGTCAGCGGCAGCGCCTCAAGCGTGGCCCAGAGCGCCGCGGCAGCCGCGCCCGCACGGCTGCATTCGAGGCTGATCTCGCCGAGATGGAGCTCGTTCGAGCTGAAATAGGTGTAGGGCGAGTCGTGCGCGTACAGCCGCCCGACCGCCGGGTCGGAGAACAGCACGCAGCCGCAGCCGTAGGGCTGCAGGCCGTGCTTGTGCGGGTCGACGACGATCGAGTCGGCCAGTCGCAGCGCGTCGAACGGCGCGCGGTCCACGCCGGGCTCGGCGCCGTCGGCGAGCAGCGCGTAGAAGCCCCCGTAGGCGGCGTCGACATGCAGGCGGACGCCGTGGTGGGTGCAGCGCTCAGCGATCTCCGCGATCGGGTCCAGCGCGCCGAGACTCGTGGTTCCGAGCGTCGCGACCACCGTGCCCACCCCGCCGGCGCGCAGGCGTCGCTCGAGGATGGCGGCGTCGATCCGCCCGCACGCGTCCTGGGGGACCGACTCGGCGCGGACGCCGAGCACCTCGCACATGCGCCCGTGCGTGTAATGCGCGTTCTCGCCGAACAGGATCGCCGAGTCCGGCCGCAGCTCGCGGGCGACCCACAGCGCCTCGAGGTTGGCGATCGTGCCCGATGAGGTGAGGTGTCCGAGCGGCTCGCCGAAGCCGAACATCGCGGCGATCGCGGCGACCGCCTCCTTTTCCAGCTCTGCGGTTGCCGGGCCGCCGTCGAGCGCGTGGTTGTTGGGGTTCAGCAGCATCGCGGTCGCATAGGCAGCCCAGGCCAGCGGGTGCGGCGGCTTGAGCATCTGGCCGACGTAGCGCGGCTCGCCGTAGGGGTAGTTGTTGGCCAGCCGCTCGGTGAGTCGCTCGAGCGCCGCGAGCTCGCCGGGCGTGAGCGCCACCGTGTCGAGCGACAGCGAGCCGAGTGGCGCCAGCGCGGCGGCGCGGCCGGCGAGCCGCCGCGCGAGCTCGGGCTCGAGTCGAACGTCGCGCGCGTCCATCAGCCTGCCTGCGGTGCTGAGCCGGCGACCATGGCGGTCATTCTGGTCTATGCGGGCACAACCCGGCGCCCACGGCTGAGGCGCCCCGGTTTGGGGGCCCTCGCCGCCCCGGCGAGGGGTCTTGCATTCACATACCGGCCTACGGTATGGTCGTCATACAATGCTTGGGAGAGAGGCATCGGTCGGTGAGCGGGCGGACTCCTTCGTCGCCTCGCTGCGAAGCGAGGATCCCGTCGCCGCTGAGCGGGTCGTGATGAACGGTCTCGCGGCGCGCGTCGCTCGGGTGGCGGCGCCGGTGCGCGAGCAGGTCCTCGAGCTGTTGCGCAAGGAGATCGTCGAGATGCGGCTGCGGCCGGGCCAGCGACTCGTCGAGCGCGAGCTGATCGACAGCTTCGGGGTCTCGCGGACGACGATTCGCGAGGCGCTGCGCGGCCTCGCCGCCGAGGGCCTGGTGACGACGATCCCGCAGAAGGGAGCGATCGTTGCGATCCCGTCGGCGAAGGCGGCCGCGGAGGTCTACGAGGTTCGCGCGCTGCTCGAGGGCGCGGCTGCGCGCGAGTTCGTGACGCACGCCTCCGACGTCCAGGTGCGCACGCTGCGCCGCGCCCTGGTCGCGCTCGAGCAGAGCCAGGACGAGACCGACCCCCGCGTGATGCTCCAGGCGAAGAACCGCTTCTACGAGGTCCTCTTCGACGGCGCGGACAACGCCACGATCCGCTCGATCCTCGAGGGGCTGCAGGCCCGGGTCGCGGTCCTGCGGGCCACCTCGCTGACCGCACCGGGTCGCCCCCGCCAGTCGGTTGTCGAGATCAGCGCGATCGTCGAGGCGATCGAGAATCGCGATGCCGACGCGGCCGCGGCTGCGGCTTCGTTTCACGTCCGACAGGCGTCCGAGACGCTCTTCGCACAGCTCGGCGCGGCGTCCGAGCGAGTCGTCGATGACTGACAACGGGCGCTACGAGGAGGGCCTGCGCGTCCGCAGCGAGGTGCTCGGCGCGGCGCACGTCCAGCGCTCGCTCGAGCGCGCCAGCGAGTTCTCGCGCCCGATCCAGGAGCTCGTCACCGAGTACTGCTGGGGCGCCGTGTGGGCACGCCCGGGGCTTGCGCGCCGCGACCGCAGCCTGATCAACCTCGGCATGCTGACCGCGCTCGGCCGCTCGCACGAGCTGGCGGTCCACGTGCGAGGCGCGGTCGCGAACGGTTGCACGAAGCTCGAGATCCAGGAAGCGCTGCTCCAGGCGGCGATCTACTGCGGCGTGCCCGCCGGGATGGAGGCGTTCCGTGTCGTCGAGGCGGTGATCGAGGAGCTCGAGCGAGAGGGTGTGTCCGTCGCCGACGGGGACGTCGCCGGCGCCGCGGGCGGGGATCGCGAGGAGCGCCCGCGCGACGGTGGCGGGGCGTGAGCAGCGACGAACAGATCGGCTTCGTCGGGCTCGGCGCGATGGGCTCTCCGATCGCGGCTGCGCTGCTCGACGGTGGATACACGCTCGCGATCCATGACAGCCGCGGCGAGGCGATGGCGCCGCTCTTGGCGCGCGGCGCGACCGGGTGCGGCTCGGCCGCCGAGGTCGCGCAGGCCGCCGCGGTGGTGTTCGTCAGCCTGCCGACGCCCGACGCGGTCCGGGTCGTCGCCGGTGGCGAAGGCGGTGTCATCCACGGCGACGCGATCAAGACCTTCGTCGACCTCTCAACCACCGGCGCAATCGTCGCGGAGGAGGTCGCCGCCACACTGCGCGCTGCGGGCATCGACCACCTCGACGCGCCGGTGAGCGGCGGTGTCTCGGGCGCTCAGGCGCGCACGCTGACGGTCATCGCGTCGGGCTCGGCGGAGGTGTTTGCGCGGGTGCGTCCGATGCTTGAGACCTTTGGCAAGAAGATCTTTCTCGTCGGCGGCGCGCCCGGCCAGGGACAGACGGCGAAGTTGCTCAACAACCTGCTGTCGGCGACGGCGATGGTGATCACCTCGGAGGCCATGACCTTCGGCGTGCGCGCGGGACTCGATCCGGCAACGCTGCTGGAGATCTTCAACGCCTCGAGCGGTCGCAACACCGCGACATCGGACAAGTTCCCCGCCCAGGTGCTCACACGGCGCTTCGACGCGGGATTCCGTCTCGGGCTGATGGCCAAGGACGTCGAGCTGTGCCTCAGCGAGGCGCGCAGCCGGCGGGTCCCGATGATCCTCGGCGGTCTCGTGGCGCAGCTCTGGTCGCTGGCCGCGCTGTCCGCCGATGAAGCTGACGATCACACGACGATCGTGCGGCTCTTCGAGGGGTGGACCGGCGTCACGGTCGCCACCGCGGAGGGAGCCCTCGATGTCCGTGGTTGAGCCGCACGCCGCGCGGCACGGGGCGGCAGCCGTGCCCTACGAGGTCATCGCGGTCCGCTACGGCACGCTGACCGCGCGAAAGAGCCAGCTCTACCACCGCTACGAGGCCTACGGCGAAGCCGACGCCGAGGTCGAGATGGCGTACTACTTCTGGATCCTGCGTGCCGGCGGCGAGACGATCCTCGTCGACACCGGGTTCGATCCGGTCGTCGGCGCCCGCCGCGGCCGCACCTGCCTGTGCCCGCCGCTCGAGGCTCTCGGCCGCGTCGGCGTCGAGCGCGAGTCGGTCTCGGCGGTGATCGTCACGCACCTGCATTACGACCACATCGGAAACCTCGAAGCATTTCCGCACGCGCAACTGGTGGTGCCGCGCCGGGAGTTCGAGTTCTGGACCGGACCGGCTGCCGCCCGCTTCCAGTTCGCATCGCACGTCGAGGCGCGGGAGGTCGCGGTGCTGGCCGAGGCGAAGCGCGCCGGCCGCGTCCGGCTCACCGACGGCGTGGAGGAGATCTTCGACGGGATCACCGCGCGCAGCGTCGGCGGCCATTCGCCCGGCCAGCAGGTGACGGTCGTGGCGGCGCTCGGCGGAGACGTCGTGCTCGCTTCCGACGCGGTGCACTTCTATGAGGAGTTCGAGCTCGACCGGCCGTTCGGCGTGATCGCGGACCTCGAGCAGATGTACGCGGCCTACGACCTGCTGCGGGAGCTGGTCACTGCCGAGGGCGCCGTCCTGGTCCCGGGTCACGACCCGGCCGTGGCGGCGCGTTTCCCGGCGCTTGATCTTGAATCGGACGGAATCGCGGTACGGGTGGCGTGAGCGATCGGCTGGGTCACCGCAATTAGTTAAGGGTCAAACAGGAGGGGTTCATGAAGTCACGTTTCACAACACGAAGGGTGGTCATCGGGGCGGTGCTCGCGGCGGCGCTCGCCGGGGCGGCGACCTCGGCGGCGTCGGGTGGCACGATTCTGATCGGCTCGATCGCCGGGACCTCGGGCGCCTACGGCAGCACCGGCGTCGCGATGGTCAACGGCGCGCAGCTGGCCGTCGCCGACCTGAACTCGCAGGGCGGGGCGCTCGGCAAGCAGTTCACGGTCTCGTCGTTCAACGACCAGGCGTCGGCAACGCTTGCGTCGCAGCTGTTCCAGCGGCTGGTCAGCTCCGGGGCCGTCGCGATCGCCGGCTCGGGCGACACCGGCCCGTCGACCTCGGCGATGGCGGACCGCCTGAGCATCCCCAACATCGGCGCCGTCGACGATGCCGGGATCACGATCTATCCGAACGGGCCGTCGAAGCCGCCGCTCCCGTGGGTCTGGAGCTGGGGTCTGAACACCTTCGCGTTCGGCGGAATCGACGCGGCCTATGCGCTCAAGCACTGCAACGGCCTGGCGCTGCTGCACGACCCGTCATCCTACGGTGACGGCGGCGAGGCCGGCATCAAGCTGGCCTATAGCAAGGCGGGCAAGACGCTCGCGCTCGACGACGCGATCACGGAGGACTGGTCGAGCGGCGCAACCGTGGGTCTGACCAACGAGATCGCCAAGATCAAGGCGTCCAAGGCGAGCTGCGTCGTGGTCTGGCTGACGCCGCAGGACACCGCGCGCTTCGTGCAGACGATCAAGAGCAACGGCGTGAAGCTGACCGTGCTCGGCAACGATGAGATCAACGCCGACACGACCTTCTCCGGCCTCGCCGGGTCCGCCGCCAACGGAGCGATCGGAGCCGAGCTGACGACGCAGCTGCATCCGACGCCGGCGCTGCTCGCGTTCGAGAAGCGCTACCAGGCGAAGTTCCACATCGCGGCAACGCCGTTCGCGGTCGCGAACTACGACGCGGTGATGATGCTCGGCCAGGTCATCAAGAAGGAGAAGTCGACGGCCGCGAGCAAGCTCCAGGCCGGACTCAACACTGTCAGCAACTACCACGGACTGCAGGGTGTCGTGTCGTTCAGCCCGCAGAACCACGCAACCGTGACCCAGAAGCAGCTGACCCTCGTCAAGTACGACGCGGCGTCAAAGACGTGGAAGCCCTTCGCGTGGTGATGGTGCTGGGGGTCCGCGGCCTCGCCGCGGACCCCCGCGCCGGATTGGCACCGGTCGGATCCGGGAGTGCCGGCGCGTGAGCGGGCTCGTCGGAGCGGCCGGGATGGCTCGCGGCTCGTTCGTCGAGGCGCTCGCTGCCGGCCGCGAGATCGGCGAGCTGCCGCTGTACATCGGCGGCGAATGGGTGGCAGCGGCCGACGGCGGCTCGTTTGACAGCCACAACCCGGCCACCGGGAAGGTCTGGGCGCGGGTCGCGGAAGCCGGGCCGGAGGACATCGACCGCGCCGTGGCCGCCGCGCGGCGGGCATTCGAGGGCGGCTGGGGGCGCACGCGCGGTGCCGATCGTGCGCGCATGCTGTGGCGGATGGCGGAGTTGATCGACGCCAACCGCGACGCCCTCGCGCGGATCGAGACGCGGGACAACGGCAAGGCGACGCGCGAGATCGCCGCCGAGCTGGAGATGATCGTTCGCTACTTCGAGTACTTCGCCGGGGTCTGCCAGAACGTGCTGGGTCACACGATGCCCGAGGCGGGGCCGTTCTTGACCTACACCCGCCGCGAGCCGATCGGCGTGGTCGGCGCGATCATTCCCTGGAACTCGCCGCTGGTGATGCTCGCGTGGAAGCTCTGCCCGGCGCTGGCGGGGGCCAACACGATCGTCGTCAAGCCGTCCGAGGACACGCCGGTGTCGGCGCTCGCATTCGCGGCGCTGATCGAGGAACTCGACCTTCCGCCGGGTGTCGTGAACGTCGTGCCGGGGTTTGGGGGGCGTGCGGGTGAGGCGCTCGTGGACCATCCCGACGTCGACAAGATCGCGTTCACCGGGTCGACCGAGACCGGCAAGCGAATCGCCGGGCGGGCCGCCCAGACGCTGAAGCTCGTCACCTTCGAGCTCGGCGGCAAGTCGCCAAACATCGTCTTCGCCGACGCCGACCTCGAGCAGGCGGTCAGACGGTCGGCCTACGGCATCTTCTCGGCCTCGGGCCAGTCGTGCATGGCGGCGTCGCGGACACTGGTCGACCGCGCGGTGCGGGAGGAGTTCGTCGAGCGCTTCGCGAGCAAGGCCGCGGCGATCCGCGTCGGCGATCCGCTGGACCCGGCGACGCAGGTCGGCGCGACGACCTCGAGCCGCCAGCTCGACAAGGTCAAGGAGTACGTCGGCATCGGCGTCGGCGAGGGCGCGCGGATCGCGGCGGGTGGCGAGTCACCGCCGCTCAGCGGTGACGCTGCCGGCGGATACTTCTTCCGGCCGACGATCCTCGACGGCGTCGACAACGATATGCGCGTGGCGCAGGAGGAGATCTTCGGTCCGGTCACGGCGGTGATCGAATTCGCCGACGAGGAGCAGGCGATCGCGATCGCCAACGACACGCGCTACGGGCTCGCCGGCGCGGTCTGGACGCGCGACGTCAAGCGCGCCCATCGCGTCGCGCACCGGCTGCGGGCCGGGACGGTCTGGATCAACAACTACCGCGTCTGGAACTGGCTGATGCCGTTCGGCGGCTATAAACAGTCCGGGTACGGGCGCGAGAACGGCATCGAGGTCATGGAGCACTACACGCAAACCAAGTCGGTCTGGGTCGATCTGCAGGAGGACGCCCCGGACTGGTTTGGAGACTGACGCAGAGGAGAGCGATGAGCACTGACAACAGCGAACGCAGGAAGCAACTGCGCGACTCCTTCATCGAGTCACGCGGCTACTGGAACGCGATCTGGGACGGCATCCTCGACCTCGACGAGGATTTCTTCGAGGCCTACATGAACTTCTCCTCGGTGCCCTGGCGCTCCGGCCCGCTCGAGCCGAAGATCAAGGAGTTCGTCTACATCGCCGTCGATGCGGCCGCGACGCACCTCTACGTCCCGGGCATCCGCCAGCACATCAAGCTGGCGCTGTCCTTCGGTGCCAGCGCCGAGGAGATCATGGAGGTGCTCGAGCTGACCGCCACACTCGGGATCCACGCCTGCAACATCGGCGTGCCGATCCTGCTGGAGGAGCTGGAGGCGGCGGGACAGCCGATCAAGCGCGAGTATTCCGAGCGCCAGCTCGAGCTGAAGAAGGACTTCGAGACCAAGCGCGGCTACTGGAACGACTTCTGGAATGAGATGCTGCTGCTCGACGCCGATTTCTTCGCCGCCTACACCGACTTCTCGTCGGTTCCCTGGCTGAGCGGGACGCTGGAGCCGAAGGTCAAGGAGCTGATCTACACCGCGTTCGACGTCTCGGCGACGCACCTCTACGTCTCCGGGCTGCGCCAGCACATCCGCAACGCGCTGGACTACGGCGCGACGCGCGAGGAGGTGCTCGAGGTGATCGAGCTTGCCAGCGTGATCGGCATCCACTCGTGCACCGTCGGCGTCCCGATCCTGATCGAGGAGCTCGCGGCCGCCGCCGACGGGGGATCGGCCTGATGAGCGCGCCGGCGGTCGCCGAAGCCTCGCCCGAGCGCGAGCTGCGCGAGTTGTACTCGCGCTACAAGGGCCTTGCGCTCGCGACGGGAGCGACGCTGCTGCTCGATGCCGACCCCGATCGGCTCACCATAGAAGCGGGCGAGCTGCTGATCGCGTGCCGTCGAGCGGCGGCGCGGACCGGTGTTGACTGCTCGCCGCAGCTGGGCGCGTGCGTGATCGCCGTGCAGGAACTGCACGAGTTGCTGCTGCGCGCCGCCGAGGACGTCGAGCTGATCGGCGCCGAGGACACCGAACGCGTCCGTGCCTCGCACAGCCGGCTGCGACGCGAGGTGTGGAAGGTATTCCCCTGTGAGTACGTGCCGTGCTCGGGCGCGCATCGACACAGTCACCCACAAGAGCGATAGGAGACAACGATGGCTGACTATTCGGTGTGGATCGTCGAGTATGCGCGGGTCGTCGAGTACCCGGTCGGCGCCGTGCTCTACGGCCGCTGGAACGCCGGGCACCTGGTGCTGCCCTATTGCTACGCCGTCGTCAAGGGCGAGGGCCATCTCGCCGTCGTCGACACCGGCTTCAACTACGACGAGTTCGGCAAGGTGCTGGCCGACACATACGGGGTCAGCGACTGGCAATCCGCTGACACGGTGCTCAAGCGCATCGGCATCGACCCCGCCGACGTCGACACGATGATCCTGACGCACAACCACTTCGACCACGCCGGCGGCGTCGAGGCGTTCCCCAACGCGCACGTGTACATCCAGGAGCGCGAGGTCTCGAAGTACCTGTGGGCGAAGGGGCTGCCCGATCGCCTGCAGTGGTTGACGACGGCGACCGACCCGGACCTGATGCTCTGGCTCGTCAACCGGATGAAGCAGAACAAGCTGACGCTGCTGGCGGGCGAAGCCGAGATCCTCCCCGGGGTGCGGGCACTGCCGGCGCTCGACACGCACACGGCGGGATCGCAGTACGTCACGATCGAGAACGCGAGCGACGGGCGCTGGCTGCTCGCCGGGGACAACTGCTA
>Ga0182024_10015480_pt1 | contig 14590 bp, 11 predicted proteins | sample P32metaG_FD_120480 | JGI IMG/M metagenome (GOLD analysis project Ga0182024, IMG submission 120480) | Permafrost microbial communities from Stordalen Mire, Sweden - P3-2 metaG (Illumina Assembly) | ecosystem: Environmental > Terrestrial > Soil > Wetlands > Permafrost | place: Sweden: Stordalen... | reverse complement strand
GCGTCGAGTGCGGGCGCGCCCAAGAAAATGTTTTTGATCGGGAGCCTTATCGTAAGAATATCCCGGCGAGAGCATCATGCCCTCAAGCCCCAACTCCATCATGTCATCGAAGAACGCGCGAACAGACTTCGGATCGGCGCCGTCAAATAGCGTGGTGTTGGTTGTCACGCGGAAGCCGCGCCCCAGCGCTTCTTTGATCGCGTCGACGGCAATATCGTATCCGCCTTCGCGGCACACGGCCAGATCGTGCTCTTCGCGCTGCCCATCAAGGTGAACGCTGAAGGTCAAATACTTGCTCGGCTTGAAGAGATGAATTTTTTCCTTCAGCAGCAGGGCGTTGGTGCAGAGATAAATATATTTCTTGCGCGCCACCAGCCCTTCCACAATCTCAGCGATCTGAGGATGCATAAGCGGCTCGCCGCCCGGGATCGACACCATGGGCGCGCCGCATTCGTCGACCGCGCGAAAACATTCTTCCGGAGAAAGATCTTTCTTCAGGATGTGGGCCGGATACTGAATCTTGCCACATCCAGCGCAAGCCAGATTGCAGCGGAACAAAGGCTCCAGCATCAGCACGAGCGGATACTGCTTGCGCCCAGCAAGCTTCTGCCGCAGCACGTAAGACGTAACAGTCCACATCTGTGATACGGGAACAGCCATTATGGGTCGGAACTCCTGTGCCTATATCTTATCAGGGTCAACTCGTTAGATGGTGCAGAAGCTGCCGGAGGTGCCGGAAATTGAACCTCGCGGGTAAATCAAGTAGGGGCGGACGCATTCGTCCGCCCGCGAGCAAAAGCGAGCGCGCCTATCCCGGCATGGCCGTATACCAGCCAACCCGAAGCCCGAAGCTGCGCCCCACCTGCTCCAAGGCTGACTCTAAGATTCCTCGGCTGTTCTCGGCAGATCGGGAAGGGCACGAGTTCCACTCGTGCCGTAGGACGGCCGAAACGGATGCGGCTTTCAGCCCCTGAGGTTTGCCGTTTCTGCACGACGAAGGGGCTAACAGCAGATGGTGAAATGCCTCTGCCCACTTTGGTGAAAACGCCTCAGTCCCCATGGTGTCTGGAGAATCTGGTTTTGTTAGCCGGACCAAGTCCGTGACGTGTGAACATCCCCACTCAAGCCAAAGCCCGGCCTGAGTGGGCCATCGGCCGAGGCGTCTCACCACTCCCACTGCAATTTGTAACTCTCCTTGAACTGGGGAGCCCGAATGTCCCAAACGAGTGCTAGTCGCCCCTCGATGATCTGCGTGCTTGGCTGCGGACAAGATTTTGTGTAGGTGCCCTGCTTAAGAACAGCTAAGTGGCCACGCGGCGGCCTGCTGCTAGGGAAGAGAATTTTGATGGAGAACTGGTCCGTCGGATACGTTTGCCGTTGCACCCAGTACTCCTGTTTCTTACAGAAGGAATCGTGGAAAATGCATCTAAAGACGCGGTCAAATTCGTCCCCTTCGCCTCTCTGGTGTCCGAACGTCGTTTTGACCAGCTTTTTGCCCTCTTCCTCCTGAAACGAATCCACAACTCCAGGCGACACTTCGAAGTCGGATTGCCAACCGTCGGAGGACATGTCCTCCACGTAGTAGTATGCATTGTCCCGAAGAATTTTGATCCTGCCCTTCTTAGTGTAGAAGACCGTCGCGCCGGTGCGGTCTCGGATGTCCAAGGTAATGTCGTTGGTGAGCGCACGGAACTCGTAGGGAGGCTCAGTCTCAGTCGAGGTTTCCGTTTCATAATCGATCAGACTGTCCGCAGTCACCGGAAGATAGCATTCCAAAAGCCGACGGCGATCAGATGTCCTTTGTCGAACGAGTTCTGCCGACTCCGTGGTAGGCCGCCGCAGCGCCTGGGTTTCGCTCGTCCGCATTTGGCTCGCGCTCTCTTTCAGTAGCTCCGTGAATGCTGCCGCGAGCCGCACGAAGGTGCTGTAGCTGTGCCGGTGTTGGGTTTCGTTCTCGAGCATGGAAAGCGTTCGCTTGGAGAACCTTGTCCGCTCCTCGAAGACCTCCTGTGAAAGTGCTGTTAGTTCCCTCAGCTTCGTGATCTGGACCGAATTTGCTTTGAATTTCATCCGATAGCATATTTTTGCGCATTGTTGCGTGGTCGATGCGTAATGATACGTCGACACTTCCAAACATCCATTTTATTGTGGCTTTGGGCTTGCGCAAAGCCAGAACGAAAAATTAAAAGTGGAAAGGAGGTGAACAACATGTCCAAGCTCTTGGGAGATTGGGGCAAAATGACGCCCGCCAACGAATCTGGAAGCGTGCACTACACCCAGACTAACGGTCGCTCGCACGATGGCCCCGATGTGCACGTCACCACCCAGGTCGAAAATACTTCGATCAGGGATCGATTCGATCAGAATGGAAACTACCAGGGCACTACCTGGGGTGAAAACAAGTAGCTCGGCGTGAGTCGGGTTCGTTGAGCCGTGCTTTGGGGTGGGCGGCTTGTGAGTCTCCTAGAGGGAGATCCCTGAAAAGGAAGCTCACTTTGCCGTCCACGCCCATCCGTCCATTTCCTATCAACTAATTGAGGCTTCACGGTCTAATATAGAAACGTGGTGCTTTCCGTCGACGGAGTCGATGATGACCATTCGGAGAACAGTTAATGCAGATCATATCGCTAACTTTCGATGACGGACTCCGTTGCCAAATAGAGCGCGGTGTCCCCGTCCTCGATCAACACGGCCTTCCTGCAACCTTTTTCATCTCAGCAAACACCAGCCCCGAGCATCTGGACTATTGTCCTCATGCGCCGTGGCGAAAAATTGAATGGAACCCCGATGATGTCAGGACGCTGAAAGACATGGTACGCCGGGGACACGAAGTCGGGAGTCATTCCGTTTGGCATAAAGACCCGGAGATTCCGAGCGTTCGTCCGGCGCATGATCGGGGATACGACGCAAAGTATGAAGCCGAGGAATCCAAGCGCCTGATCTCCGGCTGGATGGACATGGAGATTCCCTCCTTCTGCTACCCATTCTGCAAGAAAGGTGGTGGACTGAAAGATGCGGTTATTGCGGCAGACTACAAACAGGCAAGGGCTGGAGCGAACGCAGACAATGGCTATTACCGCATCGGAGATGCTCTCGATTACTTCGACATCGACTGCCGACACATCGGACTGCTTGAACGCCGCGAGAACGTTCCTAGCTGGAAACGCCACGGCGACCGATGGCACGTGTTGATGTTCCATGGAATTGGCACTGATGCGGACGGCTGGTGGGCAATTTCTCCCGAGGAATTTGCAAGAGAGATGGCAGAAATAGCCGCATATCGACAGGCGGGTGAAGTGGAGGTCTTGACCTTCGCCGAAGGTGCCGAGCGTATGCGATCAGCAAGTCGAAACGCACATTGAGAACCAGCGCACGTCGGTGATACCACCGTGAGGGAAATTCGGGGACAAGGGAGGTCCCAGTAACTAGTTCCAATCACACCCCAGAGAAAAGCGCAGAGCAGCACACACTTCATTCACCGGCGCGCCCGCCTCAGGTCCGGTAGAACAGCACTCTGCCCGCCGGCTCCAACTGCAGCATCAAATCGAAATCGCTAAGATTCCGCGTCAGTAGCGTGCAGCCGTGCCGTCTCGCCGTTACAAATAACAGCGCATCATTCATTAGGCGCCGCCGCTGAACTTTGTCGAAGCTCTGCAGCCGCGCCAAAATGCCGCAGAGAATGCTGGCCTCGCGCCAGACGACAACGTCGGGAACGATTGTCCGTTGAGCGGGTCGTTGATCGATGACAGAGGCAATTCTGTTAATGATCGAGCGCGTCCTCGGATTCTGAGGTTCAAGCAAACCGACAGCGGAAATCAATTCCGCTTCTGTAACTGGCGAATGCCACGCCTCGACAGCTCGCAACATGAGCTGCCCCGTCACAGGAAACTGGTCTCGAAGAATATCGACATAAACGGTCGTGTCGTAAAGCAACTTCGCGGGTTTCACTCCGATTGTTTCAAGCCCGATTGTTTCAAGAAAGTCCAGCTCCGAGTCGGGTCGCCGCTGAAGTGGCTGATTGCGCTTCCCTAGCCTGTAACGTCGAATGCTGCGCCATAACTCAGAACTCAAGATCGACCTCAGGATTGATCGTACCTCGCTGTGAAAGCAGCCAATCGGCGTAGTCATCTCCCACCGCGATGTTGGCGAGCGCGATCTCGATCAAGTCCGTATCTGACTTGATGCCGGTTCGCTTCTTGGCCTGAGAGACAAGCGCCTCCGGCATGCGGCCGCGAACAACTTGCGTGCGTCCGCCCGCAAGCAAACCCTCACGCTCCGCCATGACCAAAACTTCCTTAAACTTGCTCTGGCGGAAAGAGGAACGCCTTGAATGCTCCCGGTTCGCAGGACGAACAAGCTTTGCCATACAGGGCTCCGTAGCACAGATGTATGGAAACTGTAGCACAAACAAAGCAGCGAAAAAAGAAGCGGAAATTGCAGTCGAGATGTGAAAATCCACCAGTCCCAAAATGATGCTAACTGCCACGATTCCGGCCCCGTCAGCCCTCGGAAAATCCACCCATTCGTGGTATAATTTCTCTAGTCGCCAAACGAACCTAAGTATAAGACATTTCAACAACTTGAAGTCGATTCGTGGGCGCACTCCTGAGTTGGGTTAGGGCAAATTTTCTAACACATATTTCAAGATATAACCGGGCTCAGTTCTGAGAGAAAATCGGGGCATGTCCCGCGGAGCGGAATGGCCACCAAAGAGATTAATACTCCCATCGTCGAAACCAAAACAAAAAACGGAGTTGTAACCCCGATCACCAGCGGAAACGGCGGCGGCAACAGCGACTACAACGCCGACTCGATCAAAGTGCTCGGCGGCATGGAAGCCGTTCGCAAACGTCCGGCCATGTACATCGGATCGACTGGCGATCTCGGCTTGCACCATCTCGTTTATGAAGTAGTCGACAACTCCGTCGACGAAGCGCTCGCCGGGTTCGCTACTAAGATCGAAGTCACCATCCACATCGACAATAGCGTCACAGTTGTGGATGATGGGCGCGGGATTCCTGTGGATGACATGGTCATCGACGGGGAAAAAGTTTCCGCGGCGCAGGTGGTGATGACTACGCTGCATGCCGGCGGGAAGTTTGATTCGTCCACTTATAAAGTTTCGGGCGGGCTGCATGGCGTGGGCGTTTCTTGCGTGAACGCGCTGAGCGAAGAACTCGATCTCGAAATCTGGCGCGATGGCGCGACCTGGGAACAGACTTACTCCAAGGGCGAACCTACCAGCAAGATGAAGAAGGTCGGCGCTGCCAAGCGACGCGGGACCAAGGTTCACTTCCTTCCTGATCGAAGCATCTTCACCGCGACGGAATACAACTACGACACGTTGGCCCAGCGACTGCGCGAACTCGCGTTCCTGAACAAGGGACTGCTGATCACTCTCACCGACGAGCGCTCGACCGATGCGAAGACCGGCGAGGCCAAGCACACCGACTTCAAGTACAACGGCGGTATCGCGGAATTTATTAAGCATTTGAATCGCGGCAAGCAGGTGTTGCACGAAAAGCCGATCTACATGGAGGACGACCGCAACAACGTCCACATGGAAATCGGCCTGCAATACAACGACGGATATTCAGAGTCAGTATTCAGCTTCGCCAACAATATCAACACCGTCGATGGCGGAACGCATCTTTCCGGTTTCCGCATGGCACTGACGCGCACGATTAATTATGCCGGGCAGCAGATGGGCCTGTTCAAAGACGTAAAAGAAAATCTCACCGGCGATGATGTTCGCGAAGGCCTGGTCGCAGTAATCAGCGTAAAGCTGCCGCAGCCTCAGTTCGAAGGACAAACCAAAGGCAAACTAAATTCCGACATCGCCGGAACCGTTCAACAGTTTATTAATGAGCGGCTGGGGGCGTTTTTTGAGCAGAACTCGCCGGTCGCTAAGAAAATTATAAACAAGGCTGTGGACGCGGCGCGGGCGCGCGAAGCGGCGCGCAAGGCGCGGGATTTGACGCGGCGCAAGGGCGCGCTTGATTCCGGTGGGCTGCCGGGGAAGTTGGCGGATTGTTCGGAGCGCGACCCGAACCGGTGCGAATTGTTTTTGGTTGAGGGCGAGTCGGCAGGCGGAACTGCGAAGCAGGGGCGGGACCGGCGGTTTCAGGCGATTCTGCCGCTTAAGGGAAAAATTCTCAACGTTGAAAAAGCGCGCTACGACAAGATGCTGGCACATGAAGAAATCCGTGCGATGATCACCGCGCTCGGTACCGGCATTGCTAAAGATGATTTCGATCCTACGAAAGTGCGGTACGGCAAAATCATTCTCATGACTGACGCCGACGTGGACGGGTCGCACATCCGCACGCTGCTGCTGACGTTTTTCTTCCGGCACATGCAGGAGTTGATCAAGCGCGGGAACGTGTTTATCGCGCAGCCTCCGCTGTACTCGATCAAAAAAGGCAAGTCGATGCAGTACATCAAGGACGACGACGCCTTTGACAAAGTGATGCTGAAACGCGCGGCGGACGGGCTGATCGTCCGTTACGGCGAGGGCGCGGCGAAGCTCGAGGGCGCGAACCTGACTCGCTTTATGAGCGTGCTGAAGGAATATCTCAACTTCTTCGACAAGGTGAACAAGCGGCTACGCGATGAGAGTGTTGCTGAGTTGCTGCCGCGTCTGGATTTTTCAAAGCATGCGGATTTTGAGGGCGACAAGAAAAATCCTCCGAAAAAGATCGAGCGGCTGGAACGCGAACTGAAGAAGCTGCAAAAAGACAGAAAGTTCAAGAGCGTGGAAGCCGTTTTCGACGAAGAGCATAACCTGTGGGAAGTTCGATACGTGAGCTCGCAGGGCTCGGAGCATGTGATCAACTGGGAGCTGGCTTCGAGCGCGGAGTACCGGCAGTTGCTTTCGAAGTTCAAGCAGATCGAGCCTTATCTGGAGCCGCCGTTTGTGGTGGAGGCTGTGGTGAAGGGCGCAGCGGCTGCCGCTGAGGAAGATGCGGAAGAAGATAACGCGGAGTCGGAAGCAGGCGGCTCCGATGGAAAGTCAGGCAAGAAATCCGCTAAGGCTGCGACGGGATCTGGTTCTGGTTCAAAGACTCGCGCTGTGATCGAGCCCGTCGAGAAGGCTACGGCTCGGGAACTGTTTGAGTATGTGAAGAAAGAAGGCAGCCGCGGCTACGATGTGCAGCGGTATAAAGGCCTGGGTGAGATGACGGCTCCGCAGTTGTGGGAGACGACGATGGACCCGGAGCGGCGGACTTTGCTTTCGGTGAAGCTCGAAGACGGTCCCCTGTGCGAGACGATTTTTTCCACGCTTATGGGCGAGGATGTCGAGGCTCGGCGGAAGTTTATTGAAGAGAATGCGCTGGATGTGAAGAATCTGGATATCTAGGCTTTGCTATCGTTCTAGGCGATCATGGAAAGCTTGTATGATTTCGCGATCCTCGATTTCAACATTTCGCGTTCGAGGACTGGTTTGCACTTGAAATGCCGACGGCACTGGAGCTGAGCCACCCTCGGCGGGTTCGACGGATGCGAGGAAGAGTTGGGCGATCGCTAGCCCCGGGTAAAGGTAGATGGGTATCTCTCCTACGTTCGATATTTCTAGCGTCAGAATTCCCGAGAAGTACGGGTGGACCCCGATGGCCGTCGCTATAATTAGGCCATCTCTTCCCCAAGTTGACTTGCCGACCACGAAGGCGACCAGGTCCTTAGGCAGGTGTACCCATTCCAGCGTCTCCCCCAACACAAACTGCCCGGGATGCAAGACGAAGTAATCTCCGATGGGTACAAACGTGTCGTCTTTGTACTTAGCTAGGTCTTGCTGATGGGTCGAGGACAGCAGATTCAGCTGCGACAGTTTTGCTCTCAGCGGCACATGAAAACGTTGCCCAAGTCTCACATCCACCGATGCTGTTCCCGACTTGAGCTGTTTGTCCATATCCAGCACGGGACTAATGACCAGACGATCTGCGGGATTCGGGGCAGGGTGCTCCAACAGGTGTCTAACTTTTTCCGCGCTTAGGATCACTTTTTGCCTCTTCCCACATGGTGCGAATCTCAGAAATCTCCAGCGCCTTCAGCACGAGCTCGTGCAATTTTGCGGCAGCTGCGAACCGGGTATCGCTGTCATTCGAGTGCAGGCTTTTCCGAAAAGCATCGAAGTCGCACAAGTAAACATGCCACCCAGCGTTGATCACGGATGCGATCGACGTTGGCGTGCCGCGACCGTCGGTGCCCGCCTCTCCGGGCGGGATGTAGTTCAGGAATAGCGGAGCTAACTCTGACACATCTCGACTAAAGCGATCGGAGGAATAGCACTGTACCGAGGATGTTGCGGCGGCGGTTGCTTCCGAGATCAGATCGAGTGCAGCGTCGCTGATGGTTTCGAGCGCAATCTGATCGTATGAATTGGACCAAGGTATTTGGCCCGCCGAGACGTCGTCCCACGCTTTCGAGAACGCCTGTAGTTCGGCATGCCATTTGTCGACTGGGTACAGCCGCTTGAGCATTCGGATCATGAGCCTTACCCTCAGCCGTGAGGGGGGATGGGTTGCGGTGCTCTTGTCTATGGGGCGAAATGAAATCAAGAGATGTGTCTCTGCGAAGAAAAGCGCCGGCCCGAACAAGTGAATCCCGATGGCGTCGGAACAGAGCTCTTTGACCCAGCCGTTGACTCTTCCCGTGATTTCCTGAGTGACCTGCTTGCGCAGCCGCAGCTCTGGTGTTGGGTTACCCTGCTTCTGCTGATTTTCAAACATCGCCTTCGCCACGTTCCTAACCAGCTCCTCGTCGATCCGAATTTTTGGTAGAAGATCCTTCGCGATTTCCTTCCGGTTGTACAACGCGTGGCCGAGCTCGTGTGCCAGTACTCCGTGAATCAGAATCTGGCCAGACTCCGCGCTGGGAATGTTCAGCATGAAAAGGAGCTCAGGCAGCAACTTGCAGCTTGCCTCTAGGGAAGTTCCTGCGAACAGTTCCCTGAGAGGCCCGGCGATGTCTTGGATTGAATAGTTTAGCTCGGGCTTGGAACTGACCACGATCTCGGAGTTGGGAAGAATGGAGCGAGTATAACGACGGAGTGTTGGCACGAGTTGTCCCGGAGAACGGTGTACGTCTGATCCTTCAACGAACCCAAGGAGTTGGTGCAAGAGTGGAAGGAGTCTGGTAATTCGATGTAGCCGCGTTTCTAGTTGGGAAGCAGTTAGAAGGCCGGCACTCGTGACAGCTTTTTGCTCTTCGAGCAGAGCGTCAATTCGGGAAGCGGCGTCGCGCGCGAAAGTCAGAACACATTTCGACCCCGGCGACACATAAACCTTATTCTCGACGCGAACAACTTCCTCGATAACCGCGTGTGCTCTGTCCTGTGCGGTTTCGATTTTTAAGGCGGCTATTCGTCCGTAACTGTCCATTTCAGCACGTCAGCGCTGCCCCCTCCCGCCAGCAGGCCTTCGGTACGATCCAGCTCCGACTGGGCCGTATTGTAGAAGAATGTCTGAAGCAGGTTAATTTTTTCGGTTGCTGGCGTGGATTCACCGCTGGAGAGCTGCGCGGCTGTTGCCTTCAGGTCGGAGATGCTTTCCAAGAAGACGTCGTTCGCGTATACACTCGGCAATGCGTTTACTGCCCTCGCGAAAAAGGTAGCGGAAGACTTAGTTTCGCTGGTCAGTTCGGGCTTGTCGAGCCAATGATAGCCGGCCTCTGCGGATTCCAGTATTGATACGGCTTGCCCTAGAAGCTTGCGTTCCTTTTCACCCAGGCGTTCGCCCTTTCCTGCTCTGGCGAGCGCGAGGACGATGTCATCCAAAAGGAAACCGCTCTTGAGGGAATCGGTCAGGTCGGAAAACCGATGTTCGGAATGCATATTGCGCCTCAGGGTTGTGGGAGGAGACAGCCAAACAGATGGGGACCAGATAACCTTATATCAGCCCGTTGCCCCATTTGGCTACACAACCAGTATGGTCAGTTGTAAACAACCACTATATTTTGTTGTATACAGCAAATTTAATTGTGTGTCTACAATAAAGTTTCTTGCCCACAAAGATCAAACCCAAGACTGCGCTTTCATTCGAAATCCATACGCGAATGGAGGGAAGGGGGCTTTCCGTTCAGCAACTCGCTGAGGCGACGGATGTTGTCTACGAGACAATACGCGGTATTGTTGCCGGGGACAGGCCGCCTTCCAAGCTGCTACTGCGTGAGATCTGTCGTGTCCTCAGGCTCGATCTTGCGGCGACGAGTGAGATGCTGATTACTGAGCAGATAAAGCGGAAATTTGACCGAGTGCCCGCACGCTTTGCGGGTAGGAACCAGGACCTACAACCGATCGAGGGACTCTGGCCGTTGTTGTCGCCCGACGAAAAGGAACATATAGTTTGGCTAGTTAGCCACTTCGCTGAAAAGAGAGACAGGAAGCACGAAGACACTTCTCTCATCCAACGAATCGCACCACGTCCAGCCCGGACCCCCTAGCCATCGTCCCTCTCCTGCTGGATGAAAAACGTGGTTCTGGCGAAATCTTGTCAATAGGCAGAAGTTACGCGAATCGGGCTAAGGTGATGGAAACAAGGCGAATATAAAGTTGGGTTTGGTGGCGGGTTTACCCCTCGCAAGATGCTATTCTGAATATATAGGGTAAAGTTTTTGGATGAGGCGCGGCCTGTGGGTCGGGCCTTTTCTACTGCCCAAAATCCGACGAAGTCGTCGTTCGGGGCAAAATCTTGTCAAGAGGCAGAAATCGTCGGAATCGGGCTAAGGTGATGAAAAGAGTGGAAATATAAAGTTTGGTTTTGTGACACAATTACCCTGTCCAACTTGATATTCTAGATATATAGGGTAAAGATTTTCGGAGGCGCGGCCTATGGGTCGCGCCTTTTGTTTTGGGTTAAGCGTGTCTTTCGCTAATTCCACGGAAAATTCGAGCGGCTAAACGAGCGCCTCGGGGGCTGAAGCCCGAGTCGATTTGGTGGCTGACGCGGCGCTGAAGCGCCGCTCTTCCACGTCACCGCAAACGTCTGTGGAGCTTCACATCGGAGTTCGCGCCGTAACGCTTCGCAGAAAGAGGATGAAATGTCGATGAAACCTTGGGAGAAGTTTGGGAGCCTTAAGGAACGCGGGGAGTGGGTTGAATTGCGATTCATGGCGGAGGCTGCGGGGCGTTTGTTCGCGGTGTTAAAGCCCTGGGGGGACTGCAGAGCTTACGATGTGGGAATCGAACATGGGGCTAACTTCTTGCGTGTGCAGGTGAAATCGGCAACGTGCAGGATGGGTTGCGGCTACTGGTGCGGGTTCACGCCGCACTGGGGCAAGAAGCAAGACTACAGTTTGAAACAGATTGATCTGTTTGCCGCTTACGTGATTCCGGTGGATGTGTGGTACCTGATTCCGGCGTCGGTCATGTTGGGCGCGCGGCGTAGGAAGGGGACGATGCTTTATCCCGTCGTGCTGCCGGTGAGGAAAAACAGTTTCCGGTACGAGTGCTATCGGGAAGCGTGGAGGATGCTTACCAAGAGCCGGAGTGAGCTGGCTCGGTATGGACGGTGAGGTTCGTGGGGAGGCCGGCGTTTGAACCAAGATCCCTCACTTCGTTCGGGATGACAATCTTATTTAGTAGGTGATGAACGATCCTTTAATTGGGTGAATGCAATCGATAGAGAAGCCGCCGGGACGGCGGCGCTACGAATTACTTCAGGCCTTCTACCAGGTACAGATCCGCGAGCATTCTGTGGTAGCCGAAGACGCAGGTTCTGGCGTCGGGCGTCATGTAGATGGGGCCGATGTTTTCTACGCCGGCGGGATCGGAGGGCATTAATTCTTTCCACAAGGTGCGCTGGCCGGTCTTGACGTCCAGGCGGTAGACGCGGGCGGGGAGTTCGCCGGGTTGGTAGATGTAGAGAGTGTGGCCGTCGGCGCTCCAGGTGATGGGCTGCTCGCCCTGGTTGATGCCGGCGATGAGCTGGGGGTCGCCGCCTGCTACGGGATAGAGATATCCCTTCTGGTCGGGGCCGATGGCGGCAATCTGCTGCGAGTCGGGAGAGATGGCGAAAGCGGTGCCATTGACGCCTTCCTGCGAGATGACCTGGCTCTTGCCTGTGGCCATTTCGTAGACGTAGAAGCGAACGCCTTTGTTCGGCTCGTCGGCGGAGAAAAGAATGCGTTTTCCGTCGGGGAACCAGTGAGCCCAACTGTGGTTCACGTTATCTTTGGTGAGGTCTCTGGGTTCGCCTGCGCCGGTGGGCAGCAACCTGAACTGCGAGGGCGACTCCTGAGTTTGCGCGATCGCCCATTTGCCATCCGGCGACAACGCTACTGCGCCGCCTTCGCCCAGCAGGACTGCGGGCGAGCCATCGGTTTTGCGAATGTAGACTGCGTAGGTGAGGCCGCCGGATTTGGAGTAGGCGAGCGCGCCTCCGCCGCCTTCTTCATCAAACAATAAAGTTTTGCCGTCGGCGGAGAGATCGGAGGGATAGGTGTAATCGAGCCAGGAAAGTTCGCGCTGCTTGGAATCGTTGTCGACGAGGCCGAGCAGTTCGCGGCGCCAGGTGGCGCGGACCAGGAGAACGCGTCCGTCTTTGGCGATGTCGAGCAGCATGAGCGCGCCGGGCAGGCGGGCCACGATGCGCTGCTTGCCATCGAGCGAGGTGGCGTAGAGAGTGCGGTCGGTGCCGGACTTGCTGGCGGTGAACCAGATTTCTTTTCCGTCGGGAGACCAGGCCAGGCCCTGAATGGTGAACCACTGCGTGGAAAGCATCTTCTTGTTGCCGGCGAGATCAACGACGGCGAGCGAGCCGCTGTCGTCGCCTTGCAGAGGATGGTCGGCGAAGGCGACGTAGTCTCCTTTGGGGGAAACGCGGGGATGGCCGATCCAGCCGCCGGTCTGGTAGAGGGGCTTGCCAACGGGGAGCTCGAGGCGATTGCGGCCGCCCATGTCGCGAACCACGGCAAGGCTGGTGCCGTCGGGAGCCCAGTCGGCCCACTGCACCTGCTCGAGCACTTCACGCGGGGCGCCACCGGAAAGCGGTGCGCGGGCCAGGGTGCCCATGCTTACCCAGGCTCCGATGGCTTTGCTGTTCAGCAATACTGCCATCTCGGACGTCGGAGAGATCGACATGAGCTGGGTGCGGCTGAGGCCCATGGAGCGGGACTCGGGAGCTTCGGGACGGGCGGTGAAAACGTCGACGGGATTTCCCTGCCAGGCGGCGCTGTAGAGAATCGTTTGGCCGTCGGGGGCGAAGCGCGCGGCGCGAATGCTACCGCGGCGAAAAGTGAGCTGGCGGTAAATGGGAGGATCGGCGGGCGCAGCAGCGAAAAATTTCTTGCCGGCGAACACTCCCACTCCCGCGGCGAACAGCAGGCCAAGGGCGAAGATCAGCGCGGCGGAGGACTTCTTGCGCGGCACTGGCGCTGCGGCTGCGGCTAAGGTTGCGGAAGACGAACGCTGCTCGGCCGCTTCGTCTGCTGCTTCTCTTTCTCTGACGACTGAAGTGCGCGAAGAATCGGTAGAGCGTTTCAGGCGCTTCAGGTCGGCGCGCAGCTCGGCGGCCGTCTGGCAGCGCATGTCCGGATCTTTTTCCAGGGCCTTGGCGATGATTTCATCCAGCTTCGAAGGAATCTCCGGGACGAGGCGCGTGGCGGCGGTGGGCTGACGATTGAGAATCGCGTCGGTGATCACGGCGCTGGTCTCTCCGCGGAAGGGGAGAACGCCGGTGGCCATTTCGTAGAGCACGACGCCGAAGGAGAAAAGGTCGGTGCGGGCGTCGAGTTCCTTGCCGCGCAACTGTTCGGGTGACATGTAGGCCATGGTGCCGACGGCGGTTCCGGGGCTGGTGAGGTCGAGGCTGGCGGCGTCGGCCATGGTTTGCGAGTCGCCGCTGGTCGAGCGCGGAGGGCGGGCGATTTTCGCCAAGCCGAAATCCAGAATCTTGGCGGTGCCGCGGTCAGTGATGAAGATGTTGGCGGGCTTGATGTCACGGTGGACGATCCCCTTGCTGTGCGCGGCTTCGAGCGCGTCGGCGACTTCGATGCCGAGGGTGAGCAGGCGGTCGAGTTCCATTGGCTTGCCCTGAATCAGGTGCTTCAGGGTCTGGCCGCTCAGGCACTCCATTACGAGGAAGAGCTGGCCATCGTGCTGGCCGATTTCATGCACGGTGCAGATGTTGGGATGATTCAGCGAAGATGCGGCGCGGGCTTCGCGGCGAAAGCGCTCCAGGGCCTGGGGATCTTCGGAAGCGGAGTCGGGAAGAAACTTTAGAGCGACGAACCGGCCGAGTTGGGTGTCTTCCGCTTTGTAAACCACGCCCATGCCGCCGCCGCCGAGCAGCTCCGTGATGCGGTAGTGGGAGACGGTTTGGCCGATCATGTTGGGACGATACCGACTGGCGCGGACCTCGGGTCAATGGCGGAACCGGAAGCGAGGTTATCTTAGGCGAACAGAGAGAGTTCGTCAATGCGGAGTTCAGCGCAACTCGGGACCGTTGAGCGACCGTCGCGCTTTCTTGATGCATGCTGCGAGTAATGGGGCCGGCGAAACTGATAGGCAGACTGGTCCCCGCCTGAGGCGGGAAAAGCAAAACTCCCGCCTCAGCCACGCAAAGGCATGTGCATTCGAAGTGTTTCGTAACAG
>Ga0182024_10015479_pt1 | contig 14590 bp, 6 predicted proteins | sample P32metaG_FD_120480 | JGI IMG/M metagenome (GOLD analysis project Ga0182024, IMG submission 120480) | Permafrost microbial communities from Stordalen Mire, Sweden - P3-2 metaG (Illumina Assembly) | ecosystem: Environmental > Terrestrial > Soil > Wetlands > Permafrost | place: Sweden: Stordalen... | reverse complement strand
TGTACATTGCAACTGCCAGCCCCCGGCTATTTTGACACCCTTCCGTGGCCGTACTCCTAATAACTTAGATACCATCGAGTACGTCGCTGGCTCCGGCCTTGGAACAGTTTGACGAATCTTTACCTTTTTGTACGGAAAGCTTGCGTTCGTTCTCTCTCAATTCGTCATCGAAGTAGGGCTCCGATTCGAGGGCAGGGAATGACCCTAACTTTTTGCATATCGACGTACCATGGACTGTCTCGTGCGGTTCTTTTTTTTGCCTGGCGTTTGGCAAACGTAGATTATAGAGAAATAATGAATGCCTCGACCGGCAAGATTAAGATATGGCGGTTGGGACAATTACGGCCACGATTCCGGATCATGAATCGCCGGGCCCTCACCTGTCCCTAGCATTGCAGAGATTCTTTGGCTATATTTCTTGAGCGATTCGGAGTCCAAAGAGGAGATCCCTTTTGCCCGTCGACACGAATGAGCATCCCATCACCGATCCCGCCCATCAACTGCCCGCCCACGGGTCTGAGGCTCACCGGAGCAAACTGTGGCGCACCGTCGTGTGGGTTCTGGTGCTGCTGCTCATGGTTCTCGCTGCTGTGCTCTTATGGCACCACTATAAGGAAGAGAAGAAGCCTGCTCCTGCGAAGCCGAAAATCAACATTACGACGGCGACGGCTCAGAAAGGCAACATCGGCGTTTACCTCAACGAAATCGGCACCGTCACTCCCGTCTATACAGATTCAATTACCAGCCAGGTGACGGGCACGGTCATTGCCGTTCACTTCAAAGAGGGCCAAATCGTTCGAAAGGGCGATCCGCTCATTGATATCGATCCGCGTCCCTTTCAAGCAACGCTCCTGCAGGCTCAAGGAGCGCTGGAGCGGGACCAGAGTCTGCTCGCGCAGGCTCAGATGGATTTGGAGCGCTACAAGATTGCATGGGCTCGCAATGCGATTCAAAAGCAACTGCTGGACGATCAGGAAAAAATCGTCATGCAGGATGAGGGTACGGTTAAGAACGATCAGGGAACGGTGCAGTATGACCAGGTTCAACTCAGCTACTGTCACATCACCGCACCCATCTCCGGCAGGGTCGGCTTACGGTTGGTGGATCCCGGCAACCTTGTGCAATCCTCGGGAACGGTAACGCTAGTGGTCATTACGCAGATACAGCCGATTACGGTGATTTTCACCATTCCTGAAGACAGCCTTGACCCAGTTCTGGCTCGGTTGCAAAAGAAGGCGAAGCTCGCCGTCGATGCCTTTGACCGCACGGCGCAGACGAAAATCGCGAGCGGGACGTTGCTGACGGTCGACAATCAAATTGACACCACCACCGGCACGGTCAAAGCCCGATCGGTTTTCGCTAACAAAAACAACGCTCTCTTTCCCAACCAGTTTGTAAACATACGACTGCTGGTGAACACGCTAGAAGGGGTGACGCTGGTCCCGTCATCGACAGTGCAGCAGAATGGCTCGGCCTCCTTCGTGTACGTGATTCAGGACAATATCGCGCACATGCGCAGCGTGAAAACAGGAGTTACCGATGGTGGCAATACCCAGGTGACGGGCATCAATCCGGGCGACGTCGTAGCCAACAGCAGCTTCGATAAATTGCAGGACAATATCGCGGTCACCGTCTCAAATTCTGGCTCTACGAAACCCGCATCGGCTGCTACCAATGGGAGCAGCGCCCCGTGAGTCCATCGCGTCCGTTTATTCTGAGGCCTGTTGCCACCTCTCTGCTGATGGCGGCAATTCTCCTGGTAGGCATTGTTGGCTATACCCAGCTGCCGGTTTCAGCCTTGCCGGAAGTCGATTACCCAACCATTCAGGTACTCACGTTTTATCCGGGAGCCAGTCCCACGGTGATGGCGACCACCGTAACCGCGCCACTGGAGCGGCAGTTTGGGGAACTGCAGGGCTTAAGCCAGATGACCTCCAGCAGCTCCGGCGGTACGTCCGTGATCGTGCTGCAATTTAATCTAACGTTGAACATCGACGTGGCCGAGGAAGAGGTGCAGTCGGCAATAAATGCGGCGCAGAGCTTGTTACCGTCGGTACTGCCCGCGCCCCCGATCTACAGCAAGACCAATCCCGCCGATGCCCCTGTACTTACTCTCGGCATCACTTCCAGTTCGATGCCACTGTCTCAGGTCGAGGACCTTGTAGACACTCGGCTCGCTCCCAAGATCTCGCAGCTCAATGGCGTGGGCCTGGTGACCATCAGTGGCGGTCAAAAGCCAGCTGTCCGTATCCAGGCCAATCCCACGGCTCTTTCATCGTACGGTCTGAATCTCGAAGACTTGCGTACCGCACTTACTCAGGCCAGCGTCAACGCCGCTAAAGGAAACTTCGACGGACCACGCCAGGACTACCAAATCGACGCCAACGACCAACTCGTCACCAGCAATGACTATAGAAGCGTGGTCGTGGCCTACCGGAATGGCGCCCCAGTGATGCTGACAGACGTTGCTGTCGTCGTGGATGGCGTAGAGAACAACAATCTGGCAGCCTGGATGAATCAGACCCCCGCGGTCATTCTGAACGTACAGCGCCAGCCTGGGGCCAATACCATCAGCGTGGTCAAAAGCATCAAGCAACTTTTGCCGCAGCTGGAAGCGAATCTGCCGGCGGGCATTCAGGTGACCACGCTTACCGATCTCACGACTGCCATCGAGTCCTCGGTTTCCGACGTTAAGTTCGAATTGCTGCTCACCGTCGGACTGGTCGTGCTGGTGATCTTTCTTTTCCTGCGCAGTATATATGCCACCATTATTCCCAGCGTGGCCGTACCGCTCTCCTTGATCGGTACTTTCGCGGCCATGTACGTTCTCGGCTACAGCCTGGACAACTTATCTCTGATGGCGCTCACGATTTCCACGGGCTTCGTTGTGGACGATGCCATCGTGATGATTGAAAACATCGCGCGCTATATTGAGATGGGCGACCCACCGATGGAAGCAGCCCTCAAGGGCGCCGAGCAGATTGGTTTCACCATTCTGTCTTTGACGGTCTCCCTCATTGCCGTACTCATTCCGCTTTTGTTCATGGGCGATGTGGTGGGTCGCCTCTTTCGTGAGTTTGCCGTGACCCTCGCAGTCACCATCGTGGTCTCTGCGGTCGTTTCCCTTACGCTCACGCCGATGATGAGTGCCCGAATTCTTCGGCACGAACCAAAAGAACAGCAGGGACGCATCTACCGGGCCTCCGAACATGTGTTCGAGAGCATGATTGCGTTCTACGGCCGCACCCTGAAGTTTGTCCTTCAATTCCAGACGATCACGCTATTCGTCGCTTTAGCCACCCTGCTGCTGACGATTTTTCTTTACATCATCATTCCCAAAGGATTCTTTCCTGTCCAGGATACAGGCGTGATCCAGGCCATCTCTCAGGCACCGCAGACCATCGGCTCGAAGGAGATGGCCGCGAAACAGCAAGAATTGGCGAAGCTCATCCTGGCCGATCCCGCCGTCGAAAGCCTCTCCTCTTTTATAGGTGCGGATGGAACTAACACGACCACGAACAGCGGCAGACTTTCGATTAATTTGAAACCGCTGGAGCAGCGCAAAATGAGCGCCTCCGATGTAATACGCCGGCTGACGACGAAGCTTGATCAGGTACAGGGCATCCAGTTGTTCATGCAGCCGGTGCAGAACATCAGCGTGGATGATCGCGTCAGCCGGACGCAATACCAGTACACCCTAGAAGATCCAGACCAGAACGAATTGAACGACTGGACCAACCGTTTTGTCAGTCGATTGCAGCAACTGCCTGAACTGGAGGACATCGCCACCGATCAGCAAACCGGAGGCCTGGCTGTGTCCCTCGTGATTGACCGCGTCACGGCTTCGCGATTCGGAATCGCACCCACGACCATCGACAACACCTTGTATGACGCTTTCGGTCAACGGCAAATCAGCACGATGTACACGCAGGTGAATCAGTATCACGTAATTCTCGAGAGCCAGCCGCAATTTCAACTGGATCCCAACAAACTCAACCATCTCTACATTCAAGCCAACGCATCTTCGGGAGCAACCGGTGCTGGAGCCGCTACTTCGTTTGCATCTTCGGGATCATCCTCGGCGGGTTCGAATGCGCTGACCACCTCGGCTCCGTATACTGCCTCGGCCAACACCCTTACCCCACCTGCGAACGCGCTTTCGCCAAGCACGACTGCAACCTCGAATAATGGAGCGAACTCCGCGGGCGCACCTTCATCGACGATGAGTAATGCGGTTCCGTTGGGCGCCTTCTCGCACTTTGAAAAGACAACCGAAGCGCTATCCATCAACCATCAAGGTCAATTCCCCGCCATCACTGTGTCGTTCAATCTCGCCCCGAACGCTGCTCTAGGCGAGGCGATCACAGCGGTTAATAAAGTGCAGGAAGATTTGCACATGCCTCCCAGCCTGCAGGCTGGTTTTCAGGGCACGGCGGCGTCATTCACCAATTCGCTGTCCAACGAACCCTTGCTCATCCTTGCCGCCCTGGTAACGGTGTACATCGTGCTGGGCGTTTTGTACGAAAGCTTTATCCATCCCATAACCATTCTTTCTACATTGCCGTCCGCAGGCGTTGGAGCGTTTCTTGCGCTGATTATTTTTCATCAGGATCTAAGCGTGGTGGCGATCATCGGTATCGTCCTTCTGATCGGCATCGTGAAAAAAAACGGAATCATGATGGTCGATTTCGCATTGGAAGGCGAGCGTGAGCACGGAAAAAATGCGACCGACGCAATTTATGAAGCCTGCCTGCTGCGCTTTCGCCCGATCATGATGACCACCATGGCGGCCCTGTTGGGCGGACTGCCACTGGCGTTGGGCTCCGGATTCGGTTCTGAGTTGCGCAGACCGTTGGGCATCGCCATGGTCGGCGGTTTGCTTCTCAGTCAGGTACTCACGCTCTACACCACGCCCGTGATCTATATCTTCTTCGACAATCTGGCACACCGCTTTGCCCACAAGTCGAACCGCGCGGAAGTTGAGGCCGAATCTGGAGAAGCGGAACAGGCAGGGCCGGCATGAATATTTCCGCACCTTTTATTCATCGGCCCGTAGCCACCACGCTGCTCACCATTGCGGTCGCTCTCGCGGGCGCGGTTGCATTCCAAGTGCTGCCGGTCGCGCCCCTTCCCGAGGTTGATTTTCCCACCATTTCGGTGAGTGCGAGCTTGCCGGGTGCGAGCGCCGCAATCATGGCTTCATCCGTAGCCACGCCGCTCGAGCGGCAATTCGGCCATATGGCCGGGGTAACCGAGATGACTTCCGCCAGTACGCTGGGCAGCACCTCAATCACGATCCAATTTGATCTGACTCGAAACATTGATGGCGCAGCGCGCGACGTGGAAGCCGCCATCAATGCGGCGCGAACTTACCTGCCCGCGAACCTTCCCAGCAATCCAAGTTATCGCAAAGTGAATCCCGCCGACGCCCCCATCATGATTCTCGGACTGACCTCGGACAAGTTCGGTCCCGCAAAGCTCTATGACGAAGCTTCCACCGTGCTCGAGCAGAAGTTGTCGCAAATCCAGGGCGTGGGGCAGGTCACCGTTGGAGGCGGCGCGCTGCCTTCGGTTCGCGTGGACGCAAACCCTACGCAGTTGGCCAGCTACGGACTGACCCTGGCCAATGTGCAGGCCGTGCTCAGCCTGCAGAATTCCGATCTGGCCAAAGGCCAGATCTCTGACGGCAACGTAACCATGGACATCCTAGCCAACGATCAGATTTCGTTGGCAGAACAATATAAGCCGCTGGTGGTTGGCTACCATAACGGAGCCGCCGTCCATCTCTCCGACGTAGCCGACGTCACGGATTCCGTGCAGAACATTCGCGCCGCCGGATATCTGAATGGCAAGCGCGCGGTGACCGTTATCATTTTCCGCCAGCCGGGCGCCAACATTATCGCCACGGTCGACCGCATCACTGCGCAGCTTCCGTATATCCAGGCCTCAATTCCGTTCGGCATCGATACCACGATCGTTCTTGACCGCACCACCACGATTCGCGCCTCGGTCAGTGATGTCGAAAGAACGCTGCTGATTTCCATTGCCCTTGTCATCGTGGTGGTATTCGTCTTCCTCCGCAATGGCCGCGCCACGCTCATTCCCAGCGTTGCCGTTCCTGTTTCGCTGGTGGGCACGTTCGCCGTGATGTATCTGTTCGGCTACAGCATCGACAATCTTTCTCTGATGGCCATGACCATTGCAACCGGATTTGTGGTGGATGATGCCATCGTTGTGATGGAAAACATCGCCCGCCATCTGGAAAATGGAATGAAACCGTTCGCCGCCGCCTTAAAAGGCGCGGAAGAAATCGGTTTCACCGTCTTCACCATCAGCATCTCGCTCATTGCTGTGTTCATTCCTCTTTTGATGATGGGTGGGATCGTTGGGCGCCTCTTTCGCGAGTTTGCCGTCACCCTATCGACTTCGGTTTTCGTGTCGATGATTATCTCGCTCACGACGACGCCGATGATGTGCGCCTACCTCTTGAAGGACGAGCGCAAGGAAAAACACGGCCGTTTCTACATGGCCAGCGAAAAGTTTTTCGACTGGGTCCTGTCGTTGTATCGCGGGAGCCTGCATTGGGTGCTGGACCATCCCGTTCTCACCCTACTCGTGCTCTTTGCCACCATTGCGCTCAACGTAATCGTGATTATGAAAATACCGAAAGGCTTTTTCCCGGTGGAGGATACCGGAGCCATTGTCGGTTCAGTGCGCGGACCGCAGGATGCGTCGTTCCCATCCATGGACACTTCCATTCGACAAATCGGCGCCGTGGTTAAGAGCGATCCCGCTGTGGCCAATGTGATTGCTTTCACCGGGGGGAATGGCGCCACAAATACAGGCTTTCTCTACATTGCTTTGAAGCCATTGGCGGAGCGCAAGGTCAGCGCTACGCAGATCATTAACCGCCTTCGACCTAAATTAAATCGGCTGCCCGTGGCCTCCGCGTTCCTGCAGTCGGTGCAGGACCTGCGTATCGGCGGCCGCTCCAGCAATGCGATGTATCAATACACAATTCAATCCGACACGGTAGAAGAACTTTCGCATTGGGGACCGATCCTGCTCGGTCAGATGCAGCACCTGCCCGGCTTTCAGGATGTGAGTTCCGATCAACAGAATGGCGGATTGGATGAACTGCTGAACTATGACCGCCTGACAGCAGCCAAACTCGGCATTACCGCGAGTTCGCTCGATTCCGCTCTGTATGGCGCCTTCGGCCAATCGGAAGTTTCCATCATCTACACCCAAATGAATCAATACTATGTGGTGCTTGAAGTAGCGCCCCAGTATTGGCAAAGCCCGGCAGGGTTGAATGACATTTATCTCCAGGCATCCAACGGTCGTAGTATTCCATTGCTCACGGTGGCCAAGGGGCAAGCTAATACAACGCCGCTCGCCATCAACCACACCGGCCTTTTTCCTTCGGTTACCGTGTCCTTCAATCTGGCGCCGAATGTATCTCTAAGCGACGCAACGCTGAGCATTGCCCAGATGAAAAGTCGTCTGGGCACGCCGGCTACGCTGCAAGGTTTTTTTGCGGGCACTCTGCTGGCCTACCAACAATCTCTTGGCACCGAGCCGGTGTTGGTGGTCACCGCGCTGCTGGCTGTTTACATCGTGTTGGGTATTTTGTACGAAAGCCTTGTCCATCCCTTGACGATCATTTCAACACTGCCCTCGGCGAGCGTTGGCGCAATGTTGGCATTGATGATGTTCGGGCAGGATCTGAACATTATTTCCATCATCGGCATCGTGTTGTTGATTGGAATCGTAAAGAAGAACGCCATCATGATGATTGATTTCGCTTTGCAGGTGGAACGCGAGGAAGGCAAGGCGCCGATCGATTCGATTTTTGAAGCATGCATGTTGCGCTTCCGTCCCATCTTAATGACGACCATGGCCGCGCTGTTGGGGGCTTTGCCATTGGCGCTGGGAACGGGCACCGGCTATGAGTTACGGAGGCCATTAGGCATCACAATCGTAGGCGGGCTGATCCTGAGTCAACTGCTCACGCTCTATACCACTCCCGTCGTCTATTTGGAGTTCGACCGCTTGCGGCTGCGCTTTCAAGGTAAAAAGGTGGCCAATGCATCACCGGCACCCCAGGCAGGTTAGTAGTGAGTGAAAAAGTATTTAAGGCGTAACGCTATGAATATTTTTGCGCGAACAATAAGTAACGGCACGATTAAACTGGGTACGGCAGCGGTCTTATTGGTCCTATCAGGATGCGTCGTCGGACCAAAATATCATGCACCCTCTCCGCCGCCCCCTGCTGCGGAGTACAAAGAATCTCCTACGCAGTTTAAAGAAACGCAAGCCTGGACGGTTGCCAAACCTGCGGACGCCAAGCTGCGCGGTAAATGGTGGGAGATCTTCAATGATGCCGAACTGAACACTCTGGAAGATGAACTGAATATCAACAATCAAAACATTAAGGAATATTTCGAAAATTTCATGGAGGCTCGTGCTGTCGTGCGCGAGGCCCGATCTCAATTTTTCCCAACCTTGTCGGTTGCACCTTCAGTCACCCGCTCTCTACTTTCGCAAAACCTGAGTGGAGGTACAATCGTTAACGCGAACGGCACCGGCAGCAGCACGGGGAACAGCACCGGTAACAGCGTCAGCACGCAGACCACGGTCTTTTCGCTGCCGTTGGAAGCGTCCTGGGAGCCCGATCTTTGGGGGAAGGTTCGCAATACTGTCCGCCAGGCCCGGTACGCCGCGCAAGTGAGCGCCGCCGATCTGGAAAACGAACGTTTAACGGAACAGGCGAGCCTGGCAGAATACTTTTTCGAGATTCGCGGGCAGGACAAATTACAGCAAATCCTCAACGATACCGTCGCCGCCGACCAGAAGGCACTGGAGTTAAACCGTGCCGCCTATGAAACCGGGGTGGCCGATCAAATCTCGGTTGTGGAGGCGGAAACTGTGCTGGCAAGCGCAGTCGCTGCGGCGACGAACGCCGCCGTCGCGCGAGCCCAGTATGAACATGCAATCGCAATGCTCGTGGGCAAAGCTGCCTCCGGATTCTCGATTCCGGTGAAGTCGATGACCGTTTCTCCGCCGCCCATACCAGTGGGAGTTCCTTCGGAGCTCCTGGAGCGGCGTCCAGACATCGCCGCCGCGGAACGCACCATGGCAGAAGCCAACGCCGCCATCGGCATTGCCTACGCCGCTTACTATCCCAACCTTACCTTGACCGGCGAAGGCGGTTTTGAAAGTTCCGCATTCCATAATTGGTTGTCGTGGCCGAGCCGTTTCTGGTCCGTGGGTGCCTCTATTCCGGAAACGATCTTTGACGCGGGTTTGCGCCGCGCTACGGTGCAGCAATACGTCGCGACCTACAACGCAGACGTTGCCAGCTACCGCCAAACCGTGTTGGCGGCGTTTCAGCAAGTAGAAGATGCCCTCGCGGAAGTTCGCATTCTCTCTCAGGAAATCCCGCAGGAACAGCAAGCCGTGAATTCCGCTCAACTCTATCTTCAACTGGAACAGGCCCGCTACGAGACTGGGATTGATCCCTATGTCGACGTGCTGATCGCTCAAACCACTTTGCTGAACAACCAGCAGACCCTGAATAGTCTTCAGGTCGAAGAGATGACCTACGCGATTGCTCTAGTGGAGGCTCTGGGCGGTGGTTGGGATAGTTCGCAGCTACCCAGCCCTCGGGCTGTAGCGCAAAAGCCGTCGTCTGCCGACACTGCAATTGAACATTAGGATTAAAAAGGTGCAACAGTCATAATAGAGCGGAGAATTTTCACCACCCGTCATATTTTCGCGTGACCGCTCCTGCCAGCTTGCCACCCCTGAGGTGCGGGGCTAGCAAATGACGTCGCTTCGCGACTGACCTAGATCGTATCGGCGTTTGGCTACTCTCGTTCACTTCTGCGATAGCAAGTACAAATCATCGTGCCCGCCGGGCCGGGCGAAGACCACCGACGACAAATCTCGCGAAACCGCAAAAGCATTTCCGCTGTAGTCTTCACGCAGGGTAAAGGGGAGTTTGAGCGCGGGAACCGGGGCGCCGGCGGGAACTCCATTGTGCAGGGGCTGACGGAAGATGGTGGTTTGTCCGTTGGCGGCGAGGGAATAGAGGAAAGATTTGCCGTCCGCGGAGTACATGGCCAGATAAGTAGCGATGCCCGCTTTGAGCGTGGCGCATTTCTTATCGGCGATGGAATATTGAAACAGGCCGGGATTTTCTCCCCAGATAACGGTGCTGATAATGAACTTTTTATCGGGCGAGAGATCGGTAGCCATGCCGCAGCCGTCGAAAAAAGGCGTCGCAGGGGAGCCGTCGAGGGAAATTCGCCAGTTTTTCGCCGTACGCTCGTCTTTGTCCAAGCCGCCAAGAATAATGGATTGATTCCCCGGCTCCCAGATGGCGAAGCCGACAAAATTTACTGCCCACGGCAACTGATGGAGGTTTTTCCCGTCGGCGTCGATGACATAGAGCTTCATCTCTCTCTTATCGACCTCGGCGTAAAGAAATCTCGTTGCATCGTTGGACCAGGCCAGGGTTTCCAGGCGATTGCCGGAGACCAGCTTCAGCCGATGATTACCATCGACATCCGTAATCCAAATCTCATTCTTTCCGCCTTCGCGGGCGGTGATGTAAGCGAAGTGACGGCCGTCATTGGAAAATTCCGGCTGTGTGGCGTCGTCGCTGACGACGTCGGAAAATTGCTTCGTGGCAACGCGATAGAGAACCAAAGTTCCAGCATTTCTGCCGTTGATGAAATAAATGCCCTTGCCATTCGGATCTGCCATCGGGGCATGATCAGGGGCCCGGTCCGAAGGTGATTTGCCTGAGGGAATGATCGCCGAGAGAGAATTCCCAAAGGTTGAGAATGTCGTTGACCTTGCGGCTTATATAAACGCTCTTACCAGGAGTGGCCCACGAGGAGATGCCCGAGGTGGCGGGCAATTCGCCCATACTTTCAAGCTGGTGAGTGGAGAGGTCGAGACGTCGGAACGAAGTATCGCCGGAGTTGCTGGTGGAGATAATCAGCAAACCTTTCCCGTCCGGATAGGCCATCAAACCAACCCCGAACAATCCCTCGGAAGGCAAAGTGTAGAGAACTTCTTCGTTGGAGTCAGATTTGCCAACGCGAACGATGCGGCCGTCAGTCTTCTGCAGAAATAAGGACTGGCCATCGGCGGAAACGGCAAGAGATTTTCCCGTAGCTAAATGTTTGGGCGAGCCGCCGAGCGTGGGGATGGCCCAAACATCGGGCTCGCCAAGAGTCTGACCGAAATAAATTTCCGTGCCGTCGGACGAAAAACTCAAGACTGTCTTGTTGCCTTCGTCTTTGGTGAGCTGGAGCGGGTCGCCGCCGGAAGTGAGCATCACGTAAAGCTGGTCGTAACCATCCACCGGAGAAGTAAAGGCGATGGTGCGGCCGTCTGGCGAAAGAGCGGGGTAATCCATCGAGCGGTTCCAATTGCTGATTTTCGAAATTTTGGCGGGACCTTCGGCGGCGCGGCGATTGAACGCCAGATGATATACCCCGTAACCGGCGGCGAGGATGAGAAGAACCAGCAGCACGCCGATGGAAAGTGCTTTGCCTTTATTGCGGGAAGCGGCGTCGGCGATGGCGGAACTGCTCGACGGATGCTTGGCAGAAGGAACGGCTGCCGAGCCGGAAGAAGGCGGCGGTGCATAAAATCCCGAGTGCTGCGCTGACGCGGAAATCGCGGCATCGGAAGACACGCGGCCCGAGCCGGTGTCGCGGCGCAGTCGCTTGAGATCAGCACGCAGTTCGGCGGCGTTCTGGTAGCGGAGGTCGCGATCTTTTTCCAGAGCCTTGCCGATAATGCGTTCGAGTTCGGCGGGAACATCGGGATGCAGACGCGAAGGCGGCAGCGGCGGTCGGTTGAGAATTGCATCGAAGATGACGCCGGAGGTTTCGCCGCGGAAAGGAAGCGCCCCTGTGGACATTTCATAGAGCACCGCGCCGAAAGAGAACAAATCGGACCGGGCGCCGAGTTCTTTGCCGCGAACTTGTTCCGGAGACATGTAGGCCATGGTTCCGAGAGCGGAGCCGGGACTTGTGAGATGTTCGGAATCGACACCGAGCGTAGCGATAGTAGCGGCCGAGGGTTCGGCCTGCGGACGCGGATGACTGACTTTAGCAAGGCCGAAGTCGAGCACTTTCGCGTGGCCGCGCCTGGTGACGAAAATGTTTGCCGGTTTAATATCGCGGTGAACAATGCGTTCCGCGTGTGCGGCATCGAGAGCATCGGAAATCTCGATGGCGAGATCGAGAAGCTGATCCAGTTCCATCGGCCGCCCCGCGATCAGATGCTTGAGTGTCTGCCCTTCCAGACACTCCATGGCGATGAAGGCCTGTCCATTTTCTTCGCCGATGTCGTAGATGGTGCAGATGTTCGGGTGATTCAAAGCGGAGGCGGCTTTGGCTTCCCGCCGAAAGCGGGTGAGAGACTGCGGATCTTTCGAAAACTCGTCGGGCAGAAACTTCAGCGCGACGAAGCGATCCAACCGCGTGTCCTGCGCTTTGTAAACCACTCCCATACCGCCGCCGCCGAGCATCTCGATCACCCGGTAGTGAGAGAAAGTTTGTCCGGCGAGTGAAAGAGAATCAGTCATTTACTGGGAGATCGGGCTGAGCCTGCGCCGACTCAGTGCATCTTAGGGGGCGAGCTAGGACAAGTCAACGGCCGGCGTGGGTCCCACACCGTCCCGGCGACTTACGAGCTCGGCCATAATCCCCAGGCTTTTTGGTCAAAATGGGTGCTAGGCGTAACAGATTCGCGGAACTTCACTGCCCAGTGTTCCTCAGGCAGCGGGTTGATGGAAGCGAGGCGCTTCTACTTGTCGCCACGCTTCGACCGTCTCCTTTGCGAAGTCCTCGTATCGGCGGGGCGGATGGCCAAGCAGCCTCGCTAGAGTCTCAACATCTGCGCCCTCCGCCGCGAAGCCGCGTTCTAGATAGCCTTGGAGCATCATGCGGATGTCAAACGCCGACCAGGACGGTGCACTCTTCCGCATCTGTTCTTCAAAGGAGTCCAAGTCTTCTCCGGGGTAGCCGATCTCTTTGCCAAGCAGCCCGCTCCAGATGGACGCTATCTTCTTGCCGCTCAAAATCTCCGGGCCATTTAGGTTGTAAGTTTTGCCTAGGTGCCCGTCGCTCGTCAGCGCGATGGCGGCAGCTTCGGCAATATCACGCGTGTCAACAGCGGAAACACCAGGCGTCCCCAAGGGCATGGGATATATGCCCGCATTCATCAAAGCGTCCTTCAGCGAAACGTCGTTCTGAAAGAAGTAATTCGGGCGAATGATTGTGAAAGGAAGATTGAACTTATGGAGAGCATTCTCGATCGCAAGCTTGGCGGCAAAGTGAGGAACGTCCTTGAACTCCTCCACTTTGAAAACAGAGTGATAGACGATCTGTTTGAGCTTGAGCTTTTTTGCGAGGTCATAGGCAATCAACCCCTGTGTCAGTTCGTCGGGAACGACAGCATTTAACAGGTAGAGCTTGTCGATCCCATCGAGCGACTTACGGATCGCGACCGGGTCGAGCAGATCTCCTAGGGATACCTCGATTCCTTCCGGCATCGTTGTCGATGCCTCCTGTTTGCGAACCAGAGCGCGGACGCTCACTTTGCGTTTAACCAGCTCCTTAATGACTTCGGACCCGACCTTGCCTGTAGCACCTGTAACTAGAATCCTCATCGCAAAACTCCTTCGAAGTTTTGTTTCTAAACAATGGCCGATTTACCCAGCCATTGTTGCGCATGGACTCTGAGGCTACTGTGCAATTCGACACACTTCTGCCGCATCGACTCGGAGCCGCCGCGAAGCCTCCTGACCATTCGCGGCTTGTGGATGGGAATGGCTACAAAAGGTCCGGAAATCTCGTTTTGGAGAGTTGGCAGCTCGGTTGCGCTTGTTTAAAGATTGCGGGCGTATCACGGGCAAGCGGGAAGTAACAGATTGCTTCTGCTTGCCGACATAGCTCAGCGCGGATTTTGCGAAACGGTTCGCACGCGGTAAACTGAGACACACAGGGGAACGGTTGAAGGATGTCACACTTTAATCGTCGCGGCGAACAAAAGGAGAAATTTGGTTTACAGGTGATTTCCGCGGTCGGCTGTCAGCAAAAGTTTGCTAAACTATTGAAACGGTTCACCGTAGGCGCGTAGCTCAGTTGGTTAGAGCGCTACCTTGACACGCTTCTGTGGTGCAATACTCCCAACAACTTAGAGACCGTCACGGACTTCCCGAGTACGCCAGAGTACGGCCAAGACGAGATTCTTACAGGTGATTTTACAGGTGTGATTTGCAAGCCGGGCGACTCAGACGACAACGCTTCCAACCTGGTTCCGCCGCTGTTTCGTGGATGATGGGTCCTGAAGAAGAATCACCATGCCTGGCAGGAGTGAGTATGAAAGCTGCTAATATTCGGTCCACTTGAGAGGTTAGACATCGAAACGGTCCGCAATGACAGTCTTCTACTCGCTCGAATCCCGCAGCCTTAGCACCGGTCTAGCCCAGCGCACGATTAAAAATCTGGAGTTCATGCGGCGGGCGCACGAGAATGGTGAGAACGTCCATATAGTAACG
>Ga0182024_10015478_pt1 | contig 14590 bp, 13 predicted proteins | sample P32metaG_FD_120480 | JGI IMG/M metagenome (GOLD analysis project Ga0182024, IMG submission 120480) | Permafrost microbial communities from Stordalen Mire, Sweden - P3-2 metaG (Illumina Assembly) | ecosystem: Environmental > Terrestrial > Soil > Wetlands > Permafrost | place: Sweden: Stordalen... | reverse complement strand
GAGCGCGAGAAGGAAATCTACCTGGCGCAGGCGATCGCCAGCGGCAAGCCCGCGAACATCGCGGAGAAGATGGTTGCCGGCAAGATGGAGAAGTTCTACGAAGAGGTCTGCTTGCTGGAGCAGCCTTTCATCAAGGACCAGACTATCTCGATCTCGCAGCTCATCGCCGCCAAGGTCGGCAAGCTGGGTGAGAACATCGCGGTGCGCCGCTTCGCCCGGTTCAAGGTGGGAGACGTCGGCGAGACCGTTGCCATCACGAGGGCTACAGAGCCGAAAGGCGAATAATTCAGGGCGCCCCGATGGGCGCCCTTTTTTTGTCTGTTTTCAGTTGCGAATGCGAGGGCGAGACGCCCTCGCGACAGCCGGCGGGACGCCGGCGCTACAAGAAGGGCCCCGACTCTTTTGCGACAGCCGGCGAGGACACCGGCGCTACGAGACTCTCACATGACGACGACTCCTGCCTTTAAACGAATTCTGCTCAAGCTCTCCGGTGAGGCGCTGGCGGCAAACCAGGGCTTTGGCGTAGAGACCGCGCGCATCCATGAGGTCGCGGCGGAATTGGCCGACGTTCACAAACTGGGTGTGCAGTTAGCCATCGTTGTGGGCGGAGGAAACTTTTTCCGCGGCGTGGCCCAGCAGGCCAAGGACATGGACCGGGTTTCGGCCGACCACATGGGCATGCTCGCCACGGTCATCAACGCTTTGGCGTTGCAGGATGCGCTGGAGAAGCAGGGCGTCTATACGCGCGTCCAGACCGCGATCGAGATGAACCAGGTGGCCGAGCCGTTCATCCGCCGCCGGGCGATTCGTCATCTGGAGAAGGGCCGGGTTGTGATCTTTGCTGGAGGCACGGGCAATCCCTATTTCTCGACCGATACCGCGGCGTCCCTGCGCGCCATGGAGATCAAGGCCGAGGCGATCCTCAAGGCGACGCGCGTGGATGGCATTTACGACGCCGATCCGCTGAAAGTCGACGGCGCGAAGAAATTCAATCACATCTCTTACATGGACGTTCTGAAACTCGGCTTGAAAGTGATGGATTCAACCGCCATCAGTCTGTGCAAGGACAATAACCTGCCCATCATCGTCTTCAACCTGAACCAACACGGCAACATCCGGCGCGTGGTGCTGGGAGAGAAGATTGGATCGAGAGTCAGCGCGCAAGCGGCGAGCGTAGGCGAGTAAGATCGGCCACGGATTTTCACAGATGCACGCGGATTTGTCACTTTTGATCCGTAGTGATCCGCGTCAATTCCGTGGCCAACTTTCTTGTTCGGTTTATAATGCAACGTTTTGATATTGAAATGATACGGGGCTAACCATATGGCGCAAGCGACGATGGCCGCGATAGCCGGTCTGAAAGAAACCTACGTACAACTGAAGACGCGCATGGAAAAGGCCGTGGAGGATTTCCGCAAGGCGATGGCGGGCGTGCGGACCGGGCGCGCTTCGGTGCACATGCTCGATGGCGTGAACGTGGATTACTACGGCTCGCAGATGCCTCTGAACCAGATTGCTTCAGTGCACGCGCCTGAGCCGCAGTTGATCACGGTGCAGCCGTTCGATCCGTCACAGCTGGGGGCGATTGAAAAAGCGATCCGCGCTGGAGATATGGGATTAAATCCGATGAACGATGGCAAGCTGATCCGCGTGCCGGTTCCCCCGCTCACCCAGGAGAGGCGGCAGGACATGGTGAAGCACCTGCACCGGGTTCTGGAAGAGCATCGTACGGCCGTGCGCAACATTCGCCGCGATGGCAACGACGCGATCAAGAAGGCCTTAAAGGACAAGAAGGTCAGCGAGGACGAAGAGAAGCGCTCGCTCGACGAGATTCAAAAGCTGACCGACGACGAAATCAAGAAGATGGAAGAGATGAGTAAGTCCAAGGAAAAAGAAGTTCTGGAACTGAAGTAGTTCTTCACAGTTCGGTCTCGCTCGTACAAGTTCCCAGGCGGACAGCCGAGACGGCTGTCACTACGCGATTTTCCCATATAATTGCAGCTTATGAAGCAGGTCGTCCATGCCGCATGTCCACACGACTGTCCCGATGCTTGCGGGGTGCTGATCACTGTGCAGGACGGGCGGGCTACGAAGATTCAGGGCGATCCGGAGCATCCGGTGACGCGCGGGTTTTTGTGTGCCAAGGTGGCGAAGTATCTGGATCGGGTGTATTCGCCGGATCGGGTGCTGCATCCGATGCGGAGGATTGCGGCCAAGGGCCCCACGGCTGGCGCCGAGGGCGCGGGCGAGGGCGCCCGCGCCACAGAGACTTGGCAGCGGATTTCCTGGGACGAGGCGCTGGACGAGATTGCTGCGCGCTTTCGCGCGATTGCGGCGGAGTTTGGCAGTGAGGCCATTCTGCCTTATTCCTACGGCGGAACTTTGGGGGCGCTCAATGGCGCTTCCATGGACCGCAGATTCTTCCACCGACTGGGGGCTTCGCAGCTGGATCGCACTATCTGTTCGGCGGCCGGAGAAGCGGGACTGAAGTCGGTTCTTGGCGTGAAGCTGGGCACCGAACCTGAGCAGTTTCGCCATTCCAAATACATCATTGCGTGGGCGTCGAACATTCATGGCAATAACGTGCACTTGTGGCCGTTCATCGCGGAGGCCCGGCGCAAGGGCGCGAAGCTGGTGGTGATCGATCCTTACCGCACGCGGACGGCGGAGTGCGCCGACTGGTTCCTGCCAATCAATCCGGGAACCGATGCGGCGCTTGCGCTCGGCATGATGCACGTGATCATCCGCGAGAATCTGCACGATGCGGACTATGTTGCGAAGTACACGCTGGGCTTCGAGCACCTGCGCGAGAAGGTGAAAGAGTATTCGCCGGAGCGCGTGGCGCAATGGACGGGGATTTCTGCCGGCGACATTCGCAAGCTGGCGCGCGAGTATGCCACGGTGCGACCGTCGGTGATCCGGCTGAACTATGGCGTGCAGCGCTCCGAGCGCGGCGGGATGGCGACCCGCGCCGTCGTGATGCTGCCCTGCATTACCGGATCATGGAAAGAAATCGGCGGTGGGCTGCAGATGTCCGTCAGCGGTGCGGTGGACCTCAATACTGAGGCCTTGAAGCGCGCCGATCTGATGAAAACCGCACTGGGACGCGAAGCCCGAACCATCAACATGGTGGAACTGGGCCGGGTGCTCAATACGCTGAACGACCCGCCCGTTAAGGCTTTGTTCGTTTATAACTCCAATCCAGCGGCGGTTTGTCCTGTGCACAATGAGGTGGTTCGCGGCCTGCTCCGGCCGGATCTTTTCACGGTTGTGCACGAGCAATTCTTTACTGACACGACGGACTACGCCGACATCGTCTTGCCGGCGACGACCTTTTTTGAGCACAAAGATCTGCAGAAGGCGTATGGGCACTATTATTTGCAGGTTTCGAATCAGGCGATCGCGCCGTTGGGCGAGTGCCGTCCGAATGTGGAAGTGTTTCGTGGACTGGCGCAGCGCATGGGGTTCGACGAAGCCTGCTTCCGGGAGACTGTGGACGAGATGATTGACGTGGCGTTGGATTCGAAAGATCCCTGGCTCGCGGGAATTAATCGAGAGCGGCTTGAGCAAGGGCAGGTGCGGCTGAACTTTGCGGCTTCCGGCTCTCGGCTTCCGGCTTCAGGGGCGGAGCTTCGCTCCGCCGGACAGCCGAGGGCGGCTGTGCCCACACAAGCTGTGCCGCCGCCAGCTCTCCCCACACAGGCAGAGCCGTTTCTGCCTTTCGCGTGCGGCGGTTTTAGGACGCCTTCGGGGAAGGCGGAGCTTTATAGTGAGGCGGTGAAAGGGATGGGACTTGATCCGGTCGCGGACTTTACGCCTCCGACTGAGTCGCGGAACGGGGAAAAGAGCGGAGCACTTCCGCTGGAACTGCTGGCGCGCAAGTCCGACAATTTTCTGAACTCTACATTTTCCAATGTGCCTTCGGTTCAGGAGATGGAAGAACCGGGGCTGCTGGAGATTTCCGCGTCCGACGCGCGGGCGCGCGGCATTGCCAATGGTGACAAGGTTCGCGTCTTCAACCGTAGGGGAGACATCCTGCTGAAGGCGCGAGTGGATGGCAAAGTGCAGCCTGGGGTCGTATCCGCGAGACTCAATTGGGCGAAGATGACTTCCGGTTTTCAGAGTATCAATGCCCTGACCTCAGAAAAACTTACCGACATGGGCAACTCGGCTACGTTTTATTCCGTCTTGGTTGAGGTAGAGTTATCCAAGCCATCCTCATGAAGCAACCGCAGGTCTTGCCGATCGGGTCGGAACTGCAGGATTAGATCCAGAAAGAGTTGCAGCTTGGACGCTTTCCCGTGCGCTACCGTATAATGACAGTTTTCTTACATCCCAGAGGCTGAGGTCGTAGCGATTCCTTTTCGCTTTCATTCGGAGAACCTTGTTGTGCCCAAGGGCCCCTGCGTTTTCAGGGCCGCGACGGTGCCATCTCATTCATTTCAACGCATTTGGCCGATGGGAGAGTGGCGCAGGGCCGCGTTTTGGTGGTTGCTGGCTGCGCTCTTGCTGGCGACCGCAAGCCTGACGTGGGCGCAAACCGACGTTATTTCGGAGATTAGTGTTACCGGCAACCGGCGCATTCCAGCTGACACGATCAAGGCTCGCATCTTCACCAAGGCCGGAGATATCTACGATACCGCTGCCCTGGAACGCGATTTCAATTCGGTGTGGAATACGGGCTACTTTGAAGATATCAAATTCCTCCGGGAGCAAACCCCGAAGGGCTGGAGAATCATCGTCCAGGTGAAGGAGAAGCCGACGATCCGCGAAATCAACTACGTCGGCCTCAGCTGAGTTTCCAATAGCGACGTGCTCGACCGATTCAAGCAGGACAAAGTCGGCCTGGTGGTTGAAAGTCAGTACGATCCTACCCGCATCACGAAAGCGGCAGTGTCCATCAAGGGCCTGCTTTCCGAACACGGCCGGCAGTTCGCCACCGTTCGCACAGAGGTACGGCAGATTCCTCCCGCGGCGGTCGGTATCACGTTTGTGATTAAGGAAGGACCGAAGGTCAAAGTCGGCAAAATCAAGTTCGAAGGCAACAAGGCCATCAAGTCGCGAATTTTGCGGGCGGCGATGAAGAACCTGAAGCCGATCGGCGTTCCGCACTCCATCTTTTTGGAGAATATTTTCGCCAAGACCTACGACGCCACCAAGCTGGAAGAAGATACCGAACGGGTGCGCGCCGAGTACCAGAACCGCGGCTACTTCAAGGCCGGGGTCAGCGATCCCAAGACAGAAATCCACGATACCGGACACAAGGGCTTCCGCATTTGGCTGCTGCAGTCGGGACCCGGGAAAGCTGTCGATATTACGATGCCGATCGAAGAAGGCGACCAGTACCGTCTCGGCAAGATTACCTTCAAGAACAACAAGGCGATTTCTAACACCGCAGCGCTGCGCTCCCTGTTTCCGCTCAAGGACGGAGATATTTTCAGCCGCGAGAAGATCTCGAAAGGCCTGGACGCCCTACGCAAGGCCTACGGCGAGTATGGGTACATCAACTACACGGGGGTTCCCTCGACCACTTTTGACGACGAGAAAAAACTCGCAAATCTGGAAATCGATATCGACGAGGGCAAGCAGTTTTATGTGCGCCGCATCGAGTTTGTGGGCAACACCACCACCCGCGACAAGGTGATTCGCCGGGAACTGGCTCTGGAAGAAGGCAGCGTCTACAACTCCCGTCTGTGGGAACTGAGCCTGCTGCGTCTGAATCAACTTTCCTATTTCGACCAACTGAAGCCGGATGACCCGAACGTCACCGACAAGAAGCTGGACGAAAAAAATGGTCAAGTGGACCTGACCCTGAAGGTAAAAGAAAAGGGCAAGAACAGCATCGGGCTCAATGGCGGAGTCAGCGGTTTGGAGGGAGCATTCGTGGGATTAAACTACTCCACGAACAACTTCCTGGGACGTGGCGAGACGCTGCAAATGCAGATCAATCTGGGAAACCTGGCGCGCAGCGTGATGTTTGGCTTCACCCAGCCTTATATGTTTGATCGCCCGTTGCAATTCGGTTTTACCGTGTTCGGCAACAAGGTCAGCTACAACCAGGCGCGCCAACTCTCCATCTTCAGTGGCCAGAGTTTGAATCTGCCGAGTGCCGTATTGCAGAATTTGCAGAACTATTCCCAGTCGAGTGTGGGCTTCACCAGTTCTTTGAGTTATCCGTTGCGGCGCTCGTTCAAGCGCCTGGGCATGACCTATTCGCTGGACCGGTCGACTTTGATACCGCTCAGTACGGCGTCTAAGAGCCTTTTTGATTTCATCGCGTTCCGAGGCATCTCCGGACCGCAAGCCGTGAATGGGATTATCACCAGCAAGATCTTTCCCAACTTCTCGTTCAATACTCTCAATAGCGGAATCTCTCCGCACAGCGGGCATCAGATGACGGTAGGGATGGAGTTGGCCGGACTCGGTGGCACCGTCAGGTCGGTTCGCCCGATCATTCAGTACAAGAAGTTCATCCCCGTACAGAACCGCCGCAACGCGATCGGGTACACCATTAACGGGTCGTTCATTAGCGGCTATGGCGGTCTGGTGGCTCCGCCGTTCCAGCGTTTCTTCATGGGTGGCGAGAACGACATTCGTGGGTTTGATATCCGGTCCATTTCCCCGGTGGCCTTTCTCCCAAGCTCGAGCGTCATCACCCTGACGAATCCAGATGGGACACCCGTCCCGAAGAACCCTGCCAATCCGCGGCTGGGCAATTGGACCGTGCCCATCCCGGTCGATCAGATCGTGTTTCCGGGCGGCGATATGAGTGTATGGACGAATCTGGAATACCGGATCACGATTGCGGGACCGGTGGCGATCGCCCCTTTCGTGGACACCGGGATCGACCCAGTCATCCGCCGTTCTCAATTGCAGATCGCCCAAGTGCAATTTGATCAGGTGCTGGGTACGTCTTTTGGATGTCCGACGCTCGATGCCGGCTACAACTGTAACGGTGGAAAAATCCTAAACCCGGCTCCTTCCAATTTTCTGCAGATTTTGGGCGCCACGAACTGGAGACCTCGCATGTCCACCGGGATCGAACTGCAAATGTTCCTGCCCGTGGTGAACGCGCCGTTCCGCATCTATTGGGCGTATAACCCGCTGCGGCTCGACGAGCAGGCCAATCCACCGATTCCCATTACACGGGCCATGTTCCCGGCCGGCGCAGCCGGTGACTACACCTACCATTTGGCAGTGAATACTTATGCACCGAGTTTCTTGTTGAGGGAACCGCGGAAGACGTTCCGGTTCACAGTGGCGACCACGTTCTAGCCTTGCGGCTGTAACTTTGTTTGACGGGCCTTGAGTGAGGTCTCTATAATGTAAGTGTTCCGCGCCATATAGTGAGAAAAGAGGGTGGACAGCACACCCCGCAGCCTAGGTGCGTGATGCTGGTAATCCAGTGCCGCTTTTCGACGGCGGCGGATATCGGCGCAGACCTCATTCAGTGCGGCCCAGCGTTGACTGAAGAAGCGATCAGAGAGATATCGAAATTCATTCCCGGAACCAGGTTCCAAGGAGTTCAACCCATCCAATGAAAAGCACGTTCTTGCGAGTTCTTCTGGCCATTGCGGTTACGTTCACGTTTTCCGCGTTGGCCCAAACCGGCAGCGCCGCCACACCGTCCGGTCCGGCCGCCGCGCCAGCCAATCCCGTCCCTTCCGCACCTGCGACTACCACTGGCCCGAGCACTGGCACCAAAGTCGGAACCATCAACATTACGGAAGCTATTTTCGGCAGCAACGAAGGCCGCCGCGACGTCGAGGCTTTGCAAAAGAAGTTCGAGCCGAAGCAGAACGAATTGAAGAGCCAGAACGACGAACTCGACGGTTTGAAGAAGCAGATGACCACGCAGGAGGGCAAGCTAAACGAGGATGCGCTCGCCACCCTGAAGAAGCAGATCGAGAGCAAGCAAAAGCTTTTCGATCGCTCCGTGCAGGATTTCCAGGAAGAAACCGGCGCCCAGCAGCAGGAGATTGCGAGCCGCGTTCTGCAGAAAATGGCTCCCATGATCGTGAAGTATTCCGAGGATAATGGCTTCGGAATGATCGTTGACACGTCGAAGCCGTGGCCGCAGAGTAATGTGCTGTGGTGGGGCCAGGCTGTCGACATCACCAAGGCAGTCGTCGACGCTTACAACGTGCAGTCGGGCGTGCCCGCACCACCGACAACGGGAGCCGCAAAGCCGGCCGCGCCAAAGCCCCCTACCGGCAGCGGAGCTACGAAGCCGGCGGCGCCGAAGCCAACGGTTCCACCGCAGTAGCTCAACTGGATACCTCTGGTGTCCAAAAAGTTCCAGCAGGCCGCGTGAAAACGCGGCCTTTTTTATTTCCGTCACGTCGTCTGCGGCAGCCTCCGTGGTGTCTATACCAGCAAATAGATTTCAGGAGAACACTTATGTTTGCCGAGAGCATGCTGGAAACTTCCTGGGCCCAACGCACTCGCCAGAGTTGGACCACGTTCACTTCGTTTGGACTGCAGGCGGTGGTAATCGGTCTGCTACTTGTGCTGCCGCTGTGGAAGACGGTGGGACTGCCGCCGAGTCGGGTTCTTCCCACGCCGGTATCGTGGGGAGCGCCGCCGCCGGTGGGCCCGACCGTGCACCGCCAGAACACTACTACGATCGTTCAAAGTAATGTGGCCGACAAGGTGCTCATCGCGCCTCGCGAAGTTCCGCGACAGGTGGCGATGATCGAAGAGACGGTCGCACTGCCCCAGATGAGTTTCAACACCGCCGGAGTACCCGGTGGAACGGGGCACGGTTCAGGAGACGGAGTATGGAAATCGCTAGGTTCTTGGAGTCCGCCTGCTCCCCTTCCTGTCCCGTCGCCTGCGCCTGTTTCCCGCACCTTCCGCACCTCAAGCATGCTCGAGGGGAGCCTGATTCGACGGGTGCAGCCGGTCTATCCTCCTCTGGCTCGAAGCGCGCGGGTGCAGGGCTCGGTAGTACTGTCCGCGCTTATTAGCAAGGCAGGAACCATGGAGAACCTGCGAGTTCTCTCGGGACATCCGATGCTGGTTGAGGCGGCGATCGAAGCGGTCAGCCAGTGGCGCTACCGGCCGTACATTCTTAATAGCGAGCCGATCGAGGTGGAGACGCAGATTACTGTGACCTTCTCGTTGTCTGGAAACTAGCCAGCCGGCGGGACGCCGGCGCTACACGGCTCTTTCCTTCACGCGGGAGTAGTCCCAGCGTAACGTGAGCCTGCCGGCTGCTCCCGCTATAATCGCGAAAGTGGCGAGCACAGCAGAAATCCTGAGCCGCGTGGCAACGCGCCCCACCTGGGCGGAGGTTTCTTTGACCACGTTGCGCCAAAACTTCCGCACGGTGCAGAGGCAGGTGGGAGAGAATGTCACCGTGTGCGCTGTGGTGAAGGCCGACGCCTACGGTCACGGAGCGGTCGAGTGCTCGCGCGCGCTCGAGGCCGAAGGCGCGCGCTGGTTCGGAGTGACCTCTTTGGACGAGGCGATCCCTCTGCGCGAGGCTGGCGTTCGCGCGAACATTCTTTTGATGACCGGCTTCTGGCGAGGCGAAGAAAGCGAGATTGTTCGTCTGCACCTCACTCCCACAGTTTGGGAGCCGTCGCACATTGAGTCGCTGGACAGCGCGGCGGCCGCGCTGGGCGTGGCGCAGCATCCCGTGCATTTGAAAGTCGACACTGGCATGGGCCGCCTTGGCGTCGGCATCGACCAGCTTCCTATCGTGCTCGCCGGATTGAAAGCAGCCACGCATCTTGTGCTCGAAGGACTGTCCACACACCTGGCATCTTCGGAAATCATGGACGCGCCTTCGGTCGCTGAGCAGGAACGCAGCTTCGACGCGGCCCGTCGCATGGTACGCGAGGCGGGAATGGAGCCGGCTTTCCTGCACATGGCTAATACCGGCGCGGTGATTTCACGGCGAGAAACGTGGAACAGCATGGTTCGCCCGGGAGTGGCGCTCTACGGTTATTACCTGCCCTTTCAGCGGGCCGGACGTGAAGTGAGCGGGAGCACGCTGCGTTTACCGGTGAAACCGGTCCTTACCTGGAAGACACGCATCCTTTCGTTGCGCGACTTCGGAGCCAATCAGCCGCTGGGCTATGGCGCGACCTACGTGACCAAGGCTCCGGCGCACGTTGCGGTGCTGCCCGTGGGCTACGCCGATGGTTTCAACCGCCAGCTCTCCAACCGCGGCCGGGTGATTGTGCGTGGGCACTATGCTCCCATCGTGGGGCGGATCTCAATGGACCTTACGCTCGCGGACGTAACCGGAATTCCGGGCGTTGCCGTGGGGGATGAAGTTATCCTGCTGGGCGCGGGCGAGGGTTTGAGTGTGGACGCTTTGGAGCACGCGGAGCTGGCAAACAGCACTCCGTACGAAATTCTCTGCAATATTTCGAAGCGCGTGCCGCGGAAGTACGGCAGCTAGGAACCCGGCGTCGGACCTTGGACCTCAGGTTCGCTCCTCGGCCGCTGACGTGCTGGTTGGCTGAGTTCCGAGGTCTGACGTCTGACGTCCGTTCTTTTCTCGCTTCCATATACTTGCGCAGGACGGCGTTGATCGTGCTCTGATAACCCCGGCCATGCTTGCGAAAGAACGTGAGCACGTCGGGATCAAGGCGCAAGGTGATCTGCTTCTTCGGTCCTGGCCAGATGATGGCATACGCAAAAAAGTCCGCTCCCTGTTCCGGAATGTCAGAGAAGTCGATATCCTCATCCCGCATCGCATCAATTCGCTTCCAGTCTGTCCTGGAGCGCCTTTTCGTATTCTTCCCGCTCTTCATGATCTGCCGTTCTTGGTTTCGTCCCATTCACGGTTCATCGTAACTCCAAATGTAGCTACATAGAAAGGCGGTTGGTGAGTCTTCACTCCTCCAATGGAATACCGTGCTGGCCGGCTTTTTCTCGGTGACCGATGTCACAAGCGCCCGAGAATTCTGAGGAATACTCGGATCGAGTCCGTTCAGAGGCTGAATATGCAGTGCCGACCGCTGATTGCTGCTGCTCAGTGAGCGCCGCGTGAACGGCATGCTGCCCCTTGTTACACTAGAAGGTTGACCATGCCTTCGCGCTACGCACAGTGGATGTACGACTGGGAACATCGGCTCACCTCGGTGGATGATAACCGCGTGGTGCGTCCCTTGGAGTGGGGCGTGGAATGGACGCGAGACTGGCCTTGCCGCAATGGCTACCGCCTGGGGCACACGCCGGATAATCCCGAAAAGTTCATCCTGGATTACAACCGACGCATCGTCGCGGCGAGCGATGAGTTTTATTCCTACACGCGGCCCACCGATTTCCGGCTGGAGACCCGTGAGGTTCAGGTTTTCTCCACGCGGGCCGTGCCCGACCTGAAGCTTGAGGCCAAGGTCAAAGCAACGTTCGGAGAATTTCTGCGGTTCACTTCGCCGGTACCGACGCCATATCCCGAAAATAATCTGGTGAATGCCCGCTGGTTCCCGGCGCGGGGACGGCGTGCCATTGTTCTTCTGCCGCACTGGAATGCCGACGCGATTGCGTACGGAAGTCTGTGCCGCGTGATGAACCTGATGGGCATCGCGGTGTTGCGGCTGACCATGCCTTATCACGACATTCGCATGCCCGCCGAGATCAGCCGCGCGGACTACGCCGTTTCCGCCAACATTGGACGCACACTCGACGCCGTGCGCCAGGGAGTGACCGACATTCGATGCTGTTTCGACTGGCTCGAGCAGCAGGGTTATAACCAACTCGGCATTGTGGGCACAAGCCTCGGCTCCTGCTACGCGTTCATCGCGGCGGCGCACGACCCGCGGATTCGCGTGGCGGCGTTCAATCACGCGTCCACTTACGTGGCCGACGTGGTGTGGCACGGGCAGTCGACGCGGCACATCCGGCAGGGAATTGAGCAGCAGATCGACTTGGATCGCTTGCGGCAAGCCTGGCTCGCCGTCAGCCCCATGTCATACTTCAAGCAATTCGCGCGCTGGCCGCGGAAGTCGCTCATTGTCTATGCGAAATATGATCTGACATTTCTGCCCGAGCTTTCCCGCCAGGTGGTCGAAGAATTTGAGCGACGCAGCCTCGATCACAAGGTCGCGGTGCTGCCTTGCGGACATTACACGACCGGCGAAACGCCCTACAAATACATGGACGGCTGGCACCTAGCCTCGTTCTTGCGGACGGCATTTTAAGGGCGGCACTTGGCACTTAGCCCGCTTTCTGGGCAATTGGGAACGGCACGAGTTCCACTCGTGTCGGCTGGTGACCACGCGGAACGAGCGGCTTTGAGCCGCTGAGGTATGCCTTCGAAGCGAACCCCAGTGGCTAAAGCCGTACTTTTTACTGGCTCGTCGCGGCACGACTGGAAGTCCTGCTCTTCCCGGTTTGAGCCGACTTCGGGAGCGCAATGCAAAATGCCAAGGGTCAAATGCGGATTCTGCCGCGGTTAGAATGTCAAAATGGAGCCCGTTGCCAATCTCGATACGATCGTCGAATTCCGGCTCGGCGAGTTTCTGATCAGCACCGATCGTGCCCGCCTCGATCTAGACATGGTTCATGGGTTCTTGACAAACTGCTATTGGGCGAAAGGAATTCTTCGAGAAGTTGTGGCGCGATCGATCGAGCATTCCCTGTGCTTTGGCGTTTATGATGGGAGTGGCGCGCAAGTAGGCTTTGCCCGTGTGATCAGCGATTTCGCCACCATCGCGTATGTCGGCGATGTGTTTGTGCTCGAAACGCACCGCGGTCGCGGGTTGGGCAAGTGGCTGATGGAGTCCATTACGCACCATCCCGCGCTACAGAATTTGCGGCGCTGGATTCTTACTACCCGGGACGCGCACGGACTATATTCGCAAGTTGGCTTTACGCCGGTGAAGTCCCCCGAGCGCTACATGGAACTGCATCGGCCCGATGTCTACGAGATCAGGAAAACGATATGAAAAACGCTGCTCCCACAAAAATGTACCGTCCGCTCTCTGAAAGCGATCCCCAGATTGCCGCCGCCATCGACAACGAAACCCGCCGGCAGCACGAGGGCCTCGAACTGATTGCCTCGGAAAACTTTGTCAGCGAAGCCGTGCTCGAAGCCGCCGGCTCCGTGTTCACGAATAAGTATGCTGAGGGATATCCCGGGAAGCGCTACTACGGCGGCTGCGAGTTTGCCGATGTCGTCGAAAACCTGGCGCGCGACCGAGCGAAGCAACTGTTCGGCGCGGAGCACGCCAATGTTCAGCCGCACGCCGGATCGCAGGCGAACATGGAGGCCTATGCTGCGATATTGCAACCGGGCGATACGATTCTAGGACTCAATCTGGCGCACGGCGGGCACCTTACGCACGGGCATCACCTGAACTTTTCCGGCAAGACGTACAAGATTGTCCCCTACGGCGTCACCAAAGAAACGGAAACCATTGACTATGACGAGTTGGAAAAGCTCGCGGAACAGGAACGCCCGAAGCTGATCATCGGCGGAGGCAGCGCCTATCCTCGCACCATTGACTTCGCCCGCATGCGCCAGATCGCCGATAGAGTGGGCGCGCTTTATCTGGTCGACATGGCGCACTTTGCCGGACTCGTGGCCGGCGACGCGCATCCTTCGCCCGTGCCGCACGCGCACATCGTCACTTCCACGACGCACAAGACTTTGCGTGGTCCGCGCTCGGGAATGATTCTTTCCAAGGCCGAATTCGCGCAGGCCATCGACAAAGTCGTGTTCCCGGGAATGCAAGGGGGACCGCTGGTCCACATTATGGCGGCCAAGGCCGTGTGCTTTCAGGAAGCGATGCAGCCCGAGTTCCGCGACTACGCGCGCCAGGTTGTTGTTAACGCCAAAGTTCTGGCGCAATCGCTGGCCGACGAAGGCTTCCGCATCATTTCCGGCGGCACGGATACGCACCTCATGCTGGTCGACGTCTTTTCGAAGGGCATGCTCGGCAGCGAAGCCGAAAAGGTGCTGGGCGAGGCTGGAATCACGGTGAACAAGAACGCGATCCCGTTTGATACCAACCCTCCGATGAAGCCGAGCGGCATCCGCATCGGTACGCCCGCCTTGACCACGCGCGGAATGAAAGAACCTGAGATGAGCCAGATCGGCCGCTGGATCGCCGAAGGGCTGCTCCACCGGAGCGATGCGGCGGTGCTGAGCAAGGTCCGCAAGCAGGTGCTCGATCTGTGCGAGGCGTTCCCGCTGTACGCGGAACGCCGGGCGAAAGCACAGGCGGAAGTGCGCGCATAGCACCGCCTTCAGATAGAGCGTAAACTCAACACGTTCGTCATCGAGAGCGAGGCGCTTGTCGTCCCGAGCGAAGCGAGGGATCTAGGTTCTCGTCTGCACCAGCGATGTCGCCCGCCGCCGACCCACACCCAGATCCCTCGCTTCGCTCGGGATGACAACGCTTCGCTCCCGAGGACATTAGGGTAGGGTCTGTGTAATTCATGCTGTCAACCTGCGCGCACTCTATGATTAAATGCCAGCGGTGAAGATCGCCATCGACATCCGGCGGATGACCGAGTTTGGCGTAGGCACCTACATCCGCAACGTAGTGCGCACGCTCGGCCGACTCGACCACGAGAACGAGTTTTTTCTGATCGGATCTCCGGCCAAGGTGGAGGAGATCGGCGCCCT
>Ga0182024_10015477_pt1 | contig 14591 bp, 11 predicted proteins | sample P32metaG_FD_120480 | JGI IMG/M metagenome (GOLD analysis project Ga0182024, IMG submission 120480) | Permafrost microbial communities from Stordalen Mire, Sweden - P3-2 metaG (Illumina Assembly) | ecosystem: Environmental > Terrestrial > Soil > Wetlands > Permafrost | place: Sweden: Stordalen... | reverse complement strand
GTTACGGTGATACCGAATGCGAAAAAATCTGGCAAATCCGCCGTGAATTTTCCACTGCGCTCCGCGTCACCGGCCTGACAAAATTGAACGAAGACATTGTCGTGCCGCGCGGAAAACTGGAAGAACTTTTCAAATTCACTACGAAGCTGCAAAAGAAACACGATTTGCCGATTGCCTGTTTCGGTCACGCTGGCGACGGCAACATTCACGTCAACGTCATGGTGGACGAAACACAACCTAGCGCTCGAAAACGTTGCGACGCTGTTTTGGACGAATTATTCGCGCAGATTCTGACGTGGGGCGGCGCGATTACCGGCGAACATGGCATTGGCATTGCCAAAAAACGCTGGTGGCCGCTGGCAGTTTCTGAAGAAGTACGCGAGCTTCATCGCGTTCTAAAAACCGCGTTCGACCCGAAAGGCATCCTGAATCCGGGGAAGTTCGTTTGAGTTCGATTGGCTGCGATAATTTTACAATCAAAAATGTTGTTGCTTTAATTTTTAATTCCTTAAACTTGTGGCGAATGAACATTCTTAATCTATCGGCTGCAAAGCTAAAACACATCGTGGCGTTGAAGACGCAAATCGAACGTTTGCAATCGCAACTGGAAGCTTTGGCGACAACTACATCGTCAACGCCGGCCAAAAAAGCGCCTCACAAGAAACGCACGATGAGCGCTGCCGCCCGCCGGAAAATTTCCCAAGCCGCCAAAGCGCGCTGGGCGAAAGTCCGCGCCGCCAAATCAAAGTAAAAGTTTCGCGCGATATTATTCGGCACCCGTGACTAAAACCACGAACTCGCCTTTGAGCGAGCGTTTTTGCGTGAGCGCCAGCAATTCCGCCGGTTTGCCGCGCAGAAATTGCTCGAACTTTTTCGTCAGTTCGCGCGCCAGCACGATTTCCCGTCCGGGAAAAACTTCATTGAGTTCGCCCAGCAATTTTTCAATGCGATACGGCGATTCGTAAAGCACCAGCGTTCCGTTGGTCGTCTTCAACGATTCCAACTTGTTCCGCCGCTGGCCGGATTTGCGCGGCAGAAAACCGACGAAATGAAATTCGTCCGTCGGCAATCCGCTCGCCGTGAGCGCGGCGACGAGCGCACACGCGCCGGGCACGGCTTCCACGCGAAAACCGGCGGCGATGGCAGCCTTGACCACGCGTTCGCCGGGATCGCTGATGCCGGGACTGCCCGCGTCCGTGACGAGTGCGACTTTCTCGCCGCGCCGGAGACGTTCGATGATTTCCTCGCTCCGCTTTGCCTCGTTGAATTGGAAATAGCTCAAAAGCGGTTTGGAGATTCCAAAATGCTTGAACAATTGCCCGGAATGCCGCGTGTCCTCGGCGGCGACCACATCGCATTCGCGCAACACGCGCAACGCCCGCAGCGTGATGTCCTCAAGATTGCCGATAGGCGTGGCAACGAGGTAAAGAGTGCTGGGCGTAAGCGGCGGCAATGCAGCGTCCATGCCTTGACTTAATCAGAAATTCGGCGTGAAATAAATCGGATTCGACGACTAATTCGTAAAAATTGAAAGTCATGTGAAAAAATGCTTTTTTATTCTCTGCGCTTTGACAATTGTCAATGTGTGTGGTGCGGTTGAGTCGCTAAAAACAGTTTCTGAATTGCGGGAAAATGGCGCGTTTGATTTTCCACAAAAGGAGTCGAAAGTGCTTTGCGACCAACCGACATTGCGATTCTCCATCTGGAACAATGATAAATATTTATTCGCCCAAGCCATTTTGTGGACTGACAATGATGGCTCGTTGGGCAAAACCCCAGATAATCGGGAAATTGGTGATTGGTCAGTTTTGATGTTGGATTTAGACGCGGACGGAAAATCCATCAAAAATGTAGATCGGGATTATATGCTGAATCCGTGGCCAGGAATGGAAGGCTTGCATTATGATATTGAGTTAGGAGAAGGCAGCACAACTGGCATTAACAGCGATTCCAAAGGCCGGGGCTCTATCCGGTATTTGAAAACTCTAGATGGAAAGCAAATCCGTATTGACACTTACCTGATACCCATGTTGGAAATCTCCCGGCATGTGGGAGATAAGATTCGACTCGGTTATTGGGGGTCTTCACCAAAACCGCCGCTGACCGTCAATTCCACCGGCTACGAGCGTGCTGGAAAAAACTACTACAGCGGGAACATTCCTCGATCAGAATACCATGAATATGTTTTGGCCAAGGGCCACGAAATTGACGCTACTCAAGTGCCAGAGGGTCGGAATGACATTTCTTTGTCCACACATAAGAATGTGCCAATGCCCAAAGTTGGCGAAGCGGCTCGGAAAATTTCGGCCAAAGAATGGATAAACCTAAAAGACCCGCTTACATTGGCAGACTTGCGTGGGAAAGTCGTGGTGGTGGAGTTTTGGGCAACATGGTGCGGACCTTGCATCGAGGGCATTCCACATTTGAACGAACTTCAGCGCAAATACTCTGGCAAAAATTTCCAATTGTTGAGCTTTGTCACAGAAGGTCATCAAACGATGGATCCATTTCTCACCAAAAGGCATGTCGAATATCCCATCGGACTGGAAAGCAGTTCGCTAGAGGGTTACGGCATAACTGAAATTCCACACGCATTTGTGATTGATCAAAATGGAAAAATTATCTGGCATGGAAACTCCGGGGCATCTGAAATGAACAAAGTCATCGCAAAGGCATTAGGGCTTTGAACGGCAAAAGCGAGTTCATCAAAATGAAACCCGTCACAAAATTCGTCATCGTTCTAGTCACAGTCCCGGATTTGATTCTGAAAATCAAATCGCAACACTGATGGGGAGGGGAAATCATCTTACGCTGTTGAAATTTGACTCCATCGTCCGACACAATTTTCCACGAGCGACTTGTCAAAGGTGCCTGGGTGAATTATTGTCCGGCAATGTCGTTGAAGAAATATTTTGCATGGGTGGCTCTGATTTTCTGTGCCACGAACCTCGTGTCCGCCGACACGATCCAACTTAAGGACCAATCCGCCGTCACCGGCAAAATTCTCGCTGAAAAGTCTGATGTCATCGTCGTGGACGTCGGCTATACCGTGCTCGTCGTGCCGCGGAGCGCCATTTCAGGAATTTCAAAAACGAGGCATGCCCCGACGCAAACAACATCGTTCGCCAGCCCGTTGCTGGATGTCATCCCGCAATTTTATTACGGCGATGCCCTTGCCGCGCCCGCGCGCGATGTGAGTTCCCTCGTCAAACAAATCGGCGAGGCCGTCGTTCAAGTCCGCACGCCCGAAGGCCTCGGTTCGGGATTTTTCATCAATGCGGACGGCTATCTCATCACGAATTTTCACGTCATTGAAGGCGAGACGGAAATTTCCGTCGAAGTTTATCATCAAACCGATGGCCAGCTTGACCGCGAAACTTACAAGCAGGTCAAAATCATCGCCATCAATAAATTTCACGACCTCGCGCTGCTGAAAATCGAGGACAAGAATGTGCCGAAGTTCAAATTCGTCACGCTTGGCAACTCAGATGCGCTGAGTGTGGGCGATTCAGTTTTTGCCATCGGCAGTCCGCTCGGTCTGGAACGCACCGTGACTTCGGGAATCTTGAGCACCAAGACGCGCGAACTCGAAGGCGAGCTTTACCTGCAAACCACCGCGCAGATTAATCCCGGCAACAGTGGCGGTCCGCTTTTCAACCTTGCTGGCGAAGTCGTGGGTGTGACGAATATGAAAATCATGTTCGGCGAGGGTTTGGGTTTCGCTATTCCCGTCGAACTTGTGAAAAACTTTCTCGATCACCGCGACGCGTTCGCCTACTCCACCGACAATCCGAATAATCCATATCGCTACCTCGAACCGCCCAGCCGCACGAAGCTAAAGACGGACGAAAAATGAAATTCGTATTTTTTCTCCTCTTAAGCTTTTCAACGGCTTTGTACTTCAGTGATTGCTCAACCGCAAAGCCCACACAGAGCCAGTCGCAGCATTTCGAGGCCGCGACAGGCGACATCGCCAAAGAACAGTATGAGTCAGGAAAATTGGAAACGGCAAAAGAAAATTTGCTGGCTGTTTTGAAGGCTGATCCAAAAAATCAAGCAGCAGAGTATTATTTGCATTTGGTTGAAGAAGCACAGTCGGCTCGTTTGGCAAATGCGAGCCAACCTAAAGGCTGGCATCAGACCATCCCTCAACAACCAATATTTTAGCTGATTAAACTTAAATTGATTATGACAAAAAACCTCCGCTCGATTTTTTTTGCCGCGTTTGTCGCGTCGTTGACATTCGCCGCTTCCCTTCGCGCCGCGATTCCACCCGCTGAATATCTTTTGCCGTCGGACACGTTGTTTCTCGTCACCGCGCCGGATTGCGCCGCGTTGCGCGCCGCCATGCACCAGTCGCCACAGTGGCTGCTCTGGAGCGACCCGGCGATGAAACCATTTCACGACAAGTTCATGGCGAAGTGGAACGAGAAATTTGTCGCGCCGCTGGAACGCGACCTCGGCGTGAAACTCGCCGACTTCGCCGATTTGCCGCAGGGTCAGTTCACCTTCGCCGTCACGCAAAACGGCTGGAACGGCAACAACGACAAAACACCGGGCACACTTTTGCTGCTCGACGCAAAAGACAAAGGCGATTTGCTCAAGACCAATCTCGCGCTGCTCCGCAAAAAATGGGCGGATACGGGGAAATCTGTCTACACGGAGACTATTTGCGGCATTCCCTTTTTGATTGTGCCGCTTTCGAGCAACAATATTCCACCGGCGCTGTCCGGTTTTTTTCCGAAGCGTCAACCGGTTCAGGAACTGGGCAAGCCGGCCCGGTCGGTTTCGCCCGGCGAACTGGTCATCGGCCAGTTTGAATCCCTGCTGATTGTCGGCAGTTCCACCAAATCCGTCCAAGCCGTGGCCACGCGACTGACCGGCGGCGCGCTGCCGCCGTTGAGCGACAATTCCATTTTCGCCGCCGACAAACTGACACAGTTCCGCGACGCGCCGCTGTATTACGGCTGGTTCAACGCGAAAACTTTTTTCGACGTGATCGCGCATATTCCGCCGCCGCCGCCGAACCCCGAAGCGCCCAGCCCGATGCCGCAAATTCCGTGGGACAAGGTTTTGAGCGCATCGGGTTTGACGGGATTGAAAAGCGCCGCCTTTGCCTGCCGCGAAGCGCATGACGGCACACAGCTTGATTTTTTCCTCGCCGCGCCAGAGACCAGCCGGCAGGGCGTCTTGAAAATGATCGCCGCCGTTCCCAAGACCGCGAACCCGCCAATGTTTGTGCCCGACGACGCAGTGAAATTCTGGCGCTGGCGCGTGGACGGCCAAAAATCCTGGGACATGCTGCAAAAAATGCTGGCGGAGATTTCACCCGCGGCTTTGAGCAGCCTCAACTCGGTGATTGACATCGCCAACGCGAGCGCGCAGCAGCAGGACCCGAATTTTGACGTGCGCAAAAATCTTATCGGCAATTTTGGCGACGACTGGATCAGCTACGCAACGGCACCCACGGGAACAACTTTGGCGGATTTGAACAACGCGCCCTCGCTTTTCCTGTTCGCCGCAGCGGATCCTGATCAAGCGGTTCTTGCGATCAAAAGCATCGCCGCGCTTTCATCGCAGGCGGGCGCGCCGCCCGCGCGCGATTTTCTTGGCCGGAAAATTTACACCATTCCGCTGCCCGCGCGCCGCATGTCCGGCACAAACGCGCCTTTATCGCGCTCACTTTATTGCGCAGCCGGTGGCGGTTACGTCGCCCTGACCACAGACGTTTCGATTCTCGAAACCTTTTTGCGCGGCGGGGAAAATCAGGGTAAGTCGTTGCGTGAAACCACCGGTCTCGCCGGCGCGATGCAACACGTCGGCGGCGCGGGTGGCGGTTTGTTCGGCTATCAAAATCAACGCGAAGTCATGCGGACGGCCTTCACGTTGCTGAAAAATCAGGCTTCGTCCGCCAACAGCCTCAACCCGTTTGCCGGACTGCCTTTTGGCTCGTCCGGAAATGGCATTGGCGACTGGCTGGATTTTTCGCTGCTGCCGGATTTTGACGCGGTCGCCAAGTACTTTTATTTTTCAGTCTACGGCGGAGATGTCACAACGGAAGGCCTTTCCTTCAAATTCTTCGCACCGCGCCCGCCGCAGTTGAACTGACAGCCAATCACTCCTGCGGATAAACCAAAATCCGGTCGTGTACCACGACGATCAGGTCGTTCTTTTTATCGCCGGTAACGTCGGCCACAAGCGCTTCGCGTGGTTCGGGCAATGCGTCAGAATTTCCGCGAAACGTATGCTGTTCAAACACCTGCCAGCGGTCGCCGGGCACGAGCTTGTGGTTTGGGCCGAAGAAAACAAGGTCGAGATAATTTTTCGCCGTTTCCATGAACACCAGTTGCTTGCGACCGCTGTGGTTCAAATCACCCGCCGTTACGTCATTCAAGTAACCGTCCTTGATCGGCGTGTCGTAACCGTCGAGCGCGGTCAATTCCCAAATATCACCCGCGAGCGGCAGCCACGCGACGGAATTCTGGCCAAGAAACGCCACGCTCTGGACATTCGCACCGCCAAGCGTGACCGATTGCAGGCGGTCAAAATCTGACACTGGTAAATCAATGTTGCGAACCACCTGCCAGACACCCGCCGCGTCGCGTTCGCACAACGTCAATTGCTTGTGCTCGGCGTCCAGCAGAAAAATCGAGGGCGTCGCATTCGTTCCATTCCGCACGGCCGTCGCGCCGACGATGCGCGAATCGCTCGCTGCGCCGTTGATCTGATCCTTCACGCGAAACATCCACGTCGGCTGGTTCGTTGAATTCTGTACGTCGGTTTGTTTTTCCAAAATGACGGCGCGAACAAAATTTTTCTGCGGCAAAAGCAATTCCGGTTTGCCGTCGCCGTCCACGTCCGCCGACGCCAGCCACGGCTGGTCAATTGCGCCGCCGGGCGGGTCAACGTCTTCCTCGTCAAAACCGCCATCAGGTTTTTGCAGCAGCACCTTGATTTTTTCATAGGGAATCAGCGCGACCAGATCCGCCCGCCCGTCCTGATTCACATCCTGAATTGCCAGCGTCACGGGATTTGACTTGAAACTGTCGCTCAACTTTTGCGTTTTCATTTTGCCGTCCGCCGTGCGCGTCACGAGCGAGCGCTGGCCGTCCTTGTCCACCAGCACCGCCAGCGTCGGCTTCGCACCCGGTTTGAGCGCACCGACGGCCATCACGAGCGGTTTGCCGTCCAGCGGAATGAGCGTCGGAAACGGCAGGCGCCCGTTTTTGTCGAATTGCGTCACGCCAACGGCATTTTCACTGCCACTTAAAAGAAAGATGTCCGGCGAACCGCCGCCATTCCAATCCGCCGCTGCAATCTGGCTCACGCCCGCCAGCGTCGGGAAAATTTTAGGCGCGGCTAGCGACCCGTCCGGCTGTTGCAGATAAACCGAAATCTGACCGCTGTCCGGCTCGGCCACGAGCAGATCGGGGCGGCCATCGCCATTGACGTCGGCCCAGGACATACCGCGCGGTGCCGTATCCGTTTTGTTCAACGGCAGGATTTGAAATTGCCCCTGCCGGAACGCGCCGGACAAAATCTCGGCGGGTTTCCGCATGAACTCCGAGACTTCCGCCCGCCCGGAATTTTGCGCGATAGTTACAACGTAATTGGTCGCGTTCTCTTCCAAATTGTCCGCCCAATACGAACGGAGGGGTTGCGTCTTGAAATAAATCTCCGGACCGAGCTGGCCGGCGGCGTTTTGCAGCCGCACTCGAAATGGCATCGGACTGTCCCAGTCCACGAGCAGCAGATCATTTCGTCCGTCGCCGTCCACATCCACGATTTGCACGGATTTGGGTGTGCCGGAATAGGGAATTTTTTGCGGCTCGCCCAACGTATGATCCGCGTTCTGGGGCAGGAAATAAAGCGCTCCGTTGTCGCCAAGCAAAAGCAAATCCGTGCGGCCATCGCCGTTCAAGTCACCGGCCACCAGCGCATTGGGATTCATCTGGCCGTCCTCAATGTGCCAGCGTTTTGGGTCGCTCCAGCCATTCGTGCCCTGATTGTAAATGACTTCAAGGTCTTTGTCGTCGCCGTAAAAGGCGATGTCCGGTTTTCCGTCACCGTTCAAATCGGCCACGACCAATGCGTCAATCCGCTCATCCACAGGAATGGAATCAATGCGAAAACGCGCGTCCGGCGGCAATTCATTGATTTCCAATTTGCCTTGCGGGCCGGCGACTTGGTTGGTTTTGCCCGTTTGATTATACAGTAGATTGATTTTCGAGCGCAGGTTGTTGGCGATAATGAGGTCGTTCAAACCATCTCCGTCCAAGTCCGCCGCATGCAATAGACTGATTCCGTCGTCAATCGGATAACTTTCATGGCCGTTGAAACCGAAACCGTTCGGGACGTTCCCGCCCTGAATGAGAGGAATAAAACCTAAAAAAAATGCCGAAAAAACGGCACCCAATGAAAATTTCTTGGCTTGCATAAAGCGGAAGAAAGCTGCCATCGGTCCGCGCATTTGGCGAGTTTATTCGCCGATCAGGTGCAGGACGACGTGACGCGTGTGGCCGCGAATACGATGTTCCCAAATGTAAATCCCCTGCCAAGTGCCGAGCGCCAGTTGGCCGTCGCGCACGGGAATGCTCAAATTCACGCTCGTAAACGCGGTGCGGATGTGCGCGGGCATATCATCATCGCCTTCGGCTGTGTGAATGAAAAGCGGATCACCGTCCGGCACGAGCCGTTTGAAAAACGCCTCCAAATCATGCTGCACATCCGAGTCGGCGTTTTCCTGAATCAGGAGCGAAGCCGAAGTGTGTTGCAAATGAATCGTCAGCAGCCCTTCCCTGATTTCGCTCCGGCCAATCCATGCCTCAACTTCTCGCGTGAATTCATAAAGGCCGCGCCCGCGCGTTGGGATGGTCAGTTCATGGGAAAACTGGCGCAGCATTTTGCCGGTCACTGCGGGTTTACCGGCGCGCCTTTTTCCGCCAGCATTTTTTCCAGATCGGGATTGCGCGGCTGGCCGGCTTCAAGCGCCTTTTGGTAGTGCCAGCGCGCGAGTTCCGCCATCGGCGGTTCCTGGCTGACGTAAATCACGGCGAGGTTGTTGTGCGCGTCGCCATAATTTGGATCAAGTTGGACGGCCTTGCGCAACGCCGCCTCCGCCTGCGCGCGCAATCCTTTCTGCGCGAGTGCCACTCCAAGAAAATTTTGAATCTGCGGATTTTGCGAATCGAGCTTTGCCGCACGACTCAAGGTGTCCAGCGCCGCGTCATATTTCCCCTGAAGAAATTCCAAACGACCAAGAATGGAAAGACTGTAAGCGTTGTTCGGATTCTGCGCGAGCGCCTGCTGGATGTATTTTTCGGCGTCATCAAATTTATGAAGATCCATCTCAACCCTCGCCAGATTGGCCAGCGTCAGCGAATCATTTTCATCGCGCCGCAAAATTTTCAGATAAGCATCCTCGGCCTTGTCAAATTGCCGGGACGAAAAATCACGCTGCGCCTCCGCGACCAGCGTAATGGTATCGGCGGGCAATTCATCGGTGGATTCCGTGGTTGGCTCCGGGCTGGCGAGCAGTTGCGGTGCCGACTGTTTGAACAACGCCAATTCCTCCGGCGTGTAGGGCACAGCCTGCGCTTCATCCACGGCCAGCCGCGCGAGCAATGTTTTTAGCTGGCCGGCCAATTCTTCGGTTGCGGACTGGATGGGCGGCGCGGATTGAACTCGTTGCAAACGGTTTTCCAGCGCCGCTTTTTCCAGCCAATTCACCTCCGCGTCCGATTGCAACGCTGCGAGTTGCCCCCGCAACCGCACCAGCTCGGAATTCAAATCCGCGGTTGAGGACGCATCCGTCGTGGCTGACCTCAAATCGGCAAGCTGCTTTTTCAACAATTGATTTTCCTCGCGCAACGCCTCGGCACCACCGGCGCTCGCCAGCAACGATTGAACCCTTGTTTGCAACGTCTGGTTTTCCACCACCAGTTTGTCGGCGCGTTCCGTCTGCTGCGCCAATTTTTGATTTGTCTCCGCCAATTGCCGGCGCAGCTGCTCCAGCGTTGCCGCGTCGAAACCAACCACCGCACCGGCTTGAGTCTGCGTGAGACCGGCTTTCAACAAGTCATTATCCTTCATTAGCGACTGGATTTGCGCCTGCGCTTTGGCCAGTTCGCTGGAATCAATCATCGCCGGCTGCGAGGTCAATGCCTCCTTGAGTTTGACCTGAAGCGTCATATTGTCCGTTTGCAGTTGCCGCACTTGATCGTGCAACGCGCCCAACTGTGACTCAAGATCGGTGGCGGCAGTCGAAGCGACTGCGCTGGGCGGCGCTGCCGCCGTCGCGGGCGGCGGATTTGTCACGGGAACTTTCACTGAAATTTCTGTGATTTTTCCCGCAAGATAATTGAGCCGGAATGAAATGATGTTGGGATGCCAGTCGGGGAAAAGTTTTTGAAATTTTTGCAGTTCGGCCTGCGTTTCGACGTATTGAGCCAATGCCCGGCGCGGCTCGCCGGAATTTTCCAAGCCATCCGCCTGCTGCATCAGACTGTAAATGACGACATATTGATCGTCGGCACTTTGTTGCGCGTGCGCTTCCGGCAACATCGCAGCCAATAACAAACCCGCTAAGGCGACAAGACGTTTCATAACGGGAAAATAGCCGATGCGGACATCCTTTGGCAACGCTGACTCGCGCGGTTGACCTGCGCCATTGATTCTGCTAGCTTCTGATTTCGTCTGCGCCATGAATATCGCGCTAAACCAACATGTGCTGGTGTTGAACCGGTTGTGGCAGGCGGTCAATGTCTGCACCGCCCGGCGCGCCCTCACGCTTTTGTTTCAAGGTCAGGCACAGGTCGTCGTCAACGCCGAGGATGGCTCGTTCCACACTTTTAATTTCCAGGAATGGCGTGATGTTTCCGAAAACGCGCCGCACGAGGAATCCGTCCACGCCATTTCCTTCCGCATCCGCGTACCGCGCATCATTTTGCTGATGGTTTATGACCGGCTGCCGAAAAAGGAAGTCAAGTTCACACGCCACAACATTTTTGAACGCGATAAAAACACCTGCCAATACTGCGGCGAAATTTTTGACCGCAAGGACTTGAACCTTGACCACGTCATTCCGCGCGACCGCGGCGGCCCGACGACTTGGGAAAATATCGTTTGCTCCTGCATCGAGTGCAACACGAAGAAAGCCAATCACACACCGCAGGAAGCCAGCCTGCATCTCATCCGCAAACCCAAGCGTCCAAAGTGGCGGCCTTTCGTCCAGATCAACTTCAGCCTGCACCGGCACGACAGTTGGCGGCACTTCATTGACCTTGCGTATTGGAACGTCGAATTGGGTGATGATGCCGGATAAACAGAGGACTGAAGACAGAAGCCAGGAATCAGAACATGGCTCAACAAATCATCCCTTTTCGCGAATTGCGCGTCTATCAGTTTGCTACAGAATTGCAGCAAGTCGTTTTTCAAGCATCAAAAATTTGGCCACGCGACGAAAAAATTTCACTCACCGACCAAGCGCGCCGTTCTTCGCGTTCAGTGGGAGCAAACGTTGCTGAATCATGGGCCAAACGGAATTATCCATCGCATTTTATTAGCAAACTCACAAATGATGTCCGTGCTGGAAAAATTCTCACGCGATATCTAATTCATCTGGCTTCTGACTTCCGTATTCTGTAATCTAGCAGAACTGGCGTGTTCGTCTATCGGTTAGGACGCTGGATTCTCAATCCGGAAAGACGGGTTCGATTCCCGTACGCGCTACCATTCCAATGGCTTTTTCTTTTATGCTTCCGCCCTATTTTCATTTGAGATAAAATTGGTATAATTCAATCGAGAAATATTTAAGCTCAAAATTATGATCACAAATAAAGATTACTTTGATTTCATGATGCGTCAGATCAAACACACGGCAGATAAAGAAGGTGATCGGATGCCGCAAGCGTTTGGTCGCTGGTTTTCAAAAATGTATTTTCAAGGGGTGACGAAGATTTTAATTCCAGACGGAGCAGGAGATGGAAAAGTTGATGTTCTGGTCACTTGTCAAGTTGGTGACAATGTTTCGTTATTACATCCTAAATACGAAATTTACAGAAGAATATGCTAAAAGTTCACCGGTTTCTTTCTACGACGAAATTACGCGCTTTTGGCAGGCTTTTGAAAACAAGACTAATCGCACAAACTAGCCAATAGATTGTCATCCTATTTTCAGTGCCTTCCGCCGCCAGGCCTCATCGGGTCGCCCGGCAATGCGCGCTACATGTTTTGACGATAAAAATGTTGGGCCGCCGAGAGCTGAAGCGCCCAACCAGCCGCTGGCGGCTTTTTCCGCCATCAGCATCGCGGCCAGAACGGCTTCGGCGGTTCTGCCCAGCGTGATTATACCGTGGTTTTCCAACAACACCACGCGCGGCGGGCGTTGATGCTTCTTAATAAACGCATCGGTGTGTTTGCGAATCTGCTGCGCGAGTCGCAAACCGGGATCGGTATAAGGCACAAAAACCGAGGCCACGTCGCAGCAGACAATCTCGTCTGGAAAAATCCGCCGGGTGGCAAATTCACGGGCGCGTGACGAACAGAGAATTCCATTCACCAACGGCGCATGAGTGTGACCCACATAATGGATGTCCGGCAACGTCAAAAACCAAGCATGAAATAAAGCTTCCACTGATGGCTTCTTCGCTTTGGAATCCGCCCGCGATTTCATCAATCGGTCGTCCACCTCGGCGTCGGAAAGCTTGGTTTCATTTAGCACTCGGAGCAACAAATCGGCCTTGCATTCAACCACATCCGACTTGCGCAATGTCGCCAGATTGCTGCCGCTGGCTTTAATCAGAAACGATTTGTCGCCGAGTCGCACGGAAGTGTTGCCCTCACCGAGAATGGCGAGGGGGCGTTGCGGATTGCCCAATTCATGCGAGAGGCGCAACAGCGCAACGAGTTTTTCGGTTCGGTTGTTCATAAATTTTCTTGGGTTTGTCATCATCCGCTTTAGCGCAAAAACGCCTCGTGCAACCCGCCGTCCACGGTGATGATCTGGCCGCTCGTTTTTGAAAGCCGTTGCGAGACCAAAAGAAAATAGGCTTCCGCCTGGTCGGCGGGCGTGACCGGCGCTTTCGTCAACGTCCGGTCGGCGTAAAATTGCGCGAGCTTCTTCACGAGCGATTCCGTCGCTTCGTCGTCCTTGTAAGGGATATTGTATTTCGCGAGCGAACCGATGACGCGGTCGCGCGGGAACATCGCCGAACCTTGCACGACGGTCGCGGGCGCGACGGCGTTCACGCGCACAAGCGGCGCAAATTCAATCGCCAGTTCGCGCACGAGATGGTTGCCCGCAGCTTTGGAAACGTCATAAGCGACGGAACCTTTTTTCGCGACGGCGGCGTTCGCGGAAGTCGTGAGAACAAGCTGACCTTTCAATCCTTGTTCTTTCCATGTCTTGAACGCTTCGTCGCCGACGAAGTAGCTGCCGGTGACGTTGATGTTGAACGTCAGCGCCCATTTGTCATCGGGAATATGTCCGGTGGTATCGCTCGGTACAAAAATTCCTGCGGTTATGCAAATCGAATCGAATCCACCGTAAGCGAGCGCGATTTGATCCAGCATTTTGCGGATGCTCGCGCGGTCGGTGATGTTCGCCGCGAGACCAATGGCCGGGCCGCAATTGGAAATTCCTGTTCCCGCGACACCGATTCCAAAACCATATTTGTCGGTGATTTCCTTCGCGGTTGCGTTGGCGGCGTCGGTGTTTAAGTCCACGCAAACAATGTGCGCGCCTTCTTTGACGAGCCGATGCGCAGTTTCTTTGCCGATACCAGAACCGGCGCCAATCACGACAATAATTTGCCGTGCGAGTTCCTTTTCCACCGGCATCCGTTTCAATTTCGCTTCTTCGAGCAGCCAGTATTCGATGTCGAAAGCCTCCTGCTGCGGCAGCGCGATATACTTGTCAATCGCCTCCGCGCCGCGCATGACTTCGACGGCGCAGTTGTAAAATTCCGCCGTGACGCGCGATTCGGACTTGTCCTTGCCCCACGCAACCATGCCTAGGCCGGGAATCAAAATGACCATCGGATTCGGATCGCGCATTGCGGGCGAGTTGACGTGCTTGCACTTGTCGTAATAAGTTGCGTAGTCCTTGCGATATTGCACGAGACCATCGGCAAGTTTTTTCTTCAACGCCGCCGCATCTTCGGTCTGCGGATTCCACGTGACGTAAAGCGGCTTGATTTTTGTGCGTAGAAAATGGTCAGGGCAGCTCGTGCCGAGTTCTGCGAGACGTGACGCGTCGTGGGAATTCACGAAACGCAAAATCTTTTCGTCGTCCTGAATCGTGGCGATGAAACGTTTCTGCTGCGAAACCTGTCCGCGCAGCCACGGCAGAATCGCGGCAAAAACTTCATTGCGTTTTTCAGACGCGAGCGTTTGATATTTTACGCCGCTAAACGCCTTCGCGTCGCCGCCTTTGGCTTGATATTTTGCCTCGATAAATTGCGACGCGCGTTCGATGAAATCCAAAGTGCGCAGGTAACATTCCTTGTCGTCGTTCGCCCACGAGATGAAACCGTGCTGGCCCATCATGATTGCCGTGGCCTTCGGATTCTTCTTCACGATTTCCTGCATCG
>Ga0182024_10015476_pt1 | contig 14593 bp, 14 predicted proteins | sample P32metaG_FD_120480 | JGI IMG/M metagenome (GOLD analysis project Ga0182024, IMG submission 120480) | Permafrost microbial communities from Stordalen Mire, Sweden - P3-2 metaG (Illumina Assembly) | ecosystem: Environmental > Terrestrial > Soil > Wetlands > Permafrost | place: Sweden: Stordalen... | reverse complement strand
CGTCGCGGCACGTCCCTTCGTTCGCGAAGCCGCAAGCGGCGATCCTCCGGCGCCGGCAGCGTTCCGCGCCAAACCCAATGTCGAACCAGCAGAAACGCGCCCAGCGCCGCGAGCAGTTCGCAGACCGTGTTAAACCAAAGCAGCGGGGCGGTGAAGCGATAGGCATGGGCCCATTCGCGCACGTGCGGATACACCAGGTGCTCGTGACGGACCCACAGCGCGTCGGCCAGCAGACGGGCGGGTGTGTAGTCGAGATCGTACTGGCCATCGGGGTGTTCGCGAATCACCTGGTCATAAAGCTCGACATACGCGGGAAGGAAATACCGCCAATCGGTTGCTTTCCCGCCCTGGCCGGCGGCGATTGCCTTCGCGTTGGCACGCGTCAGGATCATCGACCCCCAGCGATAGGCGTTGGTGATATTCGCATCAAATCGAAGCGACGGATGGGGCGAGTCGGTGTGAACCCACATCCATCGCCGAAGCCTCACCCCAGCGAGCACCGCCACGACAATGACATCAACGACGACGAACCAAATTGCCAGGCGCCATAGCGACCGGCGCAGCCGCGATCGACGCGGAGGCGGTGGATCGGCGGGCGGTAGAGCCACCTCAGGATGCCGCAGGTGAATTTCCATGGCTTTGCGGGAAACGGACCCATCCTGAGACTTTAGGGCTCAAAAAGCAAATTTACTAAATATCCCATCTTGCCCATCCTGTCGTGAAAGTGACTATTTTAGCGGACTCTGCCAATAAAGTTGGGAAGATGGTTAAACCGTGCGCTGTCTGAGTTTCGATAACGAAGAAGCACGGCATTTCCTGGCGGTCGAAACAAGCGGGGCGGGCATCGCAGTTGAGCCCGCCTCTTGGCGAAAGGAGCAGAATATGGGTTTTCGGTCCCTGCTCGAATCGGGTTCCTGTCACGGCAAGCTCACCGGTGCCGTCATTTCCGCAGTCGAGGCGTTGGAACGACGCCAACTTTTCTCCAACACATGGTTTGTCTCGGCCGGCGGATCGAATGCCAACGCCGGCACGATCACCGCGCCTTTTCAAACCATCCAGCAGGCCGCCAGCATCGCCCAGCCGGGCGACACCGTGATGATCCGCGGCGGCATCTACCACGAGACCGTGACGCCGGCCAATTCCGGCACCACGTCCGCACCGATCATCTACGAAGCGTACAACAATGAGTCGGTCACCATCGACGGCGCGGACCCGATCACCGGCTGGTCGCCCAATCCGGTCTATCAAGCCAAAATGGGTTGGGACCTGGGCGAAGGAAACAATCAGGTCTTTGTGAATGGCATCGAGCAGGTCGAGGCACGCTGGCCGAATACCTCGCTCGATGCATCCCATCCCACCGGCTCGACCGCGCAGGGTTCGACCACCAACGGCTCCAGCACGACCATTTATGACTCGGCCCTGACCCAGGGCAACGGATTCTGGGTGGGAGCAGTCATCCATTTCACCCCGGGCCAGCACTGGGTCGCTTACACCGCGACGGTGACCGCATCGGGGCCAGGGTACGTCACGTTCAACTATACCGCTCAGTCATCGGATGTGGCAGTTTCGGCCGGGACGACGTACTACATCGTGGGCAAGTTCTCCGCCCTCGACTCGCCCGGCGAGTGGTACTACGACTCGACCTCGGGCACGCTGAGCCTCTGGCCTTCCACCGGCGATAATGCCGCCAACGATTTGGTCGAAGCCAAGCATCGCCTCTACGGATTCAATCTGGCCGGCGTCTCCAACATCACCGTGGAGGGGATCAATCTCTTTGCCTGCACGATCAACACCGACACCAACTCGTCCAACATCACGCTGAATCACATCAACGCGCAATATGTGAGCCAGTTCCTGAGCCAGCCCGACGGCTGGAGCCAGCCGTATGCCTGCGGCATCCTGTTGGCGGGCAACGGAGATCTGCTGGAAAACAGCGAAATCGCCTATAGCTGCGGCGACGGTGTTTTCGTCTCGGGCGCCTACGACCGCGTCACCAACTGCATCATTCACGACGTCGACACCAACGGCGGCGACGGCGCCGGTATCCGCAATTATGGTTGGTATAACTCGCTCGACCACAACACCATCTACAACTGCGGGCGCAACGGAATCAACGTCTTCGGCGAGTACGTCCAGGTCACCTACAACACCATCTCCAACTGCCTGATTCAGACCACCGACGGCGGCGGCATCTACACGATGGGCAGCAATGGCACCGGAAGTCTGATCGGATACAACCGAATCTCCAACGTCCTTTCCGGTGGCTACGGTGGCGTGGGAGTTTATCTCGACAACAACTCCAGCAACTGGACCGTCGCTCGAAACATCACGTCGAACGTCAATTACGCCCTCAAAGCCAACGGCAGCTCGCTCAACGAGCAGATTTACAACAACACTTTCGACTCAACCCAATACAGCTTGGCCGCCCAGGGCGGGTATATGAATTGGACCGGCAGCGCGGTCGAGAACAACATCTTTGTACAGCCGTTCTTCGGCAGCGAGCTTGGGGTCACGTTCGCCTCGAATATCTACAACGGGACCAATGCGAATCTGAATACCGATTACACCCTTCAAGTCGGCTCACCCGCGATCGATGCCGGCCACTGGATCGCGCCTTACACCAACACCTACAACGGCTCGGCCCCCGATATCGGTGCGTTGGAATACGGCCTGACTGCGTTTGCCAGCGGGGCGGCGATCAATTGGCTGCCCGTCGCGCCGGTCTTCAAGTATTCCGCCCCGGCCAGCCCGCCACCTCCGCCCCCGCCGACCGTGCCCGTCACTGGAACCTTGGCCACGAGCGTCATCAACGGCTTGAGCTACACCGCCGCCCAGGGCGTCGCGCCGTCGTTCGGCGCGCTCGGATATCTGGACGGCGGCGACTGGGTGGAATATGGCCAGGTGAACTTCCAGTCCGGCGTTAGCCAAGTCACACTCGACCTGGCCGTGACCGCGGCCTATGCCGGCCAGCAAATCCAACTCCGCATCGACAGCCTGAATGGCCCGGTGATCGGAACCCTGACCACCAAGGCCACCACCGCGTGGAACGACTTCGAGGCACAGAGCACCGCCGTCACCGACGTCACCGGCATTCACGATCTCTATCTGTTGGGCGTGGGGTGGTATGGGATCGCCAACTATAGTTGGCTCACCTTCACCCCGGCATCGACGACGTCGCCGTCCGCGACAGCGGTCTATCTCAATACCGATCTGTCCACTGGAGGCAACTGGACCGGAACCTACGGAGCCGACGGCTATTCGGTCTTCGGCGGGACCGCGGCGATTCCGACTTATGCCAGCCTGGGCGTCTCGGGAAACCAGTATTGGCAGTGGGAGACCCCTGGAACCTCGGACACTCGAGCGTTGCAAACGTCGGCCGGTTCGTCCATCCACGAAGCGGCCTGCGATTATTCCTCCGGCAGCTTTACCTTCGACCTGAACCTGACCGATGGTCAAACGCACCAGGTTGCGCTCTATCTGCTCGATTCCGACTATCGCGGCCGATCCGAGACGATTCAGATCACCGATGCTGCCTCCGGCGCCGTGCTCTCCACCACGGACGTCAAGAACTTTGCCAACGGCGCGTACCAGGTCTACGACCTGTCCGGCCACGTCAAGATCACGATCAGCAACGACGCCGGCAGCCTGAACGCGGTCGCAAGTGGCATTTTCTTCGGGTGACGACAGGGGCGCAACACCTCGATCCCGTCGCGCTCTCCGCGTTGGAGTCGATGCCCCTCACGCCGTGGGCAGAGCGGCGCCAGCTCACGAGCGATTTGCGAGAACGTAACCGCCGCGTCGCCCCGGATCCGGTTGCGCTGCGTTCGCCTTTGATGCCCATATTGCGATAAGAGATCCGGGGCGGCGCGGCGGAAACTCCTCCGACCAGCGCCCGCACTTCTGCGCCGCTCTGCCCACGGCGTGAGGTGATTTGGAATCGGACACTACTCGCGCTTTGCACCGACTTCGGAAAGACTATCCTCCGTCACCCATGTTCGTTCAACGCATTACCGACAAGTTTCGCAGTCTGAGCCGGCGGTTCCCCCGCAATGTGGCCTGCAACATTTGTGGTTGGTCGGGCCGGCGGTTCGACAGCGACGCTTGGCACCCGTACACCGTCTGCTGGCAGTGCCACTCGATGGTCCGCCACCGGCTCTTCGTCGAGGCGTGGAACCGCATCGACGGCCTGCGCTATCAGGACATCATCGACGGCAAGCGCATCCTTCACTTCGCCCCCGAAGAGCAAACCACCCGGCTGCTCAAGCCGCGGGCCCGCACCTACCGCACCGCCGACTTCATGCAGGAAAACGTCGATGAGAAGCTGGACCTGTGCAACATGCCGACGGTCGCAAGCGATTCGCTCGATTTGCTGATCGTCGCCGACGTGCTCGAGCACGCGCCCGATCACATTCAAGCCATGCGCGAAATGCTCCGCATCCTCGCCCCCGGCGGCAGAGCAGTGATCACCGTCCCCCAGAAAGACAACCTCGAAAAAACCTACAGCGACCCGAGCATCACCGATCCCAAGGAGCGCGAACGGATCTTCGGCCAATCCGACCACCTCCGCATCTTCGGCAACGACATGAAGGAGCTTCTCGAATCCGTTGGCTTCAAAGTGCGGGTGATCAGCGCTGACGACTTTCCGCCGGATATCGTCAAAAAGCACGTGCTCTTTCCGCCGGTGTTTTCATCGCATCCGCTAGCGACCAATCACCGCCGGGTCTACTTCGCGCAAAAGCCGTCCTGACGGCACGCCCTAAAATGCATCGCGGATACGATCACTTGCCTTTCACTCAGATCGCCCCGTCGTGGGTTGGCCGGCCTGCTCTTTGGCGTCATTTGCAGTTCCAGAGGAAAAGGCGGAATCAAATCGTTTAAGTTGCTCGGCGGCCAGTGACTGTCGAAGTTGCGAACGCACCTCGATCGCTGCCGCCTCGATGGATTCAAATCCTTCGATCGCCTTTTTGATGCGGGTTGCCGGATCATTCGCATGTTCCAAGTCGGCCTTAAATGATTTGAGCCGATCCGCCAGATGGGCGACTGCAGGATCAATCTTCTCCTTTTGGGCAGGTGTGAGTTTGAGAGACTTGTTCACAGTCGTCAAAACGGATTGAGGATCCGATGACAGGGCCGTCAGTTGCAGGGCGATCGCACTGTTTCGCTTCCCGATCTCCTCGTATTGCTCCTTGGTGAACAGCGCCAGCATCTGCGGGTCCTGCTGGTGCCGGAAGGTTTGCACTTTTTCCAAGATCTGTCCTGCACTGGCCGGATTCTTCTGCGCGTCGGCAACCATTTTGCGAAGCTCGGATTCGTAGGTCAGCAGGAACTCCGCCCCCTTCCTCTTTGCCGATTCTTCGATGTGCGATTCTGCGACGGCAAGTCGCAGAATCGGAAACTGCAATAGACTGGACGCCTTCCACACTTCCAAAACCTTGAATGCCGGATCATTGGGCGAAGGCTCGTCGTCCGCCGCAGCCTTGGACAAAGAGCCCGCGCCGATGCTGATGATTGTCACGAAGAGCAGTAATCTCAAACGCGTTCGGCTCCACATCGGCTTGCCCCTTCGAATCCATTGGACGGTCGTTCAATGTCCCCGTAAAGCACAATACATTGCCCGCCACGTATGCATCATGAACGGTTTTTCCCGCATCGCGGCCAGCGCATTGAGCCGCGCTCCGCGAACATTCTTATTCTTCAGTGCCGCCCAAGCCCACATAAGGTATTTATCCACCGGCTTATTCTCCAGCGGAGATAGCACCTCCATTTGCTGTGGCGGCATGAGTCCCCGCCGCCGATACGTCTCGATGATGCACTTTTTGCTCAGCTCAAACTGCACATGCGGCAGCCGGTGATTCGTGCTCCCGGCGTGGCTGCGATATTTAATGAGCAGGTCCGGCAGGTTCGCCAGCCGGCCCACTTCCGCCATGCGAAGGAACAGATCCAGGTCCTCCGACCACAGATATTCCTTGCGGTATCCGCCCAATTTCATGACCGCGTCGCGGCGCAGCATGGCCACCGGCTGCGGCATCGCCCAGCCGCTGCCGCGAAGCAGCTCGGCATCGATCTCTTCGTGGGTGAGCGGATGATGGGATTGATCGATGATCGACCCGTACGGCTCTATCAGCCACATCCGGCTGCCGAGGCAAACCACCTCCGGATGCGCCGCCATGTACTCAACCTGCTTGGCAAACCGCTCCGGAAGCGAGACATCGTCGGCATCCGCCCGCGCAATCAGCGGCGCCCGTGCCGCATTCAGCCCGGCATTGGCCGCGTCCACGATCCCGCCGTGCGGGATTTGGATGACCTTCAGCCGGGGATCGCGCGACGCGTAGTCCCGGAGAATCCTGACCGTCTTGTCCGTCGACCCGTCGTCCACTGCAATGAATTCAAAATCGGTGAACGTCTGCTTCAAAATGCTCTCAACGGCTTCCGCGATGAACCGCTGGCCGTTGTAAACGCCGAGAACAACCGAGATGGCGGGCATGTTGCTCATATCAATTCGAAACGAACCCAAATGCGTCACGACTATCATCGGCCGCCCGCCTCTGCACCTGACCGTTTTTAGGCACCTCGGCGGCTTCTGATACTCTATGGCCAATGCGGGTGATCGAACAATTTGGACATGCTTGGTTAAGCGATGGGACAGATATTCCTGCCTGTCCATTAGACGGCAGGGACATTCCTGTCCCTTCCTTTTTCGCTTTCCTCTTCCTGATGGTGGTTCTCCTTCCGATCGGCATGGGTCAGGGCGCAGTCACCGTGTCTTTGCCCACAGAAGGCCACTACCGCCCGGGCCGATACTTGCCGGTCAGAATTGAGGGAGCAACGTCCACAGACTCGATCAAGCTGCTCGGGAACGGCACGGTCCCCACCGAAATAGATCACCCACAGTCGACCAACTTCACCGTCCCCTGGCTGATCGCCTCCGACTCCATCCCCGACGCTCGCTGGCAACTTGCCGATGGGCAAAGCCATCCGGTGAAGCTCCGTGCATTAGCTGCGGATGAACGCCTGGTGGGCTTCGCCGGCACCGCGCCGGAATCGCTCGAGTTCCTCTTTCCCAACAACACCATTGTGCCGGTGCGGCTTGAGGAATCGCGACCGCTGCTTGAACCTGCCGAGGCTTGGGAATGCCTCGATGGGGTGGTGCTCAGCGCATCGGCGGCCGCCCGAGTCGATGAGGCGCACCGATCGGCCCTCCTGGCGGGCGGCACGATCATCGCCGTCCGCTCCGATGCGCAGCCCGACGATCATTGGCCTTGGAAGCTCGAGGGCGGCTATTGGATCCTCCGATATGCTCCGGCCGGCCCGCAGTCGATCGTCGAGCCGGCCGCCTACGGGCCGACTTACGGATGGGAACGCGGCTGGCCGGAATCTTTTCGGCGGCGCGTCGTCTTTGCCGCCGTGCTGTTCTGCATTCTCTCGCTGGCCACCCTCCTGTGGCGCTCGCGATGGGCGGTGCCGGCGTTTGTGGCTATCTCGTTGGTGTTCGCGTTGATCTTCGCGACGTGGTACGGCCGGCAATCGCCGATGCTCTTGTTGGAGTCTGGGGTGCGCGTCGATTCCGGGCCCATCTCCCAACTGGATCTATGGATGTGGCAATCGACCGTGCGCGCCACCGATTCGTCGTTCCCGTGTGTCGGCCTCACCCACCCTTACCTCGGCACACTGAAACAAATCGAACAAACGAACCTACGGCTCATTTGCCGACCCGATGGCCGGCCGGAATCGTTCACCTCCCGCCTGGAGCCGGCCCAGTCGCTGGCGTTTCTCTCCCGGCGGGTGCAACAAGGGCTGCCGCCTGCAAACTTAGGTCCGGCCACGCCCGATTCGCTCCGATTTGCCAGCGATCTGTACATAACTCCGGGCGACCGGATCGAGGGCCAATACTCGGCATCCTTCGGCGCCGAGGCAGAGCCGATCGCGATCACCGTCATCCGCGCGGCGCGCGGCCATCGAAATTAACTCAATCGGGAGCCGTCGGCTTTAAATGGCATGGCCCTGAATTACCTCCTTAAGGCCTGGTTGACTTAAGCCGATCTGATGGATACATTTTGTACCCATGCGGATTATCAAGCCGCTGACGGTCAAACGCTATTATGAGAAGCACCGGGACGCGGAGCCCTGGCTAAAGGCTTGGCTCGTCGTGGCGAAGGCGGCGAAGTGGCAGAGCTTGGACGACGTGCGAAAGTCGTACAAGAAGGCCGACGTGGCGAAGGCTCAGAGCGGCTGCACCGTCACCATCTTCGACGTGAAGGGCAATAAATACCGGCTGATCGTCTCCATCCACTACAATACGGAACGCCTCTATGTCCGCGACTTCATGACGCACGCCGAATACAACAACGATTTGTGGAAGAAGCGGCACTAGGGGCACGCGCTCCATCGGAGGTCAACATGACGGTTCGCACGAAGTCCAAAGACGCAGGACGCGACGAGTACCTGGAACTCGTGCAGAAGTTCCCCCTCAAGCCAATCCGCAATGACGAACAACTGCGCCAGGCACACAAAATCATCAATGAGATGACCAGGATTCCTGAGCGGAAGCTGACGCGCGATCAATCCGATTACCTGGAAGTGCTCGGCGATCTGACGCATGTCTATGAGGATCACGTCATGTCGCCGGAGTTGGCTGCCGTTACGGGGCTCGATGTTCTCAATCACCTGATGGATGCCAACGACATGAGCGCTTCCGATCTGGGCCGTCTGCTCGGGCATCGCGAACTCGGCTCGAAAATCCTCCGCGGCGAGCGTGAGATCAGCAAGTCCCACGCGGCGGCGCTCGGCGAGCATTTTGGCCTTCCCGCAGAGACGTTTTTAAGACGGTAGGTGTGGTTGGTGTGATTGGCCATTGGTCCATCGGAGGCGTTTGGTGTCGCAGCCCGTGCTGGCAGTCGTGAGTGTGCTGGGGAAGGACCAGAAGGGCGTCGTTGCGCAGTTCGCCACCTACCTGGCCGAGCGCGGCATCAACATCGAGGACATCGAGCAACGCGTCGTTCGCGGCTTCTTCCTCATGGACATGCTGGTGGACATCAAGGACCTGGCGATCGACCTGTCCGACCTGATCACCGGCCTGCTCGACCTCGGCAAGCGGATGGAGATGGAAGTTCGGGTCCATCTCCACAGCGAGCGACGGCCAAAGAAGGTCGCGCTGCTGGTCAGCAAGGAGCCGCACTGCCTGCAGCGGATTGTGCAGGATGTGCGGGAGGGGCATCTGGGGGGCCAGATCGTCGGCGTCTTCTCCAATCACCCTGACTTGGAGCCGATTGCAAAAAGCGCCGGCCTGCCTTTCGCCTGGCAGTCCGCCGACGACCCCGCGTCGCATTTTCAGTGGCTCGGCCGGATGCTGGCTGCCCAGAACCCCGACCTGATCGTGCTGGCCCGATACATGCGCATCCTGCCGGCGGAGCTGACCGCCAAATATCGCAATCGTATCATTAACATTCACCCGTCGCTTCTGCCCTATTTCCCCGGCGCCGCCCCATACAAACAAGCCTACGAAAGCGGCGTGCGCGTCCACGGATGCACCGCCCACTTCGTCACCGAGCAACTCGACCAGGGCCCGGTCATTTTCCAGGACGTCTTCCACATCAACGTCGGCTCCGACACCCTGGAAGACGTGAAAGCCAACGGCCTGGAACTGGAGGCCAAAACGCTGTCCCGCGCGGTGCGGCTCTTTCTCGATGAGGAACTGGTCGTAGTGGAGGGAAAGGTGATTTTTAAGCCGGGGATCAGCCGGTTTCTGCGACCCAGTACTCCGTGACCTCCGCGACCCTTTTTACCCTCTCCCGGTACGCCGGGAGAGGGAAGGGTGAGGGTTTGCCGCACGGATGTCCACATCGAGAAGGAATCCGGGAGCGGTAAACCCTCACCCCAACCCTCTCCCGGCGTACCGGGAGAGGGAGTTTTCGGCCCGCAATCGGGCAGAGGAACAATTGTTCGTTTCCGCCACCTATCAGCCGCTTCTGCGCCAGCTCGGTATTGATGCCGATGCGGTGTTCGATCGCCCTGACATCAGGTGCTGGCGCAAGCTGCCGGACCGGGAAAACTGCACGCTGGATGCGGATCTGCCCGACGGCCGGCACGTCCGCTTCCACATCAAGCGGTACGCCGCATCCCGAGGCGCAACGACGCCCGCGGATGGCGACGCCGCCGGCCATCGCCTGCTCGAAGCGGCGTCAATCCCCACCGCGCCGCTGGTCGCGCATGGAAACCTCCGCGATGGCCGGAGCTTCGTCATGTTCGACGACCTGACCGGCTACACGCCGACCGACAAATTGATCGAGCAAGGGACTGGGTTTGAGCCGTTGCTCGAACCGACCGCGGATTTGGCCGCGAAGCTTCATAACGCGGGACTGCACCATCGCGATCTGTACTTGTGCCACTTCTTGGCGAAGGTCGATGACGAGCGCGTAGACCTGAAGTTGATCGACACCGCGCGCGTCAAGCGTCTGCCTGGCCTCTTTCCGCAACGGTGGATCGTGAAGGACCTGGCGCAGTTCAGCTATAGCACATTGAGATTGCCGATTACGTCGGAACAGCGATTGCAATGGTTGTCGAGGTATGCCGCGAAGCGCGAGATCGGGAGTTCTGGGGCGCTGGAAGCGCGAATCGAGCGCAAAGTTCGGTCCATCGCCCGCCACGATGCGCGCCTGCACCTCGATCGACCTGAGCGGGACGTGTCGATACCCACTGTGGATTACGTCGTTGCAGATCGGCGCCTGCAAAGCACCGAACTCCCTCTTCCTCCCTCTCCCTCCGGGAGAGGGCCGGGGTGAGGGGGAATTGCAAGCGCCTCTTGTTGTTGATTGAAGTCTTCTCCGACTTCCCCTCACCCCAACCCTCTCCCGGAGGGAGAGGGAGTATCTTGTCGCTCTGCTCAATCCTTCCCGCGGTCGGGCTGCCGCCCCGCGCCGTTGCGGACGTTGATCGCGCCGCCGGCGATGCGATCGCCCGAGTTACCGGCGGGCTGGCTCTTCATGTCGTCTTCACCGGCGTGGATGATCACCGAGTGACCCACGACGCCATTTCCCGAACCCTCGATCGAGAGATCTTTGGCGATCATTTCAAGATGTCCGTGGCCGTTGGCATCGGCTTCAATATTTCCCAAGTCCCCGGCGTGGTGATCGGCATCATCCGGGCCGCCGTGATGGTGCGCACCGCCGGGGTTGAAGTGGGGGCCGGCACTCTTGAGATCGGGGGAGCTGAGATCGGATTTTTCGTGGATGTGGATGCCGTGCTTGCCGGGGGTGAGCCCCTCGATGTCGGCGACCACTTTCACGCCGTCGCCGGCGGGAACAAACGAGACGGTTCCCTTGATCTTGTCTTTGTTGTCGCCGGCGCCATGAATGATCGCGACCGCCGCCTGTTTCGCCGTCGGCGCGTCGTCGGCGTGTGCGGACCTGCTCAAGCCCATGACAGCCACTGCGCCCGCAAGGAGCGCAACATGTAACGCGGTCTTCTTCATAGGATTCTCCGGTCAGAACTATCGTGCCTGAGCAAGAAAGTAACGCCCGGGGCTTGTGCGCGGCAACGCACAATTTCTTTGATGGAGCAACGTTCCATGGCAGTAGCCGGTCACCCCAACCGGGAGGGCGAGGCCACCCCTTTTACACTCCAGTTGATCGCAAGTCCCCCACGCCGCGGGCAGAGCGGCGCGGAAAAATCCCCCTTTTCATGACGGTTGCCGCCGGACCGCCCCGGATCGGGTGCGCTGTGAGTGTGCGGGAGAGCAGCGCCGACGGAGCCGGGGCGGCGCGGCGGGATTGCATTTTTTGATACCCAGTTCCCTGGCGCCGCTCTGCCCACGGCGTGGGGGCACTTTGGGACCAGGTTAAAGAACCGCAGGGTAGGACGACCGCTCCCGAGTCGCGGTCTTCGAGCATGCTATGAGGGCAGCACGGTCCCGATCGTCCGCAGCTCGCGCATCGCCCGGGCGATCGGCCCGTCGCATGCGCCCACCGAGCGGTAGAGCGCGTACAACTGATCGTACTGTTCACGGGCTTGCGGTTGGGGGCGATAGACCAGGTCGTCGCGCTGCCGGGCCATCTGGGTGATGGCATCGCAGATGGCCTTGGGATCGAGCGCGTGCGTTTCAGCCGCCAGGCGGCCCAGGATTGCCGCGCCTAGCGCAACTGATTGGTCGCTGGCGGCAAGCCGGATCTCTTCGCCCAAAACGTCGGCATAGATCTGCATCAGCAGCCGGCTCTTGCCTGGCAGCCCGCCGCTGGCGACAAAACGCAGCACCGGGACGCCCGCCTCGCGCAGCGTCTGGACGATCCATCGCAGGCCGAAGGCGGTCGCTTCAAGCAGGGCGCGATAAAGCTGTTCGGGCTTGGTGTTCAGCGTGAGCCCGATGAACGAGCCTGAAAGGCGGCCGTCCATCAGGGGCGTGCGGCAACCGTTAAGCCAGTCGAGCGCCAGCACGCCGCCGCTGCCGGGCGCGAGGCCGGCGGCCTTGGCGGTCAGATCATCATGGGCGCGTCCGAGCAAACCGCTCATCCACGCAAATGCGTCGCCGACGCTGGCCTGCCCGGTTTCGTAGCCGAAATAGCCCGGCAGGATCCCGTCGCGCACGACGCCGGCCACGCCGGGCACGAGCTTTTCGACGGTGCTGTTCATCATGTGGCACGAGCTGGTGCCCATGACCAGGACCATGGTGCCCTCCCCCGCCACGCCCGCGCCTGGGACGCCGGCGTGGGCGTCGATGATCGCGGTCGAAACGGGAATGCCCTTGGACAAGCCAAGCATCTCGGCGGCCTTGGCCGTGAGTCGGCCGGCGCGCTGGCCGGGGGCGGCCAGTGAGCCGGGCATCCGCGCCGTCACCACATCCGCCAGCTTGGGATGAACCGCGGCGAAGAATTCCGGCGTCGGATAACCGGTTTCCCCGTTCCACATCGCCTTGTACCCGGCCTGGCAGGTGGAGCGGACGATGTCGGGGGATTTGCAGTGCGGGAACGGCCCGGAGACCAGTTGCCAGACGAACCAATCGCCGGCTTCGATCCACACATCCGCGGCGTCGTACGCCTGCGGCGCGAGATTGAGCGTCTCGAGGACCTTGGGGAAGAACCATTCCAGCCCGATGGTTCCGCCATACCGCGCGAGCCACGGCTCATTGCGCTGCCGCGCCACTTGGTTGATGCGATCCGTATCGGCCTTCGCCCCGTGATGCTTCCACAGCTTGGGCCACGCGAGCGGCACTGCGTCAAACGGCGCCTCCACGTGCAGCGGGGTGCCGTTATGCAGGCAGGGGAGCATCGTGCAACTGGTGAAGTCCACCCCGATGCCGACGACGTCGTCGGGAGCGGCAGCCGCCGATTTCATCGCGGCCTTGCACGCCTCGGAAGCGCTGGCCAGCCAGTCGCGCGCATCCTGCAACGCATAATCCGCCGGCAACCTTGCGCCGTTGGTTGGAAGCGTTTCGTCGATGACGCCATGCGCATATGCGCCGGCCGCCTGTCCGGCAATGTGGCCGTCGCGCAAGCGCACGACCAGCACCCGCACCGATTCGGTGCCAAAGTCAAACCCGAGCGCATATCGTGCCTCGTCCATCAGTCACTCCGGCAGAACGAATGGATGAAGAAGAGATAGATCCGCAGATTGCGCAGATTACGCAGATTTGAATGCGGCGAACGAGCACGGTCTCTTTTCTTCCAGTTCGCTTGTATTCCAATCTGCGAAAATCTGCGCAATCTGCGGATATATCTCTCTTCCCGGTTTCACTGCGTGTACCTTACGGGGCAACACGATGACTTGGAATGACGAAGAGGATGATGAGGCGGCGGGGCACGGGGTTGAGGACCCGGACGAAGCCGACATGAACGATGAGCCGGCGGAGGTGCCGTGCCCGTATTGCAAGCGGGAGATTCTGGAGGATTTGCCGCAGTGCCCCTACTGCGGCAATTACATCTCGCGGGAAGACGCGCCTCATCAGCGCGAGTGGTGGTGGATCGTCGCCCTGGTGCTCTTAATCCTGCTGATCCTCGTCTTCGTCCTGCGGCGATGGTGAGAACAAGATTTGATCCGCAGATTGCGCAGATTTTCGCAGATTCGATGCGGCTAACGAGCGCTTCTTTTCTTGATTCCAATCTGCGAGCATCTGCGCAATCTGCGGATATATCTCTTCTGTTCTTGTCCTCTCTGGTTGAACAATCTTGGCCGGACGAGCTGCGGATTCTCCCCCGCCCTCTCCCGGGGCGTTCCCGGGAGAGGGTCCCCTATGGATTACCGGCGCGGGCGCGAGCGGGCCAGGCGGTTGCTGGCGGCTTCAAGCTTGCCCAGCATCCTGCCGGTGCTGGTTCGGCTGCTCTTTCGGCGAACCGTGGTGATGACCATTCGCCGCACCGGATAGACTTCCAACGTACTTCGCATGAGGCACTCCTTCCTGTTAATGCCGTCCGCGAAAAGTACGCAAATCGCCTGCCCGCTCCAAGTTTCCAGATGGGTTCGCGACAGTCCGATAAGAGGGCGGAAGGCGGAGGGCAGATTGCAGAGGGCGGAAGGCAGAGGGCAGAAGGCAGAACCGAGTTCCTTTCTGCCTACTGCCTACTGCCTACTGCCTACTGCCTACTGCCTACTGCCTACTGCCTTCAAT
>Ga0182024_10015475_pt1 | contig 14594 bp, 14 predicted proteins | sample P32metaG_FD_120480 | JGI IMG/M metagenome (GOLD analysis project Ga0182024, IMG submission 120480) | Permafrost microbial communities from Stordalen Mire, Sweden - P3-2 metaG (Illumina Assembly) | ecosystem: Environmental > Terrestrial > Soil > Wetlands > Permafrost | place: Sweden: Stordalen... | reverse complement strand
CGACATCGGCGTCGTGTCGGTGGTGATCACCGGGGCCGGCAGGGGAGACACGGCCGGCGACACCGTCGGCGCCTCGGGCTCCGGAGTCTGCGTTGTCGACGGACGTTCGGTCGTGGGCGTCGGCGAGGCCGGTGCGACGGATGGGGCCGGTGCGTCTGTCGTCGGTGGGACCGATGTCGGGGCGGTGGTCGGAGGTGCGCTGACCGTAGGTGTCGTTGCGCTGGCGGTGTGGGTGGTCGCGTGACGTGCGGGGGCCGGGTGGCTGGAACCGGTCGCCGCGGCGGCGACCCCCACGCCGGTGACGACGGCCAAGCCGGCCACCAGACCCGCGACGGGGACGACGAGCTTGCGCCGCAGAATCTCGGCGTGCAGGGAGCGTGCCTCGCGGTGGGTACATCCGAGGAGCTCGACGATGCGGGCTTCGATGACGTCGGTGTCGTGACCGAGCGCGCGTGACAGCGCGATGAGGTCGCCGGCGCGCAGGGCGATCGGGTCGCCGGGCTGGGAGTACCGAACGCGCTGGACAAGGTCGGTGTACTCCTTGAGCACGTCTGCGTCCGGCTCGAGCACCGCCACTTCGGTCCCGACGACGATCCGTTTCGCGTCGATGTCGATCGGCGAGCGGGTCGCGAGCTGCGAGGTGAGGTCGGCGCCGTAGCATTCCGCGAGCGCCGCGATGACGTGGGCGGGGACCGGCGTGTCGCCCCGTTCGTAGCGACGGAGCTCGGCCGGTGTGGTGCCGGTCCGGCCGGCGACCTCGCGGCGGGTTCGCGCGCCTTGTTTGCGTGCGCCTTTGAGGAGCGTCCCGAGACGGGGGGGTGCGAGATCGTCGAGGAGGAGGGCGACGACGCCGTCGGACGCGTCCGTGACTTCACTGAGTGGGGCCATACGTGCACTTCGGCAGGCACGCGGACGACCTCAAGGCACTTCGTTTACCTGCCCGCCCAGATAATTGCGACCTAATCGGGCATTTCAGGCATTTGTTGCGTCCCAGGCCTGGCGTTGGGCGCCGTCCGGGTCGTCGAACACGCCGGCCTCCCGGTCGAAACGCATCGTTGCCCGGCGGGGCTTTTCGTAGGCCGGCCAGCCGGGATCGCCGGTGCGGGCGAACTCGATCCAGGCGCGGTGCATGGTGTCGGCGATGGTGGCCCGTTCGGGTCCGGTACCGGTGAGCTTGTCGGCGCCGGGCTGGGTGAGGGTGTCGAACACGAACGGGATCTCCAACGCGTGCGTCGACCGTAACGCTCCGCCGAACACTGGTGTCTCCCACGTGAAGCGGTACATCCACGTTCGCCCGTGCCGGCCTTGCGCCTCGGCGAGATGAACGGCCGGCATGCGGAACACGCCGTCGGTCGCGAGCGCCGACCACAGCTGCTTGGGGGTTGCGTCCGGGGTCAGCGCCCGGTAGGTGCGCAACAGTCCGGCAGGGTCGGTCACCAACGCTGCGAGACGGTCGACGATCGCGGCGTCATCGAGCTCGGCGAGGGTCGGGTCGAGCACTTGAAACAACGTGATCTCGTGCTGGTTGGTGCCGGTCAGGAGGTGCACGCCAGCGGCACTTCCTGACGCGACCACGTCGATCGGTGGTCCGGGGAGCACGTCCCCGTCGATGACGGGCTGCCATGCCAGCCCCGCGATACCGCCCTGCGCTTCGTCGCTGAGGTCGGGCTTCGCGGCGAGGATCTCGCCGACCGGCAACGCCTGGAGCGCCTCGATGTCCCCCGGTCGGATGGGCAGCGCGTCGATCGTGCGCGTCGCGATCAACGCCGCGCGTTCGCGTGTACTGACCCACGCGCCGGCGCCGCTCTGCGCGATCGCCTGGTGGAACAATCCGCGCGCGGCCGGCAGCGCGAGGAGTGTCCCGACACTGTTGGCGCCGGCCGACTCGCCGAAGATCGTGACGTTGTCGGGGTCGCCGCCGAATGCGGTGATGCTCTCGCGGACCCACTCGAGCGCCGCGACCTGGTCGAGGATGCCGGCGTTGCCGGAACCGGCCAGCGCCGGCCCGAACTGGTCGGCGAGATGCAAAAACCCGAACGGTCCGAGCCGGTAGTTGATCGTCACGACCACGACGTCGCCGTGCTGCGCGAAGTGGGTCCCGTCGTACCACGACACCGCGCCCGAACCGAACACGTAGGCGCCGCCGTGGATCCACACCATGACCGGTCGGCGGGCGTCATCGCAGGCCGGCGTCCACACGTTCAGATAGAGCCCGTCCTCGTTGGAGTCGGACCCGTCGCTGCCGAGGATGCGGGCGACGGGAAGATCGGCCTGTGCGATGTCGGGCGCGAAACGCGTCGCGTCGCGCACGCCGTCCCAGGCTTCCTCGCGCACGGGGGGAAGAAAACGCCGAGGACCGACCGGCGGAGCCGCGAACGGAACGCCGCGAAACACGAGTATCCCCTCGTGCTCGACCCCTTCGATTTTTCCGCTGCGGCTCGCGGCGACCGTCATGTTCCACTCTCCGTCGCTGTTGGGAGGTTCCGAAAGTCAGGCTCGCGCTTGTCCAAGAACGCGCTGAGTGCCTCAAGGTTCGCGGGCGCGCCGACCATGCGTGAAAAGGCCTGGTCTTCCCGGACGCGTGCGGCGCGGATCGCGTCGATGCGAGCGGCGAGCACGAGCCGTTTGGTTTCGACGAGCGAACTCACCGGCATCCGGGCGATACGGCCGGCGAGAGCCATCGTGTCGGCGACGAGCGCGTCGGCTTCGACGAGACGTAACGCGAGCCCGCAGGCGACCGCGTCCTCGGCCGTGATCCAATCGCCGGTATACAGCGCAAGCGCGGCGCGCTGGGCGCCCATCACGATCGGGAGAAGCAGGCTTCCGGCCGCTTCGGGCACCACACCGAGGGGCACGAACGGCGCCCGCAGCCGGGCGCCGCGCGCGATCAACACGATGTCGCAATGCGCCAGCACCGTCATGCCGATCCCGACACCGAGTCCGTTCACGGCGGCGAGCAGAGGTTTGTCGAACGCGGCGACCGTGTCGATGAAACGCCCGAACCCCGACCCGGGCTCTGTCGGATCAGGACCGGGCGCTGCGCTCGGGTCGAGACGCGACATCTCCCCGAGGTCCTGACCGGCGGAGAAGGCCCGTCCCGATCCGGTCAGTACCACGCACGCAATGTCATCGTGTGCGCTCGCCTCCCGGAACGCCAACGTGCACGCGTCGTACAGCGGGGTGTCGAACGCGTTCAAGGCGTCGGGACGGTTGAGTGTCAGCAGACGGACGCCGTCGCTGTCGTCGACGCGGAGCACGTTCAGATTCGGTCCCACACCATCGGGGAGTCGTCCGGTGTCTCGTCGCGATCCAACAGGAGCTGGCCGGGCGACTGTTTGTTGATATGTCCGATCAGCATGTTGTAGACGCCGTAGCCGACGAGCTCACGCAGGCGCGGCGAAAAGCCTTCGACGGTCTCGCGCGCCAAGCCGAGCTGTTGGTTCTCCTGCTGGCGGATGTACCCCGCGCAATAGTTCATGGCGATACCGACACGGGTCACGTCGGTGGTGTTGGCGCCGCCGCCATGCCACAGACTGCCATGCCAGATCAACACCGAGCCGGCCGGCATCTCCGCCGCGATCGAGTCGTAGCTGGTCCCGTAGTCGGGTGAACGGTCGGACAGGTGAGAGCCCGGAACGAGCCGCGTCGCGCCGTTGGCCTGCGTGAAGTCGGTCAGTGCCCACATCGTGTTGCACACGGTCGGCGGGTGCGGTTTGGGGATCGGGATGAGCTGGTCGTCGGCGTGGATCGGCTGTGCGGTCTCGCCCGGCAGGATCGAGATCGACGAAAGCGACGAGATCAGACATCCGGGGTCGAGGACACCCTCCACGATCGGCAGGATGTGCGGGTGGACCGGGATCTGCTCGAAGTCCGAACCGAACGCGAGCAGGTTGTAGAGCCGCAGCGTGTGGTGCCCTTCGAACGAGTTGGCGGCGGGCTGCACCGCGAAAAACTGTTCGAGCTTGTCGAGGTCGCGACGCAGGACGTCGATCAGGTCTGGGTCGATCGCATCGTCGACGATGGTGTAGCCCTGGTCGGCGACGGCTTGCACATGCTGCGCGACCGCGGCGTCATCCACGATTGCAGGCTACTTTCCGGAGCATGACGCTGTACGGGCTCGGCGATGTTGTCCCTCAGATCGACCCGGACGCCTTCGTGCATCCGGACGCGACGGTCATCGGCAACGTGATGCTCGGCCCGGGCGTGACGATCTGGCCTCAGGCGGTGCTGCGCGGCGATCAGAGCCGCATCGTGGTGGGCGCCCGCACCTCGGTGCAAGACGGTGCGGTGCTCCATTGCACCCGGGACCTCGAGACCATCGTCGGTGCCGATTGCACGATCGGCCACCTCGCCCATCTCGAGGGCTGCCGGGTCGAAGACGGCGCGCTCGTCGGGACGGGTTCGATCGTGCTGCACCGGGCGATCGTCCGGTCGGGCGCGTTGGTGGGAGCCGGTGCGGTCGTCCCCAACGGCATGGAGGTCCCGAGCGGCGCGATGGCGTTGGGTGTGCCTGCCCGACTGCGCCTCGACGCGGTCAAGCCCGATCAGGTCGCCCGTCCCGCGCGGGAGTACCAGCAGAACTGGGCTCGCTACCGCGCCGAGATGCGACGTCTGGATTGAAACGTCCGACGTCGATCTCCGGCCTCGGGCCCGGTGCATGCGGGTGGAGCGTCCGGCCGTTCGCGCGGCGGGTGCCTCAGGCCTGGTTGTACGTCCATCTCAGATTGCTCAGCTTCATACGTCCGTCCGCCGGTTTGCCGGAGCCGTTGCGAACGTTGACGCCGTAACTCGGGTAGCTCTTGTTGAAGCGCTTCGCTCGCCATTCGGCGACCGTCCACCTGCCCGGCGCCGCGCGCTGGTACCCGTACGACGGAAGATGCTGCTTGTCGCCGCGAACGTCTGAGCGGTCGTGCTCGTAGGTGAAGTTGACGGAAAACCCTTCGAGCTTGTGGACGCGGTTCTCGACCCCTCGAACGGTCGTCACGATGACACCTCGCGTCGTTGTCGACGAGTGGGAACGCTTCGGGATCCGACAGTCGAGAACGTCATGACATCTCTACGGCCGCCGGGCGTCCACCTGTAGAACCTTCGCGGCGGGTTGACCGCCCCCGGTGTCGTGGCCGTGGCTCACACCGAAACGGGCGCGGCGTCGCGCTCCCGCCCGGCCGGTCGATGCGCGGCACGCCAAGGCTGATGAGCGAAGCGCCCATCGCTCACGGGCCGCTCGGACACTCAACGACAGAGAAAACTCAGGGACCGACGCGCAGCCCGTACCGCGGTCCGGGCGTGGTCTGAGTGAGGACCGGCCCGTCAGATGACCGGCCGCGGGAGGTCTTCGACCGGACACGCCGAAATCGCCGCCCGCGCGACCACGCATCCTCACCGACAGGTCACAAACACCCGCCAAACCCACCACTTGACCTCCGACACAGCCACCCGAGTCGACAAATCGGGCCGTTCAGGCTTACGTATCGGCAACGAACGCGGCGAGGTCGGTCGACGACCACACGCACTCGCAGCGGAAGCCGGCCGCTCGTAACCATTCGAGCAGATCGTCGGCGCGGTCCGGTTTGTCGTAGCCGGGGGTGAGCGGCGCGACGACGTCGGCCGGGTCGTCGGGAACGACGACGTCAGCCATCGCGAAACGGCCGCCCGTGCGGAGTCGAGCATGCACGGCGGCGAACAGTGCCCGTTTGGCCGGACCGTCGAGATGGTGGATCGCAAGGGCCGAAACGACGAGATCGAACGGACCCGCGGGCAGCGGATCGGCGAGATCGGCGACCACGACCTGTTCGACGCTCGCCGCGGGCAGGATTTCGCGTGCGACGGTGAGCATCGCCGGATTCTCGTCGACGAGCACGAGTTGCGCATCGGCGAGCGCGTCGAGGACGGCCCGGGCGGTGGCGCCAGTTCCGGCGCCGAGGTCGAGCACCCGCGGTGTCGGCGTCCCTCGCCAGGTACGCGCCGCGCGCCCGATTTCGGCCTGGAGGGTGTCGTATTCGGGGACCGCGGTGCGGATCATCCCGAGGTACGTCGCCGGATCGAAATGAAACTGTGCCATCTAGCTGACGTGGCTGTGGACGATGCGGCCGATCGCCCACGTCATGGTCATCGCGACCGACGACCAGGCCACGACCCGAATCGCGGCACGTGTCCATCGAGCGCCACCGACGATCGCCGAGAGCGCGCCCAGACCGACGAGCGCGGCCAACGCGACGATCGCGGTGACGACGACGCGAGCGGAGATCGGTGCCAGCAACACCGCCAGCAGCGGCAGCGCGGCCCCGAGCGTGAACGCGACCACCGACGTGCCCGCGGCCTGGAACGGGCGCGCCAGCGCGACCTCGGTGATGCCGAGCTCGTCACGCATGTGCGCGCCGAGCTCGTCGTGGGCCATCAGCTGCTCGGCGACCATGCGAGCCAGACCGGGCTCGACGCCGCGGTGCTCGTAAATTTTGGCGAGCTCACGCAGCTCGGCCATACGGTCGTGCGCGAGGGCTTCCGCTTCGATTTCGCGGTCGGCATCTTCGGCATCGCGTTGCGAGCTGACCGAGATGTACTCTCCGGCGGCCATCGACATCGCACCGCCGACCAGCCCGGCGATCCCCGCAGTGATCACCGGCGAGCGAGTCGTGGTGGCGGCGGCGACTCCGATGACGAGGCTCGCGATGGAGACGATGCCGTCGTTGGCGCCGAGCACCGCGGCGCGCAGCCAACGGGCACGGTGACTCTTGTGATCCTCCATGACGTGCGGGGACACAGCCACAGCGCGAACGCTACCGGCTAGCTTCCCTTGCCGAGCCGGGTGTTCGGCCCGTCAGGTGCAACGGAGGAACGCAGATGTCGGAAGCCGTGATCGTCGCCACCGCCCGTACGCCGATCGGCCGGGCCAACAAGGGATCGCTGGTCGATTGCCGGCCCGACGATCTGTCCGCGCTCATCATCGACGCCGTGCTCGCCAAAGTGCCCGCGCTCGACCGTGCCCTGGTCGAGGACGTGATCTGGGGCTGCGGTCAACCGGCGGGCGAAGCCGGCACCAACGTGGCGCGCGTCGCGAGCCTCCTCGCCGGAGTTGACGCCCCGGGCGTGACCGTGAACCGCTATTGCTCCTCGTCGCTGCAGACCATCCGCATGGCCGCGCACGCCATCAAGGCCGGTGAGGGCGACGTCTTCGTCGCCGGCGGTGTCGAGACGGTGAGCCGCTTCATGAACGGCATGGCCGACGGCGGTCCCGCCAACGAGAAGTTCAGCGACGCCCGCGGACGTTCCAAGACGCGCAGCCAGGGCGGACAGCCGTCATGGACGCCGCCGGCAGGTCTCCCCGACGTCTATATCGCGATGGGCCAGACCGCCGAGAACGTGCGGGAAATCGAGGGTGTGACCCGTCAGGAGATGGACGAGTTCTCGGCCCAGTCACAAGACCGTGCGGTCGCGGCGCAGGGCAACGGCTTCTTCGAGCGAGAGATCATTGCGGTGACGACCCCTGACGGCACCGTCGTCACCAAGGACGACGGCCCGCGTGCCGGCACGACGGTCGAGAAGTTGGCGACGCTGAAGCCCGTATTCCGTCCCGACGGCGAAGTCACCGCCGGCAACGCGTGTCCGCTCAACGACGGCGCAGCCGCGGTCGTCGTGATGAGCGACACCAAAGCCGGCGAGCTGGGTATCACGCCACTGGCGCGGATCGTCGCGAGCGGCGTCAGTGCCCTCAACCCGGAGATCATGGGCCTGGGTCCCATCGAAGCGAGCCGCCAAGCCCTCAAACGTGCCGGCCTCACCATCGACGACATCGACCTCGCCGAGATCAACGAGGCCTTCGCGGCGCAGGCGATCCCGAGTGCCAAGCACCTCGGTATCCCGTGGGAGAAACTCAACGTGCGCGGCGGCGCGATCGCGCTCGGTCATCCGTTCGGGATGACCGGCGCGCGCATCATGACGACGCTCATCAACGGTCTCCAAACCGACGGCAAACGTTACGGGCTGGAGACCATGTGCGTCGGGGGCGGTCAGGGCATGGCCATGATCGTCGAACGGTTGTCGTAACAGCTCGCACGCCGAAGATCGGCGCTCGAACCGTGAGCGTCACCCGGTGGAACCCACGCCGGTTAGTGCTCTTGGCGAGGTGCGCGCAGGTGCGAGTCGGTGACCAGCGCCGACTGGATCGCGTGTGGACGCTCGGCACGCGACGCCATGATCCCTTCCTCGGCGCGTAGGCGCGCCATGCCGACGTTGTTGCCCGTATAGGTCGGCGGCTGTTCGAGCATCCACACGATGCCCTCGGCCGCGACCTCCGACGGTTCCCAGTCGGAATGGTCGGCATCGGGAAGGTTGAACACGAATCCTTCCGACGCGACCGGCACGTCGATGCGGAAGGTGTTCACCGCGATGTCGAACGGCCGGAGTTGGTGCGCGGCTGACACCGTCAGATGTTCGAGCGCAGCTTTGGCCATGCCGTAGGCCATCAGACCGGGAAAGTAGTTCAGCCCGGCGATCGACGAGATGTTGAGGATCGTGCCGCGGCGGCGCGTTTTCATCGACGGCATAACCGCTTGTATCGCTAGCAACGGCGCCCGCAGGTCGACCTGCATCACCAGGTCGAAGCGCTTCATGTCGAGGTCGAGATCGCCCGGGAACGTGATGGCCGCATTGTTGACGAGGACGTCGACCGGCCCGAACTGTGCGATCGTCGTCGCGATCATGTGCTCGACTTCGGCATCTTTGGCGAGGTTGGTCGGCACTGCGATCGCCTCGCCGCCGGCGTCGCGGATCCGTCGTACCGTCTCGTCGATCGTGCCGGGAATCGGGACCGGCGCGGCGTCGGTCGCGCGCGCGGCACAGACAACCTTGCAGCCGCGTTCGGCCAGCAGGAGCGCCGTCGCCGCTCCGACTCCACGACTTGCGCCGGTGACGATCGCAACCTTGCCGTCGAGTTCCATGCCGAGAACCTAGCTGTCACAGCTGCGGTATTTCCTGGCGCTCCGTGAGCGACGACGCGTAGTGGTCAACGCCGCCTGCGACACGTTCGAGGACGGCTGGCGCTTCGAACGACAGCGCCTCACGGTCGTGGCGATCGAACGCGTCGTGCACTTCGTCCCACGACACAGGCGTCGACACCATGGGTCGATCGGCAATACGCAGGGAATAGGCGCAGATCGTCGTCTTGTGGCGATCGTTCTGACTCCAGTCGACGAACACTCGGCCGGTCCGTTCAGCCTTGGCCATGTTCACGGTGGTCCGTTTCGGATCGCGTGCGACGAGCATCTGTCCGAGCGCGAGCGCGAAGTTTTTGGTGTCGTCGTCGTCGACCGCAGCTCCGTTGAGCGGGACCGAGACGTGGAGCCCTTTGCCGCCCGACGTTTTCACGACCGCGACGAGCCCGAGCGCTTCGAGCAGTTCCCGCAACGCGATCGCGACGCGACAGCAGTCGACGACGTCGGCGGGCGGACCGGGGTCGAGGTCGAGCACGATCGCGCATGGCCGGTCCACGTCGGGAAGCTTCCACTGATTGGTGTGAAGCTCGAGTGCGGCGAGGTTCGCCAGCCACACGAGTGTGGGAAGGTCTTCGGCGATGCAGCTTCGCTGCCCGCCATTCGGCTCGAGTGGATCCGACACCCGCACCCAGCCGGGGTGGTGGGGCGGGCAGCGTTTCTCGAAGAACCGTTCGCCGCCTGCTCCGTCGGGCGCGCGCACCAGCGTGGGCGGTCGGCCGTCGAGATGAGGGAGCATGACCGGCGCGATGCGCCGGTAGTAGTCGATGACATCGGCTTTGCGGAAGCCTGCCGCGGGGTACAAGACCTTGTCGAGGTTGGACAACGAAAGTTCGCGGCCGCCGACCTGCACGCGGACTCTGTTCGGGCTGCCCCTGCCCTCGGCCATACCTAGCACCGAACCCTATGTCCAGTGCCGTCCGCCAGCCGGCGGACGGGCGGACGTGGTGAGCGTCGGGTCCGATTTCGGCCGACCCGTTGAGGCATTGACACTGACGACGGCCGAGACGACGCGAATCGTCGTGTTCGTGGGCGCCGCGCGTGCGACTCCGTTCGCGGTCAAGGGAACACGAATTGCACGCCGAACTGTCGACAGGTCACCCGACCGCGGCTGCGCCGTCGGCCGGGCGATGTCGTTTCGTGGGCCGGGACGGCGCACAAAGGACTCAACCGTCCAGGCGTCCCGGCCGACACGCGACGATGACGTTTCATCGTCTCGTTCCGATCGGATGGACGCTCGTCGGGGTCTTGGCGTTGGCTGACCGAGCGCCAGTCGGGCCGACGCTGCTCGGACTCGCGATCGGGTACGCCGTCATCCTGCACCGTGTGATCTATGCAGCCGTACGGGACTCCGTACACGATCAGTAGCGGGGACGGCACGCCCACGGCCACCGGTTTCGCCAGAAACGGTCGGCTCGGGCCGTCGCCGAGTCGCGGGGCGAAGCTCGTGACGGTGCTTGCCCGGCCGGCTGTGAGCAAGTGGGCGCCGATTTCGCTGTCCACTTGGTTGGTCTTTGTACATCTTTGTCGGGAAACTCGCCTGACAGTTAGCATGCAACCCTATGCCTAGCGCCATCTGGACCGGCTCGATCAGCTTCGGTCTCGTGCAAGTCCCTGTGAAGCTCGTCGGCGCGACGAAGAGCAAAGATGTCAGCTTCAACCAGCTCGAGAAAGGGACCGGCGCGCGCATCCGCTACCGCAAGGTTTCGGACGCGACCGGCGAAGAGGTCCCGGCCGACCGCATCGAACGCGGCTTCGAGGTCACGAAAGGTCGGTACGTGATCGTCGAGCCTTCGGAGATCGACACGTTGCGGCCGAAAGGGAGCCACGAGATCGAGATCGAAGAGTTCGTCGACCTCGACGACATCGATCCGGTCTACTTCGAACAGCCGTACTACCTCGTCCCGGACAAGCGCGGGGAGAAACCGTACGCGTTGCTGGTCGACGCGATGCAGGCGCTCAACAAGGTCGCGATCGGGCGGGTGGTGATGCGCAGCAAGGAGCGCCTCGTCGCGATCCGTCCGATCGAAGGTGCGTTGTGTGTCGAGACGATGCGATACGCCGACGAGGTCGTCCCGGTCGACGATCTGGTGCCGCGCAGCGACGCCACGCTCTCGGAGAAGGAACGCACGATGGCGCGCCAGCTCGTCGAGTCGCTCGCGGTTGCGGGCTTCGATCCGCAGAAATACCACGACGAGTATCGCGAACAGTTGCTCGACCTCATCGAGCGCAAGGAGTCGGGTGCCGCCATCGTGGCCGAGCCGCAAACCGAGCCGCCCGCCAAGGTGCTCGATCTTGTCGCCGCGTTGGAGGCATCGATCGCCAGGTCGAAAACCGCCAAGGATCGCCATCCGACCGGCGCGGCGACACGCGCACAGTCGGTTTCGAAATCTGCTGCGGCGAAGTCGACCGCGAAACCGACTGCCAAGGCAGCCAAGTCACCCGCCAAGAAAGCCGCGCGCGCCAAACGCAGCGCCTGACGACAACGTCGGACCCCTCGGACCGGCCTCAGGTCGTCTACGACGCGAGCCGGCGGGCCGCCACGACCCGGGCCGGCAGCTGGTGCACGACCGCGTCCGTGCCGTGCTCGCCGTCCAACCATCCGCAGGTCGTACAGACCGGCGATCCCGAGTCGTCGCTCGAAAAAGCGTCGCATGCCTCCCAGCGGGCGGTGACGGGCTGGTCAAGGGTCGGGTCGGATGTGACGTCGATCGTGTTGTCGGGCATGCCCAAACCCTGACAGGGGGGTGAGACAGCTTCCGTGGCGGTTGCCCGGTTGGCCGACCGTCGTCGGGTCGTGCCCGACGACTCCGGCGCTGGGGGCGGTGTTCAGGCCGGGGTGCGGTCTTCGAGGGCGGCTTCGGCGGCGAGCCTGACCCGCAGGTCGGTGTCGGCGCGGCGGTGCTCCAGGGCGACGACGCTCGCGGTCGGACCGATCGCGGCCAGTCCCCGCACCGCGTAGTAACGCACGCACGCGTCGGCGTCGGCGAGCGCGCGCTCGAGCAGGTCGCGCGTTTCGGGACGGGCAGAGGAGGCGAGCACGCGGGCTGTGACCCGGCGTACGGCTCGAGAGGAATCTTCGAGGGCGCGGGCCCACGGCCGCGACGCGACCGCGGCGTCCGCGCCTTCGAGTCGCTCGATGGCGATCCGGCGGAACGCGGCGTCGGGTGAGGTTGTGGCGTCAAGAATTCGGGCGAGGTCGCGAGGGCTGTCGTAGCGCAGGGTGCCGAGCTCGGAACGGGCGCGTTCGAGCTGACGGTCCGACGGTGCAGGTCGGGGCGGCGCGAACCCGGCCATGATCGCGTCGAACAACGGGAGCAGCTCGTCGGGCCAATGCGACGGGTCGTCGACTGTGGCGGTCAGGGTCCCCGAACCGACGGTCACCTGCGTGAGCGACCTGCACGCCCCGAAGACGGCGGCGACCCGAGGATCCTCGCCTGCGTTGTCGCGGGTGAACGTCGCGTTGGTGGCGACACCCGGTCCGATACGGAAGCAGAGCTCGGTCGGTGTGCGTCCGAGATCGAGGACGACCGCATCCTCGAACGTGTCGCCGAGGGTCCGGGCGCGCTCATGGGTGGGCGGCACAGGTCCGTCGTCGCCCGGAGCGTCGGGGTCGACGGCGGCCGGCGTGTAACGGACTTCGGCCCGGAACGCGCCGCCCCGCCAACCGAAGCCGAGCGTCAGCTCGGCGTCCAAATCCTCTTCGTACCAGCCGCTGCCGGGCCCGACCGTCGCCGCGAGCGAGGCGTCGTCCTCCGCCGACCACGACCCGCCCGAAAAGAATCTTCGCAGCTGGTTGGTTGCCCGCGCGACGAGCGGCACCGGCAGCTCACCGAGAGCGATCCGCACAACGCGTTCCGCGGCGACAGCGGCCAGTGCGCGCTCGGCGAGTTGTGCGCGCGCCGTCGCGCGGTCGGTCGGCACGGCCGCAATCGTAGGAGTCGGGCCGAGATCAGCGTTGGACCTGCACGCTGCGACCGTCGCGCCACGCCCGCAGCACCAGATAGTGGCCTTTGAGCGCGGCGTGCTCCCAGGTGCCGAACCCCATGAGCGTTCCTTCGTAGCCGCTCGTCGCCGGCAACTGCTTCACGCGGCGCAGCCCGTCCGCAATGCCTGCACGAGTCAGGTGATCTGCTTGTGCGATCGCTTCACCGAGCAGACGCCCCATGTCATACGCCGCGCAACCGATCGGTCCGCCCGCCGCGCGCGGCGACAGCGAACGCAACGCCGAACGTCGCTGGTTGTCGTCGGCGACGGTGTCGACGTACTCCCAGCCTGCGTAGCCGTCGCGCCAGTCAGGTCGTGCATAGCCGAACATCAGCGCAGAGTTGGCGAGCACCGGAATGTCCCACCCGAGGGTTGCCCGCGCCAGTGCGACCGCCCGCGACGAGACACCCAACCCGAGATAGACGAGCACGTCAGGATTGCCGGCCCGCAGACGGGCGAGGAGATCGTCGGCGGATTCCGCGAGCGGCGAGATGCTCGCAGTGCCGGTGACCTCGAGGCCGAGCCGGGCCCGTGCCGACTCGAAGCACTCGGCGTAACGGCGCCCCACCGGCGATTGGTCGAACACGACCGCGGCGCGTCGCAGCGCCCGTTCGGCCATACGAGCGGCCAGCACCGGTGGCTCCTCCTCGAGGGAGCCGACCTGGTAATGGAACATCCACTGCGAACGCGTCCGTTCTCCGCCCGAATAGTTGATCGCGGGTATGTGCGCGTCGTCGCACAGCGGCGCCGCGATCAGCGCGTTGTCGGAGATCGACGGGCCGACAATCGCGAGTGCCCCGTCGTCGACCAGTTCCGCGAAGCCGCGTTTGACGGCGTGCTCGGAGCCCGACGGAAGCCCACGCGCGTGTTGTTCGACGAACTCGATGTCGCGATCGATTCGACCTGACGCTGCGACCTCGTCGAACCCGAGCCGCAGCGACGCTAAGAACAGGTCGTCGCCCTGGGGGAAGTCGTAGAGCAACCCGACCCTGATCGGTACCGCACCGTTGGCCATGAACGTGAAACTACCCGTACGGTGCTGTCGTGCTGAACGACGAGGTCGGGCGGGTCACCGGCGACATGATCCAGGCCGCGTGGAACGCCGCCGCCCGGTTCGGCGCCATCGGTCCGAGACACCGCCGGGCGAAAAAATTCGCACGCTTCGGCGACGGCGCCATGATCGGCTTCCCGCCGACCGTCATCTTCGGCGAAGGTCGCATCGAGATCGGCGCCGGAACTGCGATCGGCCCGCTCGCCAGTATCAGCGCCGGCATGCCGTCCCAGGCCGGGTTGCGGGGCGAACCGATCATCACGATCGGCGAACGATGCACGCTCGGCAAGGGCATCGGGATCGTCGGCCACGAACGGATCGTCATCGGCGACGACATCTGGACCGGTCACTACGTCTACATCACCGACCAGAACCACGGCTACGAGAATCTCGATCTTCCGATCGGTACCCAGCCGTGGAAGAACGAGCCGGTGACGATCGGCAGCGGCAGCTGGCTCGGACACGGCGCGATCGTCCTGCCAGGCTCGCGGGTCGGCCGCCACGTCGTGATCGCCGCAGGCGCGGTCGTCGCCGGTATCGAGGTGCCGGACTTGTCGGTGGTCGCCGGT
>Ga0182024_10015474_pt1 | contig 14596 bp, 10 predicted proteins | sample P32metaG_FD_120480 | JGI IMG/M metagenome (GOLD analysis project Ga0182024, IMG submission 120480) | Permafrost microbial communities from Stordalen Mire, Sweden - P3-2 metaG (Illumina Assembly) | ecosystem: Environmental > Terrestrial > Soil > Wetlands > Permafrost | place: Sweden: Stordalen... | reverse complement strand
CGACGCCGGTGTGCGCGCCCACTATTACGCAAGCCAACTGGCAGCCCGATCCATGGTCGCCCGTCGGCGCGGACTGATCGTGAATATATCGTTCTGGGCGGCGCAGAAGCACATCGGCAACGTCGCTTATGGTGTGTCCAAAGCAGCGACTGACAAAATGACTGCGGACATGGCTACCGAACTACGGCCCCATGGCGTTACCGTGGTGTCCTTGTACCCAGGACTGGTAAGGACAGAGAAGGTCATGCAAGCTGCGGCGTGGCTCGACCTTAGCAATTCGGAGTCCCCTGAATTCATTGGACGCGCCGTCACCGCTCTTGCGGCAGATGCGGACGTCATGCGACACACTGGAGGAGTTCGGGTGGCGGCTCGTTTGGCGATTGAGTATGGCTTCAGAGACATTGACGGTAAGGTTCCGCGCCCACTAGCACTCACCGATGTCTGAGGTAATTCGAAATCGCAAGCGGGGCATCTCTTGGGGCTTGACAGCTTCGCTCGCCTTACGGATGCCGAACCGGCGCTGGCGACCGGCTTACGCGGCCGTTCACGGCGTCGTCAATCGATACATGATTCACTTCGAGAGTGCTCGCCGTGGCTCGATCGAGCGCCAGCTTTGCTTTTGCGTACGCGCCCCGCGCCGCGACTTCCGTGGATCGCGCCTGCGCTAGCAGGGTTTGATACTGAATGACCAGATAATTCGTCGCGAGTCCGACGTCGAAAGTCTCTTGTTCCACTTTTACCGACTGTTCCTGAAGAACACGACTCTGCACCGCCGCTTGGTATGCGGCCCAAGCCTGCTGCATTGCGACGTAGGCGTCGGCGACTTCCAGCCGAACCTGATCCTCAAATTGCTGGCGGCGCACCTGGGTCTGCCGGACCTGCAGCTCATCGCGAACAGCATCCGCCTGTGCCACGCGATTCCGTAGGGGCAGCATCAGCTGAACCCCGATACTGTACGTCGGGAAATTATTTTTGAAGATCTGCCCCAGCGCCGTCCCGTAGCCGCCGGGATAAAGCGTTGTGCCTGGTGTCGACGCTAGCGCAACTGCATTTATGTCGCCGGAAAGGCCGCCATTCTGCGCCGTCCCAACCAGGTCCAGCTCCGGACGCAGGGCATTCAGCGAGCCCTTCAAGCTGATCTGAGAGTTTTCCACTTGGATGCCGGCCTGACCCAGATCGGGTCGATCCCGCAACGCCTCCACGATCAAGTCGTCGACCGGTTGGGCGGGTTCCGATTCCGGGATGCTCAACGTGTCCGTCGGAATAATATGCGCTACGCGGATCGCGGGATTCGCCAGCCCCCGGCGCGTCAGCAGCGTCTTGATGATGAGTTCCTGCTGCTGCACCAGACCCTGCGACGAAATCATAGCTTGCTCGGCGACTGAAACCTGGGCCTGGGCGCGCGTCAACTCGATCGGCGCCAGCTCGCCCTGGTCCACTTTGTTCTTGTTGTCCTCGTACAGCCGCTGCGCGAGCTGTAATGCTTCTCGCTTTACGTTGACGTCTTCATTCAGGCTTACCAGGTCCGTATAGAGCCTCGCCACCCCCGCCACCATGTCGATCACTTGCTGTCGAAACACCAGGGCGGCGATCTTCCCGTTGTTCTTGGCGATGTGAATATACCGGCGATTCAATTCAATCCCGAATCCGCGCAGCAGCGGCTGAGTAATGGTGAATCCCACGAGTGAATTTAGAAGGGGGTTGTACGTGTAGCGCGCGGCGTTGGAGGTGAGTCGCGTATTGTCGAACGTCATGCTGAGCTGCGCCCCGGTTGAAAACGATTGAGTGTATCCAACATTGCCCGTGACGCTATTTTCAATCAGCCAATTCGATGTGCCGGTGAGCAGCGGATTGAATTCCACAGTGCTTTGATGCGCCCAGTTGAACAGTCCCGAGATCGACGGGTCGTACACGGGAATCGGCGAACCGGGGGAGAGCGGTAGCGCGCCGGTCACCGATAGATCGTTCTGCTGCTCTGTGATGAGCGCGACGTCGGAGAAATTCGTGTTCACCACCGCCGCCGGCGTCGGACTGGAAGTAAGAGTGGTCAGCAGAGGGCCGTTCGGTCCGCCAATTCCTGGAGGGGGTTCGTTCACCAGCAGGCTCAATCCGCGCGGCAACCCGCCGCCTTCTGTGCGCTGAACATCGGTCCGCGCCATTGCAGGGAGATAACGCTCCAGTTCGAGATCGAGATTATTCTCGAGCGCCAGCGCGATCGCATCGGCCAGGGAAAGATAGAGCTGTCCCGCGCGCACCAGGTCGAAAATCCGCTCTGAATTCGTAAAATTCACCGGCGGGACAGGTTTCGCTTCGTATGGATGGAGAATCCAGTTCCGCACGAGACCCGATTGCGCTTCCGCCAGCGCAGGAATCGCCAGCAGAAGAACTGCCGTCCAGTACCTCATCAGCTACCCTTTTGTTTGGAATTATGAGCTTCGTGGGAACTTGGAGCCGGGATCTGAACCAGAGCGCCTTCCTGCACCGCGTCGTTCGGATCGACGACCACCTCTTCGCCGACCCTGAGACCGCCGAGAATCTCCAACTCGATCCCGTAATCCCGCCCGGGCACGACCGTCTGGATGTGGACGCGCCGGGTGCGGGCAACCGTCGCCGGATCGAGTCCTTCCGCCTTGAGCTTGTCCTCCTCCTGCGCAGCTAACGGCTGGAGAACCGCCAGAACCGTGCCGCTCGCCCGGACCACCAGTGCCGAATCGGGCACCAGGAATGGAGGATCGATCCGATCCGTTACGAAGGACACCATGGCGTACATTCCCGGCAGCAGCGCTCCCTTCGGATTCGCAACATCGACTTCCGTAAGCAACGTCCTCGATTGAGCATCGAGAGAGCTGGATGTGCGTGTCACCTGTCCTTTAAAGCTCAGAGTGGGGATTTGCTGCACCGTCACAGTCGCGATCTGGCCCACCCGAACCCCCGGAGCGTTCGTTTGGGGAACGGCAATCAGAACCCGAAGTCTTCCGATCTCGGCAACGCGAAAAATCTCGCCTCCGCTGGGAACGTCGGAAGGCGCCGCCGTATTGGCCCGCGTCGGCCCAAGCGTGGAACCATTCGCCGTGATCAGCGCACCGATGTCGACATTCCGCGCCGTGATTACCCCGTCGAATGGCGCCGTGATCTGTTCATACCCTTGCAGCACCACCAGGCGATCGAACGACGCCTTGGTCGCCCGAACAAACTCCTGCGCTGCGGCAACGGTTTGCCGTTGCGCCTGGACGTTTGCCTCTGATGTCTTGGCCGCAGTGGATTGGTTGTCTCCGTCCTGCCGGGATACCGCACCGTCGGCCGTGAGGATCTTATACCTCTGCCAGGTGATGGCGTTCAGATCGCGAGTCGCGATGAGCTGCTGAAGCGTCGCCTCGGCCTGATCGAGCTGCCCTTGCGCTTGCGCCAGCGCTGCTCTTGCCTGGGAGACCTGTTGGTCCATGTCCGGCGCTTCGATATCGGCTAGCCTCTGGCCGGTATGCACGATATCGCCGATATCGACGTAGCGTTTCTTCAAGTAGCCGGCCGCGCGCGCATAAATGTAGGCCTCCGTGATCGGCGTGACGTTTCCGGGCAGATCTAATTTACTGCTCGGGGATGCTAGCTTCACCGCCGTCGCATTTACCAGCGGCGGAGTCGCCCTGCGCTCCGCCGCCTCGGCGTCCAGTTGCTTGGTGAGCCGTACGCGCGGCAAATATCCGAAGAGATAAACAGCCGCGGCTGCCGCGAGAATCACCACGACAGAGAGCAGTTTGCCCCAAATGCCGAAATGAGCCTTTTGTTCGTTCATGGCGTCGGAATCTCCCCAGCCTCTTCGGCGATCCGACGGTCCATATCGACCGGCGCCTTTGTTCGAAGCAGCGTGTAAATAATGGGTACGAAAAGCAGCGTTGTGGGCGTCGCGAATAAAAGCCCTCCGATCACCGCCCTGCCGAGAGGAGCATTTTGCTCGCCGCCTTCGCCCATGGCGAACGCCATCGGAAGCATTCCGATAATCATCGCCAGCGCCGTCATCGTGACCGGCCGGATTCGAGTGAACCCCGCCGCCAGCGCAGACTCGATCGCACTTTTTCCCTTTGCGCGTTCGTCATTTGCAAACGTGACCAACAGGATGCTGTTTGCCGTCGCGACTCCGATGCCCATGATCGCGCCCATCAGCGCGGGAACGCTCAAGGTCGTGTGGGTAAGGTACAGCATCCACAGCATCCCCGCCATCGCTCCCGGCAGCGCCATCAGAATGATGAACGGGTCTAGCCAGGATTGGAAATTGACGGCCATCACCAGGTAGACCAGCACCACCGCGAAGATCATTCCCAGGCCCAGGCGGGTGAAAGAAGTCCGCATCGTATCTACCTGACCCCGCAAATCGATGACTGTTCCGCGCGGAAGCGTCGGGCGCATTTTGTCGATAATTCGCTCGATATCCGCCGCTAAACCGCCTAAATCGCGCTTATCCGGACTCGCGAAGACGTCCACCACGGGTTGAATGTCGTAGTGACTCTCAATTTCTGGAGAATTGCCTCTTTTCAGCCCGGCAAGATTGTACAGCAGTTGCGTGGTGCCGCCGGCGGGCGGAGTAATCGGCGTACGTTGCATGGCGTCAAAGGTGCCGATTTTGTATTGCGGCGTCTGCGCCGCCACCTGATAGTTGACTCCGTTCTGCGGATCAAGCCATTGATTCGGCGCAACCTGGCCGCTCGCTGATAGCGAGATGAGCAGACTACTGGCCACGTCTCTCTGCGTCAGACCAGCCTCGTCAGCAAGAACGCGATCGACGTTCACGTCCACGGTCGGATAATCCAGACGCTGGCGGATAAACACGTCGACCGCTCCCGGCAAGTCCGCGATCTCGCGCCGTATTCGTAGAGCGACCTGAGCGTTTTGATCGAGGTTATTCCCGACGACTTGCACGTCGACCGGTGCCGGCATACCGAAGTTGAGAATCTCGCTGGTAATGTCAGCGGCCTGGAAGAAGAAAGTCTCGGCCGGAAACTTCGAGGCGAGCGTCGCTCGAATCTTCCGGGTGTATTCGAGAGTCGGATGATGATCCGGCTTCAGCGAAATCAAAATATCGCCGTCGCCGTTGCCGTTCGTGACGCTGTCGCTAAAAGCCAGGTTAATGCCGGAATTCGGTAGTCCTATGTTGTCCAGAATGGAATCGAGTTCCTGCGGCGGGATGACTCGCCGAATCTCATTGTCGATTGAAGAAAAGATCGCCGCGGCTTCCTCGATCCGCGTTCCCGTCGGCGTGAGGACGTGCATCCGCATCTGCCCGGCATCCACATAGGGGAAAAAATTCTGCCCGACCACCGCGACCAGCCCGGCCGAGCCGAGCGCGAAAACCAGAAACGCACCGCCCGTGACGAGGCGGTGCTCGAGCACCCATTCGAGCAGGCCCTGGTAACGATGCCGGAACTTTTCGAATTTCCGCTCAAAAGCCTGATGAACGTGCCAGATCGCGCCGGCCGACCGCGAGGCGGGTGTGTCCGCGTCCTCACCGCCCTGAAAAAGCTCCATTTCCGACTGGAGCATGTAGTGAACCAGCGTCGGTACAATGGTGCGGGTCAACAGGTAAGACGTCAGCATGGCGAACGCGACGCCCATCGCCAGCGGTGTGAACAGGTACTTCGCCGCTCCGGTCAACATCAGCACGGGAACGAAGACGATGCAGATGCACAGGGTGGAAACGAACGCCGGCACAGCGATTTCTTGCGCGCCATCGAGAATCGCGCGAACCAGCGTCTTCCCTTTGATGCCCATGTTGCGGTGCACGTTTTCGATCTCTACCGTCGCATCGTCCACCAGAATTCCCACGGCCAGCGCCAGCCCCCCCAGCGTCATTACGTTGATCGTCTCTCCAAGAAGTCCCAGGATCGTGAGGGAGGTGAGAATCGATAGAGGGATCGAGATGCAGACGATCACGGTACTGCGCCAGCTTCCCAGGAAGAGCAGAATCATGAGCGCGGTGAGTAGCGCCGCGATGCTGGCCTCCCGAACGACTCCCATCACCGACGCCTTCACGAACACCGACTGATCGAAAAGCTGGGTAATATTCAACGCCGGAGGAAGCGTGGCCTGTATTTTTGGAAGAAGATCTTTGACGCCCTGCACCACCGCCAGCGTCGATGCGCCGCCGTGTCGCAGGACAGTCAGCAACGATGCGAGCCCACCGTTGATTCGAACGATATTGGTCTGTACCTGATAGCCGTCGCGGACAGTTCCGACGTCACGGAAGTACACCGGATTGCCATTCACGGTCTTGATCGGCATGTCGTTCATCGCCGAGATCAGTTCCGGGCTGCTGTTGAGGCGGATCAGATATTCGCGCGTGCCGACCTTTACGGTTCCAGTCGGGAGAATCAGATTCTGAAGATTCAAAGCATTGGAGACGTCGGTGGCGGATAGTCCTTTCCCGTATAACGCATCGGGATCGAGATCGACCATCACCTCGCGAACCTTCCCGCCATACGGAAGAGGCACGGAGATGCCGGGAACCGTGGCCAGGCGAGTACGAACAAAATTTTGCCCGTAATCATAGAGTTGCTGTTCGGTAAGGGTCCCGCTGCTCAATCCCAGTTGGAGAATGGGAACGCTCGAAGCGTCAGTTTGCACGATCAGCGGCGGAAATATGCCCGGCGGCATGGTCCGAAGGAGGGTCTGGCAAACCGCGGTTACTTGCGCGACCGCAAGATCTACGTTAGTTCCGGGCTGCATATAGACGCGGATTAAGCCGACACCGTTGTACGCAGTTGACTCGATGCGTTCGATATCGTTCACCGTGGTAGTCATGGCGCGCTCCGAAACGATGAGGACACGTTTCGCCATATCGTCCGGACTCATGCCGCTGTAAGTCCAGATCACGCCGACCATCGGGATATTGATATACGGGAAAATATCTGTCGGCGTTGTGACGATCGCGAGCCCGCCCATGATGGCGATCAGGATGGCCATAACGACAAACGTGTAGGGGCGCCGTAGTGCTAAGCGGACGATCCACATAACGCATAAGTCCTGTGCATTCTTGGAGCCAATCGCGCGGCCAGCAATGCTTTAAGTCTGCGCGGGCCCGAGGTCGTGTTGGTAGCATTTGCGCGACACATCGTGTCGCCGGAGCGTCACTCGCCGCTTCCGCACATGGCTTCTTAGGCCGCTTGTTGTGTGAGCGCCTCTTCGATTTCCGACACTTCGTCCGAGCTTAGCCGGACGTCAGGGGCACCCGCTACTCCGCTCACCTGCGCTTCGTTGCGGATCCCGACGATGGCGCCGGTGACGGCGGGATTCTTCAAAGTCCATGCGATGGCGACCTCGCCGGGAGTCGCGTGACTCCGTTTTCCGATTGCGCGCAGCAACTCGACCAGACGAAGATTACGCGAAAGCAGCGGCTCCTGGAAGTTCGGGCTGCGCTTGCGCCAATCGTCTTCAGGGAGTCGAGCGATCCTTTCTCTGCTCATACCGCCGCTCAGCATTCCTGAAGCCATCGGAGAATATACGATGACGCCAATCTTGTGCCGCAGCGCGAAGGGAAGCGTTGACGATTCGACATCGGTTGCCAAGAGTGAATAGGGAGGCTGGAGCGACGTGATCGGAGCCACCGCGAGTGCGCGTTCCATCTGCCGCGCGTCGAAATTCGAAACGCCAATGTGGCGGATCTTTCCTTCGTCTCTGAGCTTGGCCATCGCGCCGACGGCCTCCTCGATGGATCCAGGCGATGCACTCTCCGGATTCCCCTGCCAGGCCGGCCAATGGATCTGATAAAGATCGATGCGATCGATGTTCAACCGCTTCAGACTGGCCTCGGCCTCGGCGCGAATGGAAGCGGCTTGCAGGTTGTGCGAAATCTTTCCGGAGGCGTCCCACACCAGGCTGCACTTCGTGAAGACATAAGGCCGCTCCCGCAGCGCATGAATGGCGCGGCCCACGACCTCTTCCGAATGTCCCAGACCGTACACAGCCGCTGTGTCGATCCAATTCATTCCGCGATCCAGAGCTGCGTGGATTGCGTCGATCGACTGGCCATCCTCCTGCGCGCCCCAGGCGAATTCCCACTGTCCCCCGCCGATCGCCCAGGCGCCAATTCCTATCGGCGTTATGTTCAGGTCACTTTTTCCAAGTTGTTTCAATCTCATCTGTAGCAATCCTTTCACTTTTCTCCTGCGGTCGTTTCAACCGGGAGGTTGCAGCTTATGGGCCAGAAGTCTTGTTGAAATGTCTCGATTTGCAGCGTTACTTCGGGGAAATCTGCTGATGGAGCGTCACCGCACGGCGCTACTGACGATCGGTCGTCTAATCCATCAGAAGCGGAGCGGTGGGATATTCAAGCACTGCCTGCCGGCGACACCAACGTGCTCGGCAGGGCTCACGTCTTTAACCCCGCGGTCGACTATTGGATTCAGGGAACAATCTGGCCCATCGTCGAACAGAATTCGAGCTTTTGGGTGGACGGCTCCTTGACTGGAAACAAATAAATGTTTGTCACTCCAGGCCTCGTCAATTGGCTCGCTTCAAGCCGCCCAAAGACTCCATGTTGCGTTCGGCGCCGGGGTGCAAATCGCCGTGACGGAATTTCATCAGTACAATCATCGGTGGGTCTTCTACAAGCGCGAACCCGGCTCGGATCGTGGGTGTGGTTGTGGGTTTGGAATGCGATGGAGCGCATACTGCCACTGAGGGCAGGAGAGTCAACGTCGCCGCAAATATCGCGCGAGGTTGAAACTTATCCTCCATCTTCGCCGCGAATTCGATCAAACCACCTGAGACCGTTCTTCTTGGCCTTCGGAACAGCAAAGGTCCGCCAGCGTTTTAGCGGCCAATCCCGTGCTTCGGTCCAGCTCGACAGGGTCCATATCGAGCAACTGGGCGCTGAGTTCGCGAGGCATGGCTAAGAGCACCCGCAACACAAACGCTTGGCGGAGCCGAGCCGGTAGCTGGAGAACCTGCCGAAGTTCAGCAGGCAGAAACGAGACTTCGCTCGCAATAATCTTGGAGTATTCCGCCGAGGTCATGATTTGAATCGATGCGGTGACGGTCATCCCTAGGAGATCTTCACCCGTGGCCGTCTCTCTATTCATCGATTCGATCGCACACATTACCGCTTTCTCTGCGAATCGTGCATTGGCGGTGAGCAAAATCGCCGCGCGGTAGGCGAGGGCGAGATCGGCGTCTTGTGGGAGTTGCGGAGCCATTATTCATTTCCTTTGTGAGATAAAGCAGCTCACCCTCGAGCCTCCGCCGGGGTTCTCACGTGATTGTGCTACATGCATTTCTTGTTCCACGCGACTCAATCCGTCTGTCGTCATCGTGTCATCCAATCTTCCGCGCGTGCACGATGAATCTTTCGGGAGCGCTCCCGATATAAAAAAACGGATAGCAAGTCACGAGCGTCAGATCGCGCTCCGGAGCCGCAGTTAGCACGTCAATGTCGGAGGGCTTTACAACTTTAGTTTCCGTGACGGCATAGCGCGATGTGCCTGCCGAAGTCTTCAGCATAAGTACATCGTTGGGATGAATAATGCGAAGCGGACGAAAATAGGTATCACGATGCGCGGCAATTCCAATGTTGCCGTCGCTGGCGGGAAGCGCTGTACCCGGAATGTGCCCCGCTCCTTGCCGCAGAACTCCGGCGTCGTCGCCTTCAAAGACCATCACTGACACGTGTAGTCGCGGAATGTCGAGTTCGCCCACCACGTCGCCGTGGCGCACCGGCCGCGGTGGCTCGTTATGAGGAACTCGCGTCGTCCTGTTTAGCCGCTCCCGCGCAAAGCGCTGCGCTGCATCTCTTTCGTGGAGCGCCCACGAATACCACGCCAAGACGGCAGCGCCCCCAAGCATGAGGGCGCCGCCAAGCCAAAGTAACCATTTACGTTTACACATTGACGTCTCCCTTACGCGAGAGACTTGCGCCGAGAGGCGAATACCGCTGCGATTCCGCCACCGAACATGAGGAGGCCAGTCATGAGTTGCACGTCGGTGCATCCGCCGGTTTGAGGAAGCGTCTGCTCCGCCGTACTCTCAGCTCCCTGCGCCGGAACCGGTGCGGCCACATCGCGCTCCGCTACGAGAACTTCCTCTTCCACCACGGTCACACCCGTTGCTGGCGCCGCCTTTTGGACTTGGGGCGCCGGGGGAGCCGCGGGAGCCTGGGGAGCCGGCGGCAGACTCAGGGCAGCCGCGGGGGCTACCGGAGCGGGCGCGGGCGTGGTATTGGCGCTTGCCTGAAGGCTCTGTTTCTTGGGATACACGAACTGCCAGCCTGTGTTGTCGCCGGGATAAAACCAGCTGTGAATGGCCTCCGGGCTCCCGGAAGCCCGCTCTTCAAAATGTACGGTGGGTTTGTCCGGGGTATCGATGAGATAGTCTGGAATCGCCTGGAGGGTCGTGACCAGGGTGTCGTTCCCCTCTGAATCTTCCGAGAATACCCGCACGATATTGCGATCGGAATCGCTATCCACGAGTTCGAAGATGTATTTGCCGGGCGCGAGCACTCTCCCGGGAATCTCCAGCGGCGCGCTGAATTGGAATTCTGTTCGCTTGTTCCAGTCATCCGCCTTTGCCAGCTGCGTCATGAAAGAGGTCAGAGCCAGAAAGCCACTGACCCATACTGCGTTCGATTTGATAGTCATTCTCATTTCTCCTTTTGATCTGGCAACCCGGTGGCGGGCTTTTTTGCTGACCGGCGCCCGAATTTGCCATTCACGGAGATGAGTGCAGGCGAATGTCCGAAACGCAATCCTTGATTCCAGAAGACATCCTGACATCGTTCACCGGTCCCCGAGTTGAGTGCGCGACGCAAATGACGCCCGGCTGACGGTTCGTTAACATCGCGATCCTGAGACGTCCGCCAAATTCGACCAGCTGACTGCAGAAAGACATTGGACAATTCGTGATGACCCCGCAAGCGCAAACTCTATCTTTACCCTTTTCACCAACCTGTCTCTTTCATCCGCTGGTTTCCGGACCACCTTGCTCTAATTTGTAGGCAAGGAGTTCATGTGCTCTGCCAACGGAGAACGGAGCCGGCCAATACGGGCTTTGTAGATAAGTCTCGAGCGGGCCTGCGTGCGTTGGATGTTCGTCGGTACAGGACCGATCCCTAGCCGTTGCGGGGCAAATTAAACGGCTCTTCGTTGTCGGTGGAAGCAAAACCCCGGCCAAAGGGCGCCCGATAAATTGTTTTGGTCATTAAAAATGAAATAAGTTAATGCGGTAAACGACGAATCACTGGAATGGCCGACGAGTCATCCTGTTTCGAGGTGACGAGGCGCATCTCAGCTGAGAGAGCCTGGCGCGGCTTCGCCGAAACGGATGCCGCCGCGAGGCGTCTGGAGATCGCCCGCGGCGGAAGCATCCCTCGTAGTTACTTCAAGTTCTATTCACTTGTCGGGCGCCAGGTCGCATCTTTGTGAAACGCACCCATGGTACTTGCGAGCGCTGGCGTATTCGCGCCCAGGTCCTTTTCGTAGACGCCGCCGTTCTTCGTGACGATGAACGTCATCACACCAGAGGACCGATACTCGGCCGGGTATGCGATCAAAGCAAACTCGCCAGGCGTCTTACCTTTTGGCAAAAGGCGAAAGTAGTACCCATGGAATAACACCGGCGCGACATTATCGGAACCGCTGGCCGCCTTGGCGACCAGACTCACCGGAGAAGGTTCGGCCGGATCCAGGGCGTTCGAGTCGGCGTTGTAGTGCTTTTCCGCGTTCACGAAGTCGTGGCAATTCGTAATCGCGACGAGTTCGTTTTCACCGATTCGCCGGAACAAGACCTCTTTCCGGCCCGCCTCCGGGTCGAAGCGCCACGCGCCATTTTTCCCAACCAGGGGGACCGGAAACGGCCAATTTTCAGCGCCGATATAGAGCATTACCGATCCGTCGGGTTCGTGACTCAGACGATGCATCTCCTGGTATTTTTGGACGAACTGGTCGCGATCCACCTTATCCTGGCCAGCGTCGCCTGAGGAGGTGAGTTCCGTCGGTCCACCCAAAATGTTTGCGATGACCGGTTCGTTATTGCTTCGTACTGCTTGAAACAGGCTCTCGCTGGCCGCAGTCGCCGACGGGAACGTCGGCTGAGCAGATTGCTGGGCTAACCCCATCCGAGCTCCGCCCGTTATCGAGAGCGCAACCATCGCTACCTGAACAATGGTGGACTCCGAATGCCTTAAACGCTTTTGCAAATTACTCATGATTATTCGTTTCATAGCTGAATTACCTCAATCGACTATCTGCGGCCACCGCCGCCGTGGAATCCTCCACCGCCGAATCCTCCTCCATGGAATCCGCCAAAACTTGACTGCCCCCGAAACGCGTTATCTCTCGCCATACCGCCATGATCAAAACCGCTGAAGGCGCCGGAATGCATGCCAGATCCCGCACGGGCGGCACTGTGCCCATCAGACCCTTCATGTCCGCCAAAACCGTGGCCGGCCCCATGGTTAAAGCTATTGCGGTTGACGATAGTCCTGCTATGCGAGACGTACGCGTTGTGGTTGTAGACGACCCTGCCGCCGTGGTGCCAGTCGAAGCCCCAACCGTGCCAACCCCAGCCGAAGCCGGCAAAGAGCCCGACGCTGAAGCCTAGTCCAAAACCGATTCCTGGACCGTCAAAAAATAATCCTGGATAGGGATACCAACCGGGGAACATCGCCAGCGGCGCTCCATACACCAGCCACGGATCGTATTGAGGCACATAAACCACGTCAGTCTTGGCTGGCTGAATGACGATGGTCTTTCCCTTCGTTTCTACCTTCTCCTGAGGCGTGGTATTTAAATTCCCAGCCTCCTTGGCGCGCGCTCGCATAGTCTGAATCGTCTGGCTCAACTCCTGCTGCTGGTTGAGATAGGCATCGCCTAATTCTGAGGTCCAGGCGAGATTCTGATTCATGTTGGCAAGTACAGCCGGGAACTGCGTGAGAGCCTTGACACTGGCGTCCCAATTTTGACCGTCTACTGCCTTCGCCAGATTATCCCCCGTGAGGTCTTTGTGCTGATCCATCCACTTCTGGGCTTCTACTATCTGATCCGGATAGGTTGCAGCCGGCAGAATCTGCGCGATCAACGTATCCGGGTACAGTGCGATCGGTGCCACCAGCTGCTGCAATTGTTCCGGACTCTGTTGAACCGCCTGAGCGGGCTGCTGCGACGGTGCGTCGGCCGGATAGGCAAGTCCGTCAACGACGCCAACCAGCAGCAAGCACCACGAAAGGAAAAATGCGATGCCCTGTTGTAAGTACCTTCTCATAGAGGTCTCCTTCTCAATTACTTGTTACGCCGGTTACTTCTTTTCTCCCGGCGGGAAATGATTGAACATCTTCTCCACCGCTTTGTCGAGAGTCTTGATATTCTTTTCGGACTTGTCCGAAAGCGTGTCGCTCGACGATCCTCGCCAGATGAGTTTCTTGCTGCTTGTATCAAACAGATCCACGACCAGCGTGCCCACCTTGTAGTTGTCGACGGTGGTGGTTGCGTCTCCGAATCCGCCGCCCCATCGCCAGCCTCCGCCGAAACCGTTGTAGAAGGTGTCGAGGGTCTGCTGATTTCGCGTCATTTCGATCGCCACGATTGAGACATTCCCGCCGGATGGCATCAGCGTCCAGCCTTTGGCGGCCAGCGAGGCGTTAACGGCATCCTTAATGCGGTCGACCCATAACGGATCCTGTGTTTGGACTTTTTCCCAAGAGTACGTCTTGTACTGGCTAAAGTCGGTACCGCGATCATAGTCCGTCTTCACCTGCTGACCGAATAACGCCGTCGCGGCTAGAAGCACGGTCCCTATAGAAGCTAACATCTTATGTTGCGTGTTCATGACCTTCTCCTTCACCTATGTGATGTGCAATCGAGCGCCCAAGGACCGGCGGCGATTACCCCCGTAATTTCAACAGAAACCTCCACAATTCTGCTTCGTCGTGACGCGATGCTGTCACCGATGTCTTGACTGCGCCTCGACGGCGTCACACGGCGACGTCAATTACGACCACCGTCGTGTCATCGAACTGCTCGGTCCCGGCGGACCATTCCGCGACAGTCTTCATGAGTATCCCGGCCACACCCTCTGCATCCATCCCGGGCGCGAAGGTTCTGCAACAGGCAATCAAACGTTCGTCGCCGAATTCTTCGCCTGCCGCGTTCTGGGCGTCGGTCAGACCGTCGCTGAAAATGACCAGCCGGCTTCCAGGCCGCATCTGGACGTCCTTCGCCAGGTATCGCGCTTTCGCGAACATTCCGACCGGAAAACCGTCCGAGTCCAGCCGTTCAATATGTCCGTCAGAACAAATCAATATCGACGCCGGATTGCCAGCGTTGACATAGGTCAATACGGACGTATCGGCCTTGTACTCGGTCCAAAACAGAGTCGCATAGCGATTGTCTCCGAAGCGACCAGTGAGCTCCTGGTTGAGTATTTCAACGAAATCCCCTGGGGACGGGGCGACGCCGGTCTTGTCGCTGAGGTGTGCCCGCGCGACAGCCTGCAGGTTCGCCATCATGAGAGCTGCCGGAATTCCTTTTCCGCTCACGTCGGCACAGAGTATCCCAATTCGTCTCTTGCCCATGTCGAAAAAATCGTAGAGATCGCCGCCGACGGTTCGCGCCGCCACGGT
>Ga0182024_10015473_pt1 | contig 14597 bp, 17 predicted proteins | sample P32metaG_FD_120480 | JGI IMG/M metagenome (GOLD analysis project Ga0182024, IMG submission 120480) | Permafrost microbial communities from Stordalen Mire, Sweden - P3-2 metaG (Illumina Assembly) | ecosystem: Environmental > Terrestrial > Soil > Wetlands > Permafrost | place: Sweden: Stordalen... | reverse complement strand
TCTCCGCTGCGGATTCCGCACTCCGCAGTCCTTTCCCCTTTTCTTGTCGTGATTCAAACGTGAATGCAATAGGAGCCACGCCGTATGAGCCCGGCCGGCAATACGCGGCTAAGCTGCTCACGCACTCGCGTCCCTACCGCGATCATCGCGCGGGTACCCCAAATCGGTCGTTCATGACCCAGCTCACCGACCCATTCGCGATTGCTGTTCACTCTACGGCGGAAACCGCATTCGGCTCACGAGGTCCGAAAATCGCGGGTCGGTGCGCAGTCCGTTCCAGCGCGGATCAAGGCGCAGCCAAACGAGCCAATGTGACCTCTCATCAAAGGCCTTGTTGAGCCATTCAAAAGCCGCATCGTTCTCATTGAGACCGGCATATACAAGCGCAACACCGTACGGTGTAACGAACTTCTTGGCCGCCAGCCTCTTCAATTTCGCCAGTATCTTTCTGGCGTCATCGATGCGGCCCGCGATTCCGGCGACGAACCCTCGCGCCGCGATCGAAACAGGCCACTCGCGAAGCCTTTCTTCGACCTGCCGAAATTCGGCGAGTGCATCATCGAATCGTCCTAGCTCTTGGTAGGTCCGGCCCAACCAAAGATGCGCCGGCGCAAAGTCCTTGTTCATCTCCAGAACGAATTTCAATTGCTTCACCGCCTCGTCGTAGTGGCCCGTGTAGTAGTGGTGAAATCCGAGATCCGAATTTATCGGCAGGGATAGAGAATCGCGCTGGCGTGCCAGTTGAATTTCTCGAAAAGCCTCAGAGGCTCGGCCAGCGGCCAGCAGATAAATGCTGTACCATTGATGTGTTGGAGCGTAATTCGCATCGAGCGTAATCGCACGCTGGAACTCCGTATTGGCGCCAGGCCAATCCCAATCGAAATACAGCTTGACGAAGGCCATTGACGCGTACGCTTCGGCAACCGAGGCGTCCAATTCGAGCGCTTTCGTTGCATATCGCCTTGCCGCGGGAAACGCCTCTGCGGGCGAGAGGTAGCTCAAATAGCCCAGTGTCCCATAGCAATCCGCAAGCCCGGAATAAGCGGCCGCAAACCGAGGATCGATCTCGACTGCGCGTTGGAATCGCTCGGCCCCGAGTTTTAGACCCTCTTCCGATCTACGATTCCAATGGAAGCGGCCTTGCAGGTAGGCGCGGTAGGCATCCGGCGCGCGCTCGACCACTTCGCCTGTGGGACCATTGCGGAAGCCGACCAGCGCTGCGTCACCCGTCGTGACTGGCGCAACAAAGCGATAACCGCGGGTCGGCACGGTCTGGATCATTCCCTTCCCGTTGTATCCCTGGCCTAGAGCCTTCCGCAGGGCGGAGATGTTCACGGTCAGGTTCACTTCCTCGACGAATGTGTCGGGCCATACCTCGCGTAGCAGTTCGTCTTTGCTGACCAGATGCCCGCAACGGCGGACGAGAATAGCGAGCAGATCGAAGGCCTTGGCGGTCAGGTGTACGGGCTTGCCGGCGGCCAGCAACAACCGCTCCTTTGGGATCAGAACGAAATCGCCAAACTCGAAAGCTTGGTTCTCGGGGACATCCATTGCGCCAGCTTAGGAAATTTGCAGGAAAAATTTAAGGAATTTCCACAGACAACGGCCCGTCCGCGGCTCGATCATTCGGTCGCTTGAGGAACGCAAGGTTGGACCGGCGGACCCAGCCGCGGCCATGCGAACGCTCGTTGGACCTACGTCGCCGCTGGTCAGCATCGGCGGCTGGCCCGAACTGGAGCCACCGCAACATCGAAGGAGAGAAGAACATGAGCATACGGCCGAACAGCAAGGCTAACCAATTCGAGCCGCGCCGCGGTCGGGTCGCGAGATGTTTTATTGTTGGCCTGACGCTGATGCTTTTTTCCGTGGTGAGCAAGACCGCCGTTGCGGCCCCGGAAGATGAGGTACGATCGGCGTTCGATCACTTCGTCGCCGCTCAGAACGCGCATGACGTCAAGGCCGTAGAATCTCTGCTGCTGGCCTCGCCGAACTTCCTCTGGATTACCCGCGGCGCACCGGTCTGGGGCGTAGATGAGGCTCTCAAAAGATTTACCGCGCTGTATGCGGGAACATGGCGACTGGAGCCTGAGCCCTCAAGTCTGAGAATTACCATGATCGGTGACGGCGTTGCGCAGGTCTATGTCCCCATCCTGTTCACGATCGGAGCAGCGGGCCAGCCACCGCAGCAGACGAGGTTCTTGATGAACCAGGTGCTGGTCAAGACGCCAAGCGGCTGGAGGGTATCGAGCATCCTGCCCATACCTGCGCCTGCACAATAAGTTTGGCTCGCCACACTGTCCGCCCACAGGTGGCCGACGCGTGTGGTTGGCCGCTAGCAGCGCGTTGAGCGCAGAGCAGCTCCTGGTCCATCGCGCCACTCAGTTCGGAGCAGCGAATGTCCGCTTCCAGGGGGGGTAAGCAGACTCGCAATCCTCGCAATCCTCGCAATCGATAGCGTCATTCGGTAGCTCCTGTGAAGGGTTTCGGATGCCGGCCGTTGGCAGCGGTGCGGCATGCACGGGCGGCCGGCGTCCGAAAGCCTCCAAGGGAGATGCTATGGGGCGGCGACGAGGATATTGCATCCATTGTTGCTGATGTGAACCGGTGGGGCGAGCAGTACCGATGAGGAATGGTATCAGTTAAGCGTTGAGGCTTGGTACAGGCGCGTTTGTGCTCTTTGTGGCCTGGGCGGCGCTGCGGCTGCTGGCCGACGTCGCCGAGCCGCATCGTCGTTCGCTCCGATCGCCCGAGCTCCATCGTCGCCCCGAACCGGAATATCACTAAAAAGGCGCCGCGCCGGATTCTTCGGGACCACTCGCCAAGGGATAAAGAACACCATCCCGCCAGCCCGAAATGTCGGAGAGAGAGCACGCCGCAGACTAACTTATCGGGTGGGCCGGGCGGACTTCAAAGTCGCTTGCGCAGCCGCATAACCGTCAAAGCGTGCCACCGCGCAGCCTTGGGAGTGGCAATGCCGCGCCGGTTAAGTTCGTCAGCGGCCTTGTTCCCCGACAGGCCAGCAAGCTCAGCAAAGATCGGGCGCATAAGACCGCGGATGACGATCCTGCACCTGTCCAAAGTACAGTCGGGCTCGATATTTTGTCGAGCTGAATAGGCCCTTCCCTTACTAGTCGGTCTGTAGAAGGCGACTAACAAATAGTTTCCTTCTTAAAGATCGTTGCTCCTTGTCTGACCAAATATCTTTTATCCTGGCGAGCAGCCGGAGAGCGTTTATCCTTGCTATGAGGGACAGGGATCGTGCCAATAAGAATAAGATTGAGATTTTTGTCTCGAGCGTAACCTCGAATGACTTTCCTCATGACATGCTCCTGCTCACTTTTTCATCGAATCTCGGCTCAAAACTATGGTGCCGACGTTTCCCTCATCAAAATCATCGGTGCTTAGGCGCTTTTTGTACCGCCGCGAGCTTCAAGAAGGGCGTGCTCACCGTGAAACTGCCCAAAAAGCCGGAGGCTCAAAAGCCCACGAAGAAGATCGATCCCGATGATCCGTTGAAGGATGCCTTCGAGGCCTATGCGCGAGCAAGTGCCGAAAGTTCGCCGAGCTCGAAAGAAACTCCGAAAAGCTGATCGCGATATGGCGCCGGCGCGGTCTCGTTCGCCGGATTGATCGCGAGAGCACGTCAGTCCCAATACCGCTCCAACCGACTTGGATTTGCGGAAGCGGGCGGGCACGTCGACGGTGGCCCGATAGGTCAGTGCCACCACCGGCCCAACGCCGGGCGCCGTCATCAGGCGCCGGCACACCTCGTCGTCGCGAACCACGGCTAACAAGCGGCGATGCAGGACAGCGATCTGCTCGCGCAACACCCGCCGCACAACCAGCAGCGGTTCAACCAGGACCGCCAGATCAGGCAAGCGCTCGACAAGCTCCCTGATGCGCGCCTCGAACCTGGCCGCCACCACCATGCCCACCTTGAGGCCGAAGTTGCGCAACGTGCCGCGCAGGTCATTGTCAACCGCAATGGCCTTCGACTGCAAAAGCTGGCGGTGGGTCAACAGCATCCGCAGCTTCTGGCTACGCAGCGTCTTCACATGCACTGGGCGATAAAGCCCCACCCGTATCATCTGGGCGATGCCGCGGGCATCGTTGCGATCGGTCTTGTTGATCTGTGCCTTCAGCACCGCCCGCATGTGCCGCGTCTCGACACAGATCACCGGCAGGTCTGCTTCCGCCAGTGCACTGAACAGCCATTGCGACAGCGGGCCAGCCTCCAGTCCGATCCGCTTGAAGTGGTAGGCAGGATTCCTCAGCACCGCCAGCAGAGCATCAGGTTCGCTCGCCACCTTCACTTCCCGGGTGATCTTGCCCGTGTCATCCACAATACAGACGCTCGTGTCCTTGACCGAAACGTCCAGTCCAGCAAAATGGTCCATGCTGCGCTTCTCCTTCTGATGCTTGAGGCCGCGAAAGCGAGACCTCGTTTCTCCATCAGCCTGAAGCGCAGCACCCCAAACCCTCAGCTGTCCACAACGCGCCGGCCGATTACCCCATCTTTCGGGAGTGAAGTGGACACGAGCCGTAAGTCATCTCCCAGCATACTGTTTTCCCCGGCACCGTCGAGGAATTAGATAGGGAACAGGACGACCATTGAAGGAGTTTTATGCAAGCGCCCCCGAGCGCCGAGCGTCTGAACTTCGGCAATCGTCTGCGGGGAAGTTACGGTTGGTCATGCAATGCCACGACTTCGGAGAGCATTTCTTATTGCAGTCATAGGTCTCGCCGGCTTGGCCTTTTTTTCGCCAGAGATCACCGTGTGGGCCCAAGACGAAGATAAACCTGCTACTGCGCCCTCCACGCCCGCTATCAACCTCACGCAGGAACAGCGATTCATCATCAAAGAAAATGTGAAGGACCTGCATCTGACCAAAGCGCCGGCGGATACAACTGATACGATTGGCGATCCGGTACCTCAGAACATTGAATTGCAGCCAATGCCGCCGATAGTCAGAGAGAAGGTGCCGCAAGTGCGATCGCATCTTTTCTTTATCAAGGATGACGCTATCGTCCTCGTTGACCCCAAAGATCGCCGTGTTGCGGATGTAATCCACTAGCGACCTTTTGCCCGGACCAGTTTCGTCTCGCACGGCGGCTAAACGGTTGGGCGCAGACAAGTTGGAGGGTCTCATGCGCAAAGGTTTCTTTGTCGGTATTATTTTTACGATTCTCGTCGCATTGGGAGCGGGCTACGCAGTGCTGCGTAGCGGTGCGATTTCCGCCAGCGCTGACGCATCGCCTAGCGCATTGGAATCGTTCATCGCCGGCATGTCGCTCAGTGCAACGCTTCGCAATGAGGCTCCGAAGATGGACAATCCCATTGCCATAACCGATGCCAACTTCATCTCGGGAATTGAACTCTACGGAACTCATTGCGCGATCTGTCACGGCACAGCCGCGGGCGATGCTTCAGCGTCGAGCATTGCAAAGGGAGAAAACCCAATGCCGCCCCAGCTTGCGACCGACGGTGTGGAAGACGATCCTGAAAGCTGGACCTTTTGGAAGGTCAAGCACGGCATCAGATGGACCGGCATGCCCGCATGGAAAGATGAACTGAATGACGATCAAATCTGGACGTTGGCGCTTTTTTTGAAGCACATGGATAAACTTCCGCCTCTCGCCGCCGCCAAGTGGCATGCGCTGGCGATGAGGCCCCTCACATCTTTACACGAATTCCGCGCCCGTAGCCCTTAGAATTTTTGAGCACCGGTGCAAAACGACTTTTGCAACATGGGGAGGCGAAGTGGCCCTGATTTGCTTGGGCAACGTCGGGACCGCAGCCGGTGCCACGATCGCCGGCGACGCCGTTGTGTTCGCCGGATGTGCGCTTTCGGCAGTCGGCCTCGTCGCCGGCGCGCGGCTTGGGTCACGCATCAACCCACTGGCGGCTGCCTTTTGGGCGATGACAATTGCAAGCGCGGGACTCGTTCCCTTCGCCGCAATACACCTTATGGCCGCACCTTACCGATTTGGGGACCTTACGGGGATGACATGGACGGCTATCGTCCATATCACGCTCGGAGCAGCCGCCCTGGCCAATATCGCATTGGTGTGGGCCCTTTCGAGAGGCGGCCTCGTTCGCGTCGCGCCGATTCAGTTTGCTCAGCCGGTGTGTGCGCTGTTCTTTGCAAGTGCATTGCTGAACGAGCGCTTGGCGCCATCTCTATTGTTCGTTGCCGCGGCAATCGTTTTTGGCATCGTCACTGCATCGCGCGGAGCGCGCCCGAGTAAAACAATAACGGACCCTGCCCGCACAGTCGCCGAGAGCGTGCGGTCTGTGGCACGATTCCTTTCACCTCTGTTTTTTGAGCAAGAGCATCGGAAGCCATCCGATTGTGAATCCTCGGCCACGTCGATTCCGTGAGCCTGAAACACGTTCTTGGCGATATCCAAACCGATCGTTGTAACTTGCATGGGGACCGCTCCCTGATGTGATTCGTTGACAACGATCACCCTATGGGAACTCGTTGTCGGGAGCGGGCGCCGTCCACCACATCATTACCGGACTCATGCACTGCAGCAAACAGAGCCCTTAATCATCCACCTCATCAGCGAGCGCGAAGGCGATGTCGCGGTGGATGCCCGATGCCATCGAACAGTGGTCGCTCACGACGTTCAGAGAGAAGCTAATCAAGATCGGAGCCAAGATCGTTCGCCACGGCCGCCGGTGCGCCCAGATCAGGGGCAAGAGGATCATCTCGCGCCCCGAATTGGTCGCTCACCGATCAAAACCGCTCGCAGCCGATCAGGAGCACCAACGGGTTGCACGCCCAGCCATTCCGGGTCAGCATCAACCCGTCCGGAGAGCTTCCCATGGGAAATCCCCGTTAAATTGTATACTCGCGCCGCACAGGAGATGCGCAGATGCCGACCTACATCGACATTCACGATCTGCCCGGCGGCGTTACTGCCGAGGATCTCGCCAAAGCTCATCTTGCCGATCAGCAGGTTCAGGGCAAGCACGGGGTCGAATATCACAAGTATTGGCTGAACCGGAAGAACGGCAAAGTCTTTTGCATGTGCACCGCGCCCAGCGCAGAGGCTGCGGCCGCTGTGCATCAGGAGGCGCATGGCATGACTGCGCTCAAGATTATGGAGGTGACGCCCGATATGGCCGATGCTTTCATGGGCGCGTCGGAACTCGATGAGGGTGGCGCGGTGCTACTGCCCCGAAGCCGCGAGCGCGATACGGGCACGCGCACTGTGCTCTTTACCGATATCGTCGGATCGACGAGCCTGACGCAACGGCTGGGTGACGACGCAGCGATGACGATGGTCGGCGTCCACGACTCCATCGTCCGCGCAGCGTTGGCTGGGGAGAACGGGCGCGAAGTGAAACATACTGGGGACGGCATCATGGCGGCCTTCTTTTCGGCCGCCTCGGCCATTCGTTGCGGTATCAAGGTGCAGCAGGATTTCTGGCAGCACCGCGCTGGGCATCCCGATTTGCCGCTTCAAGTTCGCGTAGGCATCGCCGCCGGCGAACCGATCGAGCGTCACAACGATCTCTTCGGTTCAACCGTCCAGCTGGCGGCGCGGCTTTGCGCCCACGCCGATCCCGATAGCATCTTAATCTCCAACGCGGTTGCGGAGTTGTGCGCAGGCAAAGAGCTGCGCCTGCAGAGCGTTGGGCGCGTCGCACTGAAAGGGTTCGACGAGCCGCTCCACGTGCACCGCGTGGAAATCTCGTTGGCGTAGCCCGAACCGACAAGTCATTTTCCGATGCGCCGGCTGATATCGCTCTTCTCGCGATGATCCCTCCTTTGGAATGGTCCGACACTTGGAGTATGTGCTTTTAATCACCTTCGACTGCAGGCGGACAAACCATTATGATTGCACGTTGGCTATCCGAAGCAGGCGGGCGGTCTGACTTTTCCGTATAAGTTCCAACCCATGCGCTCAGCACGAGACGCCGGTTCTTCGGAGCCGCTGTTTGCGTTTATGCGGCGCACCACTCATGTCTCACTTGGGTCATCAACTGCCGCGCGGTTTGGCCAGAGGCGCGGCAGCTTTACCCCTCATGACGGACACGAAGGCAATCGGTCGGCGCGGCCGAGATGGGCCAGGAGCCGACATCGCCCTACGTGATATCGGCATCAGTCGTCATGCAGACACTTGACCCTTCACGCTGTTTGCAAACGACTCGTAGACGACGCGGCCATCCGAAGAAACAGCCAGATGATCGAGTAGACGTGTGCGTAGCTCTTCCCTGGCGCTCGGCGACAAACCAGCGATTATTTTGCCCTGCGGCCCTATCGGCACAACGTTCGACTCCCAAAAGTCGTCGAAGTCGGAATAGACCGTTGGAATCCTGATCACCCGCGTCTCGATAGATTTAAGCCCGGCGATCTTCCAAAAACTTTCCATAGCCTCCCGCTCTGAAGCCGCAGGGTTAGGCGGGCGCCCAGTCATCATTCCCATGGACTCCATGGCAAGGTATATCGGATGCACTGGCACTCCGCCGCCTGGAACATCCCACATATAGGCCGCAACCCACCCGCTCGGCCGCACGACGCGTGCCATTTCCGCAACCGCCTTGCCTGGATCGGGAAGAAAAGAGATTACCAGAGCCATCGTTGCAACATCGAAACTGTTGTCTGCAAATGGCAAGTTCTGAGCGTCGCCTGCTCGGAAATCCGCCATAGTCACACCGGGCCGTGTCCGCGCATAGGCGAGCTGATCATCGGACGGATCGATTGCCGTCACGGCTGCGGGTGCACAGCGAGCAATCAGCTCCTCAGTAAAGGCGCCGTTTCCGCAGCCTACGTCGAGCCAACTCAGATTTCTCGGAAGTTTGAGCCAGGTGAGGAACGTTTCGGCGACGATGCGGCTCCAACGCCCCATTAGTCGCTCATACACTTCGCCATCCGTGAAGAGCTTATCGGGTTCTCTCATAGACGGTCGCCTCGGCTCAAAAATTGATCGTACAGGCTCAAGCTAGAGCATGGGAAGAGCTCGAATGTGTATTAAGGATGGGGTCTTGATGTCGACTTGGGGTCAGGAACGACCGATCCGCGATGGTCGCGCGATGTCCGCTTCTCACCTAAAAGCGACAAAGTGCGATACAGTAAATCGGACCTATTCGATCACTTCGCCGGCGGGGCCAGAGAGGGGCAGCCCCGTATTTCGCTGACGCTCAATCAGGGCTACGCTTGCTTGCTTCCGCCCTTTTGATGAGGAGCGCATACGATGCTAAAGACGCCGCTTTGCGAACTGCTCGGAATCGAGGTGCCGATCATCCTCGCCCCAATGGGCACCTGTACGTCTGGCGAATTTGCCGCCGCTGTCTCCAACAATGGCGGGCTCGGCGGCGTCGGCTCACTCTTTCGCACCGCCGCCGCGATCAAGCGTGATATCGATGTGGTGCGCAAGCTGACCAGTCGGCCCTTCGCGATCAATCACATCCCGCAGAATCTCGTCGTCGAAGCATTTGACCACGCACTTGCGACGCGACCCGCCGTCATGTCTTTCGCGCTTGCCGATCCAGGCGACCTGGCGCGCCGGGCCCGCGACGCAGGCTCACGCATCATGATCCAGGTCACGACTGTGGCGCAGGCCGTTCAAGCGGCCGAGCGCGGCGCCGATATCATCATCGCTCAAGGCGGCGAGGCCGGCGGCTATGCGGGCGACGTGAGCACTATGGCACTGGTGCCGCAGGTGGTCGACGCGGTCGCGCCGATCCCGGTTGTAGCGGCTGGCGGCATCTACGATGGCCGTGGTATTGCGGCGGCTTTGATGCTCGGCGCCGCCGGCGTCAACCTCGGCACGCGCTTTATCGCCTCCCAGGAATCTCCAGCGCCCGACGAATGGAAGCAAGCCATCGTCGCGGCTAGATCCGAGGACATCATGAGGGCCGAGGTGCTCAACGATATCGCTCCGCTGCCCGGCACTGCTGGCTTCGGCACCGTGCTGCGGTCGATCCATACTGAATTTCTTGACCACTGGAGTGCCAATCGCGAAGAGGCCCAACGCGAGCGTGAGCGCCTCAAGACCGAGATCATCTCGACCACGCAGGCGGGCCGGCCTCACGCGACACTGCTCACCGCCGGACAAACCGTCGGTGGCATCACAGACATACCGGCCGTCGCCATATTGATGCGTCGGCTTGTTGCAGAGGCCGAAGCTGCGCTCGCGCGCGCTCCCAGTCTGGTCGCAGGAGCACCGGGACGAATGCACGTAGCGGGAGCCGGCGCATAGACTGAAGTGTGGACAGCTTCCGAAGTGTCGCAATGCGGCAATTGAAGGTCCCAAAGTGACGCTATGGGTCATGGAACGACCGAATTGCAGTGTCACGGCAAGCGCCGCTGGGGCCAGACCTGCCGATTGGGGCGTGATATTCTTTCCCACATTGCAGCAGGAATAAACCCATTCGGGACGGGGCAAATGGCAATGGGCATCGGAAGGCGGCAATTCATATCCGCGCTCGGTGGCGCAGCCGCAACATGGCCGCTCGCCGCGCGCGCGCAGTCGGAGAAAATATCTCGAATAGGCGTTTTAACCCGCTACTCCGACGCCTCCGTCTCCGCTCAAATAGATGCATTCCGGCAAGGTCTCCATGACCTTGGGTGGGTCGAAGGAAAGAACATCAATATCGAGTACCGGAACGCGGAAGGTCAAGCTGACCGTCTCGCTGCGCTCGCTGCCGAACTCGTCGGTCTCAATGTAGATGTCATCGTCACGGTGGACACGCCGCCCACTCAAGCCGCCAAACGAGCGACCAGTACGATCCCGATTGTTATTGCGGTCTCCGCTGATCCGGTGGGGGCCGGTTTGGTCAGTAGTCTCGGACACCCTGGTGGCAATGTCACCGGTATGTCTCTTCTTGCCCCTGAGACAGATCAGAAAAATCTCCAACTTCTGAAGGAGATACTACCTAAAATTAGCCGAGTGGCGATGATATTCGACCCGAAAAATCAGGGCATGGTCATTAGACTAAACTCAATAAAGTCCGCGGCGCTGAATCTCGCAATAGAGTTTCAACCAATCCCGGCACTCGGTCCAACCGAACTTTCCGTCGCCCTGACAGCCGTCACCAATGACCCTCCTGACGCTCTCATTGTGCTTTCTCCCATATATGCGGCTTATCGGAACGAGATCGTGGAATTCGCGACAAAAACGAAAGTGCCGTTGTCTTTTGACACCAGTGGCCTTGCCGGAGAACCTGATGCCCTCTTGTCCTACGGGGCGGATATCTCCGCATTATTTCGGAGTGCAGCCACGTTCGTGGATAGGATATTGAAAGGCGCCAAGCCGGCCGATTTGCCGGTGGAGCAGCCGACGAAATTCGATCTGGTGATCAACCTCAAGACCGCCAAGGCGCTTGGTCTCAAGGTGCCGCAATCCCTGCTCGCGACCGCCGACAAGGTGATCGAATGATCTTTTCGCAGTGCGATAATTGGCGGTCGTGAAGTGACGTGAATGGGATGGACCGGCCGCGCCGATCATTCGCTGCCGTGACCGGTCTTCACCCAATACCTGCCGCGCCTAGCCGTGCTTGGGGCGGCGGTTAAGGGCCAATCGCTGCCATTTTGCTCGGGCTACGACGGCGGAAGTTGCGCCCTCCGGGCTGCATCGACCGCCCCATTATCTGCCTAAGAATAGTTTGATTTCCTCGAAGAACCGCTGCGAAGCCTGCTCTTTTTCCAGGAATAAATGATTTTGACCCTGCAGCGCGACAAATCGGGCGCCGGGAATGCCAGCGGCCAGCGCCCGGCCAGCCTCGATCGGATTAACAAGGTCGCCACGCACGTGCATCACGAGTGTCTTCGCGGTGACCTTAGCGAGTAGATCGGTGATGTCGATGTCACCCACTGTGTCGAAGTATCGAGCAGCGCATTCGGGTGACGTGGTCCGGCGTTGCAGTTCATTGAAAGAAGCCGCCTGCTCTTGCGTCGCGCCGGGGATGAACAGCCCCGTGAATATTTGCCGAAATGACGGATTGTCTGCGCCCCAACCGAGGCGCATCAAAGTCTTCATTGCATCGCGCTTTTCCTTTTCTTGCGGCTCGCGCTTCTTTCCACCAAGCGCAAAGCCGCCGTAAAGCAGGAGGTGGGACACCCGCTCCGGGTGCCGCACAGCATAGCTGACGGCAACGGCGCAGCCTTGCGAAATTCCGACCAGCGGGAAACGTTCGACCCGTGCGGTATCGACCACCGTTTCCAGGTCGCTAACCCAGGCGTCGAGGGAAAGCTCATCGACGTCCCAATCGGACATGCCATTGCCGCGCGCATCATAGCGGATCAGCGTATGGTTACGAGACAGCCCACGAAAGACGTGTCGCCACACCGGGCTTTCCCAATCGTATTCGAGGTGGTTCATCCAATTCGCCGCCTTCACAAGCGGCGGCCCGCTGCCTGACATCGCGTAGGCAAGACGCACCCCGTCAGGGGTCCGGCAATATTTGATCTCCTGGTTCGGGTTTGATTGGCCAGGATTTCCACCGGTTCTATCGAGCTCAATCGCAAATACATCGATTGGCTTGGTTATGTTCTTAAGATTTTGCAGACCCATTTCACGAAAAGCAAGTTCGAGCTTGCCTTCGATCTGATCGAACGCTTGACGTGAAATGCAGATTCCACCGGCTTCGGCGATACCTTCGAGCCGCGCGGCGATATTGACCCCGTCGCCAAAAATATCATTGTCGTCGATGATGATATCGCCGACATGGATGCCGATCCGAAATTCGATCCTGGCATCTTGCGGAACGTTAACGTTTTGGGCGGCCATGCCGCGCTGGATTTCGGCGCCGCAGCGCGCGGCATCGACCGCGCTGGCGAACTCTACCAGCAGTCCGTCGCCGGTGGTCTTGACGATGCGGCCATGATACGCGGCGATGGTGGGATCGACGAGCGATGCTCTAACCGCCTTCAACCCGGCCAGCGTGCGCTCTTCGTCACGGGCCATCAAGCGACTGTAGCCGGCGACATCGGCCGCGAAAATGGCGGCCAAGCGTCGTTCGACATGCGCCTCGGCCATAGAACGTCCCAAACCGATCATGATTGCGGCCCGAGTTTACGGTCGAGGATGGGGTGTGTCTATCGAGGCAGAATGGCCGTTCGCAGTGCGGCAAATGACGGTCGAGAAGTGACGCTCTGGGTCAATCGCGTCATATCGGGCGGGGGCTTGGATTTCCGCTTTACCCCCGTTAGCGACTGAATCGCTGCATCACAACAAGCGCCAGACCTGCCGATTGGTGCGTGATACTCTTCCGCACATTGCGGCGGGATAATCCCTTTGGGGACGGGTCAAATGGCAGTCGGCATCGGAAGGCGGCAATTCATAGGTTCGCTCGGCGGTTCAGTAGTCGCGTGGCCGCTTGCCGCGCGCGCGCAACAGCTTGCTGGCAGGACCGCCCGGATCGGGCTTTTGCAGGCCTCACTTGACGATCCAGTCACTGCACGGGGTTATCCGGCATTCCTCGACGAATTGAAAAAGTCTGGTTTCAGCGAGGGCCAAAATCTGACAATCGAAATTGTCAGGGTAGACCAGGATGCCCAACGAATTTTCGCCGAAACTGCGGACTTGGTGCGGTCGAACGTAGAATTGCTGGTCACGATCGGCCCTGAAATTGTATTGAAGGCCGCCGTGGTGGCAAGCGCGACCATTCCGATTGTCATATGGGCCATCAACTTCGATCCGATCGCACACGGCTATGTGAAGAGCTTGGCGCGACCCGGAGGAAACGTCACCGGCATAGTATCTCTGCAAACGGAATTGGCCCCGAAGCAAGTGGAACTGCTGACGGAGGCCCTTCCCGGAAGAACTCGACTGGCAGTTCTCTATGATGAGAGTACGGCCGACACGTTTGCCGCAGCGGACCGTCAGGCGAAATTGCTACGCTTGGACGTACAGCCGCTGAAACTGACAAACCACCTTACGATTTCGATGCCGCGTTTCGGAGCCTCGCCGAAGGCTCGCCGCAAATGCTGCTCGTTCTTTCTAGTGCCTTCTTTGCACTTTCCCGCGCGCATATCGCCGAGCTGGCGATCCAGCAGCGGCTGCCCGCCATGTTTACCTTCAAGTCCTACCCTACGCCCAGGCCGGTGGATTGATCTCCTACGGCGTAGACCCTCCGGCCATGTACCGTCAGGTCGCATTTTACGCGGCTAAAATCCTCAACGGGGCGAAACCAGCCGATCTTCCCTTTCAGCAGGCCGAAAAATTCGAGCTTGTCATCAACCTCAAGACCGCCAAGGCGATCGGCGTCGAGCTGTCAACGGCGATCCAGCTCCGCGCCAACGAGGTGATCGAATAGGCCTTTTGCAATGCGGCAATTGACGAGGGCAAAGCGCCGCTCTGGGTCTTGGTTGTGTCACGCCGATCATAGGCTGCCGTGGCCGGTGTTCACTCAATACCTGCCGCGCCTAGCCGTGCCTGGGGCGGCGGTTCAGGGCCAATAGATGGGGTAATCGGCCGACCAGCTTGTGGATAGCTGAAGATTTTGGGTGCTGCGCTTCAGGCTGATGGTGGAACGAGGTCCGTGTGAACGGCCTCAAGCATCAGAAGGAGAAGCGCAGCATGGACCATTTTGCGGGATTGGACGTTTCGGTCAAGGAGACCAGCGTCTGCATTGTGGATGA
>Ga0182024_10015472_pt1 | contig 14597 bp, 13 predicted proteins | sample P32metaG_FD_120480 | JGI IMG/M metagenome (GOLD analysis project Ga0182024, IMG submission 120480) | Permafrost microbial communities from Stordalen Mire, Sweden - P3-2 metaG (Illumina Assembly) | ecosystem: Environmental > Terrestrial > Soil > Wetlands > Permafrost | place: Sweden: Stordalen... | reverse complement strand
CCCTGCTCCCCCGCCTGGGTGACGCAGCCGCCGACCACGTCGTCGATCAGTGCGGGATCGAAGTCGTTACGATCGACCATGGTGCGCAACACCAGGCCGAGCAGATCGGTGGGATGCCAGCCGGCGAGCGCGCCTTTACGTTTCCCGAAGGCACTGCGCGCGCAGTCGACGATGACGGCTTCACGTGTCATAACCTGACACGATAGTCAGCTCGGTGTCGGGAGCAGCCGTGCGCATCGCGGTGTTGGTCAAACAGATTCCCAAGTTCGAGGAGATGGAGCTCGGACCCGACGGACGGCTCCGCCGCGACGGCATCGAACTGGAAATGAACCCCTACTGCCGGCGCGCGGTCTCCAAGGCCGTCGAGTTGGCCGCCGATCGTGACGGCTCGCAGGTCGTCGTGTTCACCCTCGGCCCGGCCGCCGCCGACGACACGCTGCGCGAAGCGATCGCGTGGGGACTCGAACAGGACGTCAACATCAGCGGCGTGCACGTCACCGACGTCGCGTTCGCGGGCTCCGACACGCTCGCCACCGCGAAAGCCTTGACCGCCGCGCTCACCCTGGAAGGTCCGTTCGACCTGGTGCTCGCAGGCCGGAACTCCGTCGATGCCGACACCGGCCAGGTCGGTCCCGAAATCGCCGAACTCCTCGACCTGCCGTTCCTCACCGGCGTCCGGTATCTCAACGTGTCTGCCGACAACGTCGTCGATGCCCGCTGCGAACACGACGACGGCTGGCTGCAGGCCGAGGTCAGCCTGCCGGCATTGCTCTCCTGCGCCGAACGGCTGTGCGAACCGACGAAGGTCGACCCGCCCGGACGCGCCGCGGTGAGCGCCACACGGATCCGCCGGCTGACCGCAGCCGACCTGGGCGCCGGTCCCTGGGGTGCGCAGGCGTCACCCACGTGGGTCGGGCCGGTCAAGGTGATGGCGGTCAGCCGGGCGCGGATGTCGTATCCGGACGCATCCCTCAGCCACCAAGTGGGCGCCGCGGTGCGGATGCTGCGCGAGCGTGGCGCGTTGCGTACAGAAACGCTCGACGCACGCATCGAGCACGTCCCTGTCCGGCGCGTCCCTACGACCGGACCTGCGATCGCAGTCGTGGTCGAACCCGACCGTGCGCACGCGACACAAGAACTGTTAGGGGTCGCGGCACGGTTGGCGGCGGAGCTCGGCGGTCCGGTTGTCGCGATCACCGTCGACGAACCCGCACCGGACGTGCTCTGCGCTTGGGGCGCCGACCGCATCGTGCATCTCGACGGCGACAACATCGAAGAAGACGTCGCGGGGGCCGTGACCGACTGGGCGAACACGCAGCTGCCGTGGGCGATCATCGCCGGTTCGACCGCCTGGGGTCGCGAGGTCGCGTCACGCGTCGCCGCACGCGTCGACGCCGGACTGACCGGCGACGCCGTCGACCTCGAAGTCGTCGACGGCCGTCTCGTCGCGTGGAAGCCCGCGTTCGGCGGCCAGCTGGTCGCCGCGATCGGGGCCACGTCGCCCATACAGATGGCGACCGTCCGTGCCGGCATGATCGCCGCACCCGCGTCTCGGTCAGCCGGACCCGAACCTGCCGTCGCGCGGGTCGCGATGACGTCACGCGGACGGATACGAGTCCTGGCCCGCACCCGCGACGACGATCTCGACACGCTCGCCGAAGCGGCGGTCGTGATCGGCGTCGGCCGGGGCGTGCACCCCGACGAGTACGACGCGCTCGAACCGCTTCGGACGCTGCTCGGTGCCGAACTTGGCGCGACCCGCAAAGTCACCGACGAAGGCTGGCTTCCCCGGGCCCGTCAGGTGGGCATCACGGGCCGATCGATCGCGCCGCGTCTGTTCGTCAGTGTCGGCGCCAGCGGCAAGTTCAACCACACCGTCGGCCTGCGCGCGGCCCGCACCGTGCTCGCGATCAACCACGACGCTGACGCGCCGATCTTCCAGTCGGCCGATGTCGGGATCGTTGCCGACTGGCGCGACGCGCTTCCTCTTCTCGTCGAAGCGTTGCGGCGTTAGCTCAGGCCGAGCCGTGCGAGCTGCTCGGCCGGCGCTTCGACGGCCCGCAACGCCTCGACGAGGAGGTCGGTCATCTCGACTGCTCCGGCGTCGGTGACCGCACCGCGCAGGTTGCCGGCCGGGTCAGCTTCGCAGTGGTGGTAGAGCAGGTCGCCGGTGAACGCGCCCAACGCCCAGTAGGGAAGGTCGTCGCTCGGGTCGAACGGCTGACGGATCACCGGCACGTCGCTGCCCGGGTACCGGTCGAGACGGGCACGATGGTCGGGGCGGGGGAAACCCCAATCGGGAACGGCCCGGATCGGCATCGTCGACCACCGGTTGGAGAACATCGACAGGGGACGGTTCGTCGCGACGGGAGACTTCGCGAACGTGCGGGTGGCGTCGATGACGTGCACCTCCCGTCCCCACACTCCGCACAACGCCCATTCGCGCACGCTGGTGGCCGTACCGTCGAGCAGGGGAACCAACGAGTGGCCATGCGTCCGGTGCGACGCCGCCACCCCGAACGCGTCGCACAGCGTCGCATGCACATCGACCGTCGTCGTGAGCGCGTCACATGCGCGCGGGGCGACACCGGGCCAGGAGATCAGAAGCGGGATGTGTCCGAGCTCGGAGTGCACCGGTACCTGCGGTTTTCCCCAGATGCCGCCGTGCTCGCCGAGATAATGGCCGTGATCGGTGCACACGATCAACGCGGTGCTGTCCCACGCGTCGTGACGGTCGATGACATCGAGGATCCGACCGAACCAGTGATCGATCATCGAAAGCTTCGCTCCGTACTGCGTGCGCAGATGACGGCCCTCACGTTCGGTCAAGCCGGATTCGGCGCCGTTTCGGGCGTAGGGCGGCCAGATCAGACGCGCGCCGTTCCAGTCCGGGTCGTAACGGGCCGCCCACGGTTCGGGCGTGTCGAACGGTTCGTGCGGATCGAACTCGTCGACGACGAGCAGGGATCGTTCCTCGGCGCCACGAACGGCGCCGAGTTCCTGTTCGAGCCACCGTGCGGCGGCCGTCATCGTTTGCGGCCCGGGAAAGTCGGCCTCGTCCCGGAACCAGGTGCGGCTCGCGTCGTAGTTGCGCGGCATCGGCGCACGCTGCGCGGGCAGGGCGGGCGCGCCGACCCACGACGGATCGGGACGGGTGCGCCACGGGTCGTCTTCGTGGCCGCGGCGGTACTCCCACCCGCCGAAGTCTGCGTGGTAGTTCTCGCCGCCGGACTCGAACAGATGCGGATGATCGGTGACGAGCATCGTGGAGATGCCGGCGTCTCGTCGCAGCAGCCTGGTGATCGCGGCTTCCCACACCTCGATCGAGCCCCACGGTCTCCACGGGAAGTCGAGGGCGCCCACCAACATGTCGTGACGGGCGGGCATGCACGGCAGCGAGCCTGCGTGGTGATTGGTGAACCGCACCGAACGTGCCGCGAACCGATCGAGGTTCGGCGTGTCGAACTCGGTCCCGCCGTAACAGCCGAGGAGATGACGGTTGAGACTGTCGAGCAACACCAGGACCACGTCACGAGGAGCACGCACATGCCGACGGTAACGCGAGTCGTTCCGTCAACGCTCGCGCGCTTGGTGGAGCTGGAGCGCTTCTCGACGAGCCGTGCTTCGAAGGTCGTCGTGTTCGCGGCCGCGTCGCGCCGGATTCGGCGCCGCGCAGCTTCGGCGACGCGGAACAAGGCGACGCGGAACAAGGCGACGCGGACGGGTTCGGTTTCGCCGTCGACGCGCCCGCGGATAGGCCGCAGCGTCCGGATCGTCGAGCGCCGACCGACCGCGGTATCGCATCTACGCTGCGCGCCGTGACCGCCTTCCGTTTCGGCTATCAAGTCACGGCCACCCGGGACGCGGACGGGTTACGGGCCGAGGTGCAACGAGCCGAAGCGGCCGGCTTCGACATCGTCCACGTGTCCGATCATGTCGGCAGCAGTTGGGCCCCGCTCGCGGTCCTGCAGGCGATGGCCGCCGCGACGACACACATCCGCGTCGGTTCACTTGTGCTGAACAACGACTTTCACCATCCGGTGGGCCTGGCCCGCGAGGTCGCCGCCATCGACCATCTCAGCGGCGGACGGGTCGAGCTGGGAATCGGCGCCGGTCACGCGTTCACCGAATACCACGCGATCGGTGTCCCGTTCGATCCTCCCGCGGTGCGCAAAGCAAGGTTGGCGGAGTCGGTCGAGATCGTGCGTGCGCTGCTCGACGGAGCGGCGGTGACCCATGCCGGCCGCTACTACCAGTTGGACGGCGCGCGCACGATGAGGTCGCTGCAAACGCGGCTGCCGATCCTGGTGGGCGTCAACGGGCGAGCGGCGTTGACGCACGCGGCCGCGCACGCCGACACGATTGGGTTGACGATGCTCGGACGTACCCTCGAGGACGGCCAACGGCACGAGGCGCGCTGGGAACCCGACCGCATCGACCGCACGGTCGCGCACATTCGTGACGCGGCCACGGATCGGGCGTCGCCGGTGGAGCTCAACGCGTTGGTTCAGGCCACGGTCGTGACCGATGATCGCGCCGCGGTGGCCGACAACATCGCACAAAACATTTCTGGACTGACCGCCGCCGATGCGCTCCGCTGTCCGTTTCTCGCGATCGGCACACATGACGAGATCGCCGAGCACTTGTGGGCCTGCCGCGAGCGTTGGGGGATCTCCTACTTCAGCGTCCGAAGCATCGACGAGTTCGCGCCAGTGATCGAAAAGATCCGAACCCGGGAAGCGCAGGACACGACAACAACCTGAAACATTTCCGTCGAACTGCGCTCCGTCTTCGCGTGCTGGGCCCGATCCGACGTCGGCCTTGACCCTTCCGAGCGTGGTTCGCCTGTCCTCGCGGTTGGTGCGAGGCTTGGCCGATGGGTGAACCGGACCGCGACGGCGACATGGCGTTGGATGTGACTGCCGCGCTGGCCGAAACGCTCGAATTTCTGGCCGTACGCAAGCATGGCCCGGGCGACCACGCATGGGTCGGCGACACGCCGGACTGGTTCGGCGACTATGTGTTCGGCGGCTTCGTCATCGCTCAGGCCATCATGGCCGCGACGCGTACCGCACCCGACGGTCGGCGGCTGCATTCGTTGCACGCCTACTTCCTGCGTCCCGTCTTGGCCACGACGGCGATCGATTACGAGGTGCAACCGATACGCGCCGGCCGCACATTCGAGACCCGCCATGTCGCAGCGAGCCAAGCCGGCAAGCCGACGCTCGACATGTCGTGTTCGTTCACCACCGACACCGACGGGTACGTCTACGACCTTCCCGGCCGTGGCGAGACACCCGCGCCGAGCGAGCTGGTCGTCGAACCGGGCCCAGGCCCCTGGGTCGCGGCGTCTGTCGGCCCGACACCACCTGCAGCTGACGGCACCCGCGAGTCGACGCATCGCATGTGGTTGCGCATCCCCGCGACGCTCCCCGACGACCCGCACCTGCATACCGCGCTGCTCGGTTTCGCGACCGACTGGACCGGTATCGGCGGCCGGCCGTTGCATCTCGAAGGAGATACCACAGGCATGGTCAGCGTCGACCATGCGGTCTGGTTCCACCGTCCGGCCCGCGCCGACGACTGGCTGTTCTACGACGTGCAGTCTCTTGTCAACGCGGGCGGACGCGGTCTGCTGCGCGGCGTGATGCGCGACACCGCCGGACATGTCGTTGTCTCCGTCGCGCAGGAGATGCGACTCACGCCGGTCGAACAAGCCGCGTCGGGTCAGGCCATGCCATCCTGAGCCCGAACGCGGTACCGCCGCCGGGGAACGGGCCGCGCAGTTCGCGCCCGACTTGGCGGCCTCCGCGAGCGGTGTAAAACGCTTGCGCGGCTGTGTTCTGTTCGAGCACCCACAGGTACAGGCCCGTCGGCGCAGGCCGCGCGAGGACCGTACGGGCGGTTTCGGCCATCAGGCCGCTGCCGATCCCGAAACGTTTGTGGTCGGGAACGACGTGCAGGTTTTCGAGCAGAGCTCCCCAGTCCGCGTCGTCGTCGAATTTGGTGTGGGCGAAGCCGAGCAGTTCGCCGTCATGTTCGGCGACGATGGTGGAGTCGGTCGGTTCGGGATGCGCGACCCGGTCGGTCCATACGGCCAGACGTTCCGAGACGACGTCACCGTCGAGGTACGCGTCGAGGTAGGCACCGCGGTAGTTCTGACGCCAGCTCTGTGCGTGGAGCGCGGCGATGGCTTCGACGTCTTTCGAGGTGGCGGCCCGCAGGTTCATGCGCCGGACATGGTTGCCCATCTTCGGCCGGTGCGCCGAGATTTTCGTCCCGCCGTCGGGTCGCGAGGACGGGAAGGCATCCGAATGCCGGCGCCGTTCGGCCTGGCCGCACCTTTGGGCCACTGGGCGAACGCGCCGCGACGACATCCGGGCACTCGACGGTGCGTCGCATGACCTGTCCGTGGTCGGCGCGATTGCCCTCGTCGGAGCGGGGATCCGCGACGCGCGGTGCAGGACGCGTCCAAACTCTCGGGGATGGGTGGTCCTTCAGCTCGAGTGGTCGCCGACTCGGTCAACGCGGACGGTTCGCGGGTGACGACGGTCGAAGCGACGATGCACCGGTTCGTGCTCGCGGAGTTGAACACGCATCGCGCGTTTTCGCGGAACAGTGCCTCGAGTCGAGCGATTCCGGTGGCCCGTCAGATCGAGCGCGTGTTGGCCGACCCGGCGCTGCCCGTCGAGTTCGGTGGCCGCAAGGCCGGTATGCAGGCCGGGCCGCCACTCGACGACGAGGCGCGGGCGGCGGCCGAGGCGACGTGGCTCACCGCACGTGACGCGGCGGTCGATTCGGCACGCCAACTGGCTGCGCTGGGCGTCCACAAGCAGGTGGTCAATCGGCTGCTCGAGCCGTTCCTGTGGCATACGGTGATCGTCACCGCGACCGACTGGGACGGCTTCTGGCTTCAGCGTTGTTCGCCGCTGGCGCAACCGGAGATCCGCGTCGTGGCTGAGGCGATGCGCGACGCGGTGACCGCGTCGGTTCCGCGGCGGGTCGAACACGGCAGCTGGCATCTTCCGTTCATCGACGACGTCGACCGGGCCGAGGTCTCCGACGTCGACACGCTCGGCAAGATTTCGGCCGCCCGTTGTGGACGGGTCTCGTATCTCAATCATGACGGACAACGTGACCTCGACGACGATGTGCGCCTGTTTCGTCGGTTCGTCGACGCGCAGCCGGCGCATGCGTCGCCGCTCGAGCACGTGGCCACACCCACCGTTTCCGGCCAGCCACCGGTCGGGAATCTGCGGGGCTGGACGCAGTTGCGTCACCTCGTGCTGAGGTAGCCGTCCGGCGCACACGTCGCCAGGTCCGCCCGGTGTACGAGCGGGAATACCTGGGCGGGGCTTGGTTGCGACGGGCGGACGGATATCCGGGCGGCCGTGGCCACGGTGAGCGATCTCAGGCGCCGACCGTTTCATCAACCCGGCAGCTTCGTGTTCGTGGTCCGGTCAGGATATCCGGCCCTTCTGTGTGGCGCATCGGTCGCAGCAACCGGTGTCGTCGGACTCGAACGAGATCCGATCGGTGTCCAACAGCGGAGACGAGAGGTCGCGACGCGCCGGTCGGACGGCCGCGGTGGTTAGTTGGGCGCCGCCGGGGCGGGCGGACGCCAGAACACGGCCAGGAGCGCTGCTCCCCCGCCGACGCCGATGACGAGCACCGCGATCAGACCGCCCCAGCCGTGCAGTTCGAAGTTGATCGCGTTGTCCAGCGACCAGCGGCCCGGGCCGATGCACCCGATCGCGAAGCAGGCCGCGATGAGGTTCATCAGATACTCCCAGCCTTCGGTGGGACGGCGGAACACGAAAAATCCGGCGTTGCGGTGGTTGGTCACGAACGCGACGCCGAGCGTGCCGACGACGGCGCCCGCGGCGAGCGGCGTGAGCAGACCGACGACCAGCGCGGCACCGGCGGCCAGCTCGGTGACGCTCGCCAGCCAGGCATGCAGGATTCCCGGCTTCATCCCGAGGCTCTCGAACCAGCCGGCCGTGCCTTTGATCTTGCCGCCCCGGTAGATGTGGTTGTAGCCGTGGGCGGCCATCGTCACGCCGACCGAGACTCGCAGGACGACCAGACCGAACCACACTTGATCCGCGCTGACGTGTATGGACGACATGCGACGCTCCTCGCAGCGGCTTCTCGGCGGCGCGCACGATACCGGCCGGTCGACGACGCCTGCCTGATGCCGGTAGTAGCGTCATACCTGACACCAGTGTCAGTGATCCTTGGAGCGCAGCGTGTCGACTGTCGAACCGAACGAACCTGCTGACGAATCGTTCGTCGACGCCCTCGGCGGGCTGTTCGACCCTCGCAGCCAGCGCAACGGGCATGGCGACGACGCCGACTACGACCCGTTCGAGGAATTCAATCGCAGCGCCGGGATCGGCGTCGTCGAGAACCCCTATCCGATGTTTGCGCTCGTACGCGCCGACTATCCGATCAAACGGGAAGACTTCGGAGAGATGATGGTGCCCGAGGACGCCGACGTCGACCTCCTCAGCCTTGACCTCGGAGAGGAAGTCGCCGTGTTCACCGCGTACGGGTTCGACGCGGTGCAGCAGGTCCTCAAGGACGGCGAGACGTTCTCTTCGGCCGGTTACGCCGACATCATGGGCCCGGTGTTCGGGCACTCGATCCTCGAGATGGACGAACCCGAACATCACACCTACCGCGGGCTTGTCCAACAAGCGTTCAGCCGCAAGGCCATGGAGACATGGGAACGCGATCTGGTGCGCGGCGTCGTCGACGAGTCGCTCGACGAGATCGTCGACGACAAGCGAGGCGACCTCGTACGCAGCTTGACGTTCCCGTTCCCGGTGCTCGTGATCGCCCGGATGCTCGGTCTGCCCCGCGAGGACCTGCCGACGTTCCACCGTCAGGCCGTCGAGATGATCAGCGCAGGTTTCGAGTTCGACCGTGCGATCGGCGCGTCGAACGCGCTGTTCGACTACTTCAGTGCGATCATCGCCGAACGGCGCAAACATCCTTTCGACGACGTGATCTCGGTGCTCGTACAAGCGGAACTCGACGGCGAACGCCTCGACGACGCACAGATCTGCTCGTTCCTCCGTCTGCTGTTGCCGGCCGGGGCCGAAACGACGTACCGCTCGTCGAGCAACCTGCTGTACGGGTTGCTCACCAACCCCGACCAGCTCGACGCGCTGCGCGCCGATCGCACACTCCTGACCCAGGCGATCGAGGAAGGCCTGCGCTGGGAGCCCCCACTGCTCGGCATCATGCGTACCGCGACGTGCGACACCGAGATCGAGGGCATGAAGATCCCGGCCGGTTCGGTGGTGGCCGTGAACCTGGGTTCCGCCAATCACGACGAGCGCTACTGGGACAACGCCGAGGATTTCGACATTTTCCGCACGCCACGTCAGCACATCGCGTTCGCGTGGGGTCCGCACATGTGTCTGGGCTTGCATTTGGCGCGTATGGAAACGCGTGTCGCACTGACCCAGGTGTTGGACCGCCTACCCAACGTGCGTCTCGACCCCGACGCCGAGGCGCCGTTCATCACCGGCGCGGTGTTCCGCGCACCGAACGCTCTGCCGGTCGTGTGGGACTGAGACGGCACAACGATCGGGACGTACACTGACCGCAACGTCAGATAGCTGGAAGGGGACGTGATGCGCCTCGAAGAGATGATCCTCGTCAGTGTCGACGATCACGTGGTGGAACCACCCGACCTGTTCGAGGGCCGCCTGTCGGCGAAGGACGCCGACCGCGCGCCGAAACTGGTCCGCAAGGACAGCGGCATCGACGTCTGGCAGTTCATGGGTGCGGAGATGCCCAACATCGGCCTCAATGCTGTCGCGGGACGTCCGCCCGAGGAGTACGCGATGGACCCGCAGTCGTTCGACGACATGCGGACCGGCTGTTACGACATTCACGACCGGGTCAAGGACATGAACGCCAACGGCCTGCTCGGTTCGATGTGTTTCCCCTCCTTCCCACAATTCTGCGGTCAGCTGTTTGCGCGCGCCGCACTCAAGGACGAGCCGCTCGCAGTCGAGCTGGTACGCGCCTACAACGACTGGCACATCGAAAGTTGGTGCGGTGCGTATCCCGGCCGTTTCATCCCGCTCGCGATCCCAATGATGTGGGACGTCGACAAGATGGCGGCCGAAGTGCGACGCGTCGCCGAGAAAGGCTGCTTCGCGGTCACGTTCTCAGAGAACCCGGTGCACCTCGGTCATCCGAGCATCCACTCCGGCCACTGGGACAAGTTCTTCGCGACGTGTGAGGAACTCGGGACCGTCGTGAACGTACACATCGGATCATCGTCGAAGATGGTCATCACCGCAGACGATGCGCCCATGGACGTGCTCATCACCCTCTCGCCGATCAACATCGTGCAGGCCGCGGCCGACTTCGTGTGGTCGACGGTGCCGACCAAGTTCCCGAAGTTGAAGTACGCGCTCAGCGAGGGTGGAATCGGCTGGATTCCGTACTTCCGTGAGCGTGTCGACTACACGTACGACCGGCACCGTTTCTGGACCGGTATGGACCGCGGCGACCGTACCCCGAGCAAGATCATGGACGAGCAGATCATCTGCTGCTGGATCGACGACCCGGTCGGGGTCGACATGCGCCACAAGATGAACATCGACATGATCTGCTGGGAATGCGACTACCCGCACTCCGACTCGAGCTGGCCGCAGTCGCCCGAAGCGTTCTGGAAGCAGATGCAAGCATCGAACTGCTCCGACGAAGACATCAACAAGATGTCGCACGCGAACGCGATGCGTCTGTACAAATTCGATCCCATCTCGACGCTCGGGAAGGAGAACTGCACCGTCGGTGCCCTCCGGGCCCGCGCCGAAGGCTGGGACGTAAGCATCAAATCGCGGGGGATCAAAGCCACCGGCACTGGCGCCATCGACCTGCTCAACTTCGCCAAAGCCGACAAGTAGCAGCCCGGCGAGCGGATCACGCCGGCCGGGTCGCGTGCCGCAGGCGCGGGACCAGACCGCCTTCGCTCAGGTTCCGTAGCGCGCGTTCCTCCGCCGCGTCGACCACGACTGCGTCGCCCGGCTCGCGGTTGACGATGAACGAGACGATGCAGTCGTCACACGCCGAAGTCCCCGCCATCACACAGTCGCCGCAATCGATCGTGATTGCCCGTCCAGTTGCCATGCTCAGATGATCCTCTCCGCCTGAGACACTCTGGTCGCTCACCCGAACCGTTCGGCCGGAGTTCGGCGTCTGGGGTGGCGGAGATCGTCTCGTCGATCCGCGGGGCTCGGCCCGACCGGCAGCGCCAGTCCCGCAGGTGGGAGGTCTCGAGGTGGTGTTCGTGCCTCGCGTCCGCAAGGGTTTCGCGGTCGGTCACGGGTCACGAACGCATGCCCGAACGAGCATGACAGACGAATCGCGGCGGACGCATCGCGCGCGGACCCCAGCACGGCGGTCACCGGTACGCCGGGAGCCGAAGCCACCCAGTCGACGGTTCGGCATCGAGCCCTGATGTCACACCAGCCGGCGGTCCACCATGGGGGTAAAGCTCGGGCGCCGTCGTCCGGTTCGCGCGGCGCGTCTAACGGTTGGGGCGGATCGCTCGTACGAGCGCGTCCGCGCCGACCACGGCGGCACCCTGATCGCGTGCGTGTTCCGTCACCCACGCATCCGACGATGCGACCACGACCGGAATCCGGCGGGGTCGGGCCTCGACCTCGCGTACAACCACCTCGTCGGCTTCTTCGCCCGCCTCCGAGAACAACACTCGCACCCCACCGCGGCGCAGCGACGGCCGCGGCCCGCTCCCGTTGCCGTCGAAGACGAGCACGACCTCGCAGCCGAGGCGCCGGCACAGCGCGGTCGCGGCGATGCCGAGGCGTTCGCGCTGGTCGCCGGCGGTCGATTCCGGCCAGGCCCGATGCGCGACGTTGTAGCCGTCGACGATCAGCACGACGTCGGGCGTTGCGAGCATCGCCTCCACACCGGCGGGCGAGTTCGCGACCACGCCGGGCGGCAGGCGCGGATGGGTGCGCCGCGTCGGTGCCGGCGTCCGAACCCGGTTTCGGCCCGCCGGAATTTCGACGATCGGCCCTTCGCCCGGCCCGTCTTCGCGGATGCGTCGCTGCAGCGCGTCGAGCGAGACGGTGAGCTGACGGGCGACAGCAACCGCGTCGCCGAGTGCGTGTTCGTCTCGCTGACTGAGACGTGACTCGGCGTTTTCGGCTCGAGCTTGCAGAACTCGGGAATCGGCACGTTCGCGTCGCAGATCGTCTTCGAGCACATGTGCGCGCTGCGACGCGCGTGCGACGCGGCTCTGCTGTTCGGCGACCTCGGCGCGTGCTTGGTCGAGTTCGGTCCGCAGCGCGTCGACCTGCGCTTGCGCCGCACCCGCGGCCTCGATCGCGTCGTCTTCGCGCGTCCGGCGCGCGCTTCGTTCCCGGACCAACTCCTGTTCGACGCGCGCGAGTGCAGTGTCGGACTCGATGCGCGCGGTTTCGGCACGCCGACACGCTTCTGTGAGCGCGGCCAGCTCCTGGGCGGCGCTCTTGCCGGCGTCGGCCTCGCGTTGACGGTCGCGCCGCTGCGCGTCGAGCACCGTCGCGATCCCGAGCCCGAACGCGTAACCCTCGGGCCGCGCGGCCCACAACGCCGAGGTGTACAACGCAAGGTCGCCGCATTCGACCGCGGCTGCCGCCATCGGCGCCGCGTTGGCGAGCGTCCACGCCGCGAGGACGACGCCGACCTCAGGGCGCGCGACGAAACGCTCGACCACCCGTTCGCGAAACGTTCTATCGGTCAGCAACGCCCGCCGCAGCTGACGGGGTGCGGGTCCGGCAAGCATGCCTCGCCGGTCGAAACCGTGCAGCGGACGCAACGACGACGGCACGTCGCCGATGTCGAGTTCCTTCAGCACCTCGGCCGCAACTTCGATCAGCGGCCACAACATCGGATCGCAGACGGCGACATCGACCCCGAGGTCCACGTCGGCCAAGTGACCGGTCATACTCCTACCTTTGGTGGGTTCTCGCGAGATGCTCCGCGCGGGCGCCGCCTCGTACACTGCGAGACGGGCCGTCTCCGAAGGACAGAGGTGAGCATGCAGGTACAGCGCGAGGATCTGACGCTCGATACCCGCGGCGACTCCGACACGATCGACGTGACCGCCCACGCGCAGAAGGTCATCGCCAACGCAGGGATGCGCGACGGGCTGTGCACCGTGTTCGTCGCGCACTCGACGTGCGCGGTCACGACCATCGAGTTCGAACCAGGCTGCAACGCCGACCTCGCACGGGTCATGGAACAGGTCGCACCCACCGACGACGGTTGGGAACACAACGCACGCAACGCCGACACGAATGGGCACAGCCATGTGCGCGCCGCGATGATGGGCCCCTCGGTCACGGTCCCATTCGCCGACGGTGAGCTGTGCCTGGGTGTCTGGCAAAAGATCGTCTGCATCGACTTCGACGACCGGCCCCGGCAACGGCGCCTGGTCGTACAACTGCTCGGCATCTGAGCCACCGCACTGGGGCTCGCCCGGCGCGGCGGCCGCTGACCGGTCACACCGATTCCTCGACCGGCACCGACTCGATCGAGTCGCCCGAGGCGCCACACCAGCGACACGTCACCTGTTCGACCCGCTCGTCGAGCACATCTTCTTCCTCAATGGTCAGTTCGCCACCGATGCTGTAGTGGTGAAAAGCGCGTGTACGGCGGGAGCCGACCACATCGAAACGGGTCAAATTCCCACACGCTCCACAGCGATATCGCACCGACACCCGCAGAATCGTAATCGACTGCCCAAACAGGACGAAAGTCCGCGCACCGAACATACATTCGCTACGAACAGATGTTCGCTAGAATCGGCGACGTGGTGTCCACCGGACCGCTCGCGCCGGCGTTGCCGGGCTTCGCGTCGACGCCGGCCGCGCCGCCGGGCCCGCCCCGTCAGCAGACGTTCGACGATCTCGGTCTGCCGCTCTCCGAGGTCACGTTCGTGGTCGTCGACCTCGAAACAACCGGTACGTCACCGGCCGTCGATGCCATCACCGAGATCGGTGCGCTGCGGATGCGCGGAGGAGAACTCCTCGGACGGTTCGAGACGTTCGTGAATCCGGGAGTGCCGATCCCTCCGATGATCACGGTACTGACCGGTATCACCGAAACGATGGTGCTGCCCGCGCCCCGCATCGGAGAAGTCCTGCCCGCGTTCCTCGAATTCGCGCACGACGCCGTCCTCGTCGGCCACAACCTCCGGTTCGACACCGGCTTCCTCGACGCCGCGCTCGCCGCGCGCGCCTACCCGCGGCTGGGCCATCGGCGGGTCGACACGGTCGCGCTCGCCCGTCGCCTCATCCGCGACGAGGTTCCGAATCTGCGGCTCGGCACCCTCGCCCGCCATTTTCGAACGACGGTCGAGCCGGTGCACCGCGCCTACGCCGACGCGGCCGCAACCGCCGAGGTGTTGCATGCGCTGCTCGAACGGGCGGCCGCGTTCGGAGTGTTGGGCCTCGATGATCTGCTCGCGTTGCCGACCATGCGCGCCCATCCGTCGGCCGCCAAACTTGCGCTCACGTCGAAGTTGCCGCGTCTGCCCGGCGTGTACCTGTTCCGCGACCGGG
>Ga0182024_10015471_pt1 | contig 14597 bp, 14 predicted proteins | sample P32metaG_FD_120480 | JGI IMG/M metagenome (GOLD analysis project Ga0182024, IMG submission 120480) | Permafrost microbial communities from Stordalen Mire, Sweden - P3-2 metaG (Illumina Assembly) | ecosystem: Environmental > Terrestrial > Soil > Wetlands > Permafrost | place: Sweden: Stordalen... | reverse complement strand
TGACCATGCAGCAGACGCAGCGCGGGCGCACGCGAGTGTGAGCGCGTCCTGAGAGGTGTCTGAGTAGGGCTCATAGCGGCGACACTCCTCCAATCGCGGGCCATGTGTCGGTGAGGGCGATTCCTTCTGGCCCGCGCGAGGCCCGGTTGGCCTCGTGGTCTTTGCGCAGCTCGAGGCGACCGAGCGCGGACAGCGCGAGGAAGCCGCCGGCCGTCAGGGTCAACCAGGTCATCGCGATGCTGAGGGCGATCATGCGGACTCCTTCGTTCTCGCGGATGGGATCTCGTGCGGCATAACCGACATGATGGGCACTTGCAGGGCTTTTGTCTGTCGGGCGAGTGGTGCCGATCGTGTGGTCCCAAAGGTGCCGATCTGTGTAGTCCTTTCGGGACGTCAAAGAGCCTGCTGACAGGTCGTGTGACCCAAGGTCCTCTGGCCGTGGTTGTCAGACGACGCACGCGAGCGCAGACGTGCTGGTGGCACGGCGAGCATCGCGGGTGGCGTCTGACGCCGCGCAACGGCCGCCGCAGCCGCTACGGTTGTGCGTGCGATGGAGGCTGGCTTGCCAGGGGTGGATCGACCGATCGACGTGATCATCGCGGACGATCACGGGGTCGTTCGCGACGGCATCCGGATGGTGCTCGAGCGCGAGTCAGGCGAGTTCCGGGTCGTGGCCGAAGCCGGCGACGTGCCCGCCACGGTCCGCGCGGTCCGCGAGCACAAGCCGGACCTGCTCACGCTCGACCTGTCGATGCCGGGCGGCTCGAGCCTGGCGGCGCTCCCCTCCTGCTTCGTCGCCCACCCCACGCTGGCGGTCGCGATCCTGACGATGCGCGAGGATCCCGAGTACGCCCGCCAGGCGCTGCGAGCGGGAGCGCGCAGCTACGTGCTCAAGGAGGCCGAGCCGGCCGAGCTGCTGCAGGCCTTCAGACTGGCGGTGGCCGGTGGCAACTACCTGCACCCGCGCCTGGGCGCGCTGATGGCCACGGGCGATGAGACCCCCAGCGACGGCGTCGCTTTGTCAGAGCGTGAGCGCGAGGTGGTGCGGCTGATCGCCAACGGCTTCACCAATCCCCAGATCGCCGAACAGCTGCACGTGGCGGAGCGCACCGTGAAGACCTACCGCGCGCGGGCGATCGAGAAGCTCGGCTTCTCCTCGCGTGCGGAGATCACCGCCTACGCACGTCGCCTCGGCCTGGTCGAGTAGCGCTCGGCGCCGGTTTCGGCGCCCGCTTCAGCGGCCGACGGCTGTTCCCGACACATCGCCGGGTACGTCCCCGGGCGCGGGCCGTCCCGCGAGCGGGACCGTCAGACGCATGACGGTTCCTTTGCTCGGTGCCGGCACGAGCTCCAGCTCGCCCCCGACCAGCTCGGCGCGCTCGCGCATTCCCGACATCCCGAACCCGCCCTCCAAACCGTCGCCCCGCGGCCCGAGACGGTCCGCTTCCGGAAGTCCCTGCCCGTCGTCGGTCACCGACGCGTGGATCAGTCCGTTGCGCTCAACGATCCTGATCGTCGCCTGTGTCGCCTGTGCGTGACGGCTCACGTTCGTCAGCGCCTCCTGCACGACGCGGTAGATCGTGCTCTCGAGCTCAGGGTCCAAGCGGCGCTGATCTGTCTCTGGGCCGGGGTGATCGGACTCCGGACCGAGATCGATCTCCGTCTGCACGTCCAAGCCGTCGACCGCCTGCGCGCGCCGGGCGAGCGCCTGAAGAGCAGCCGCCAACCCGAGGTCGTCAAGCGCCGCCGGGCGCAGCTCGGTGATCAGGTGGCGCAGCCCATCGATCTCCTCGCCCAATCCCTCCAGCACCGACTCGACGGCCGCGCTCATCGCCGCCTGCTCGTCGAGGTCGCGGGCGTGGGCCAGCTTCATACGCAGCGCGGCGAGGCCTTGAATCGCTTCGTCGTGGATCTCGCGGGCCCAGCGCGTGCGCTCGCGCTCGCGCGCCTCCATGCCGTAGCGTAGGCGCGTGATCTCCACCGAGCGCTCCGCGGCGAGTCGCTGCGCGACGCTCGTCGCAAATGCGTTCAGCGCCTCCCGGTCGGGGCCGCGGAAGCCGCCGTCGCGGCGCAGCGCGATCACCAGGCCGCCGCCGTAGCCCTCCATGCTCAGCGGCTCGATCAGCGCGGCGCGCGCCTCCAACCCCAGTTCGTGCAGCCACGCCGCCTCCGGCCCCCGCGGGCGGTCCAGCGACACCGGCTTGCCCTGGCGATACAGCTCGCCCAGCGCGCTCCCGTCGACGGGCACGATTCGCAGACGCACCGTCTCCTCGCCGCTGGAGGCGGCCACGCGCAGCTCGCCGCGCTCCTCGATCACCACCAGCAGCGTGCTTGCGTCGACCAACGCCAAACCGCGGTTGGCCATCAGCCGCAGCAGCCACAACTCTGATCCCGTGAGCATCTGCCGGGATTATGTCTCGATCGTCTCGAGCCCGTTCTCTCGGCGGCGCGCGGCGGCCCTGGTCTGGGCCAGCAGCTCCTCGCCGCCGACGTCCTCGCGCCAGGCGGCGAGCCCCACGGACACGCGCAGCGGCCGGCGCTCTCCGCCGGCTTCGACCTTGATCGCGCGCAGTCGCTGAAGGGCGCGTCTGGCGACGATCTCGCCGCGTGGGCCGTCCGCGCCGGGCAGCAGCACCGCGAGCTCACCCTCGCTCGGCCTGCCCACCCGGTCGAAGCGGCGCAGCTCGTGGCGCAGCGCCTCGCTTACGTAGAGGAGCGTCTGCTCTGACAGCTCGCTGCCGTGGGCCTTGCGCAGCTCCTCCAGGTTCTCGATCACCACGATCAGACAGCTCAGTGGTGTGTCGTGGCGCCCGGCGCGGTTGATCTCCTCCTCCATCCGCTCTGCCAGCGCCGCCGCCGGCAGGCACACGACCGATCCCGGCGGGAGCGGGCCTGTTGAGCGCTTGAGATGTCGGTCGTTCACAGCCATTCCGTTGGCGGTCGAAAAAGGAGGTTGGCCCCCTGCAGGATCCTTCCCACATAGAAACTGTCCAAAAACCCCTGATTCTCCTCAGCGGCTACTGAAACGCGAGCTGATGGGTTTTCGGACAGGCCCTTATGCATTTGATTATGACTTCTCATCGACCATCGACCTCCCTGACATAACAACGCAAGCCAGCCCGCCACCGCAGGCGGCAAATAAAAGCATGGGTGGAGCAGGCTTCCTCCATAGGCCCCCACAAAAATCTCGCCTGCGCCCGCGATCCGTCCCCGTCCGCTGGTACACCTGCCTCTGTGCTCCAAGAGCTCAACGTCGAGAACCTCCTGCTGATCGAGCACGCGCAGCTGCGGCTGGCGCCTGGGCTGAATGTGCTCACGGGCGAGACGGGCGCCGGTAAGACGGTGCTCGCCCACGCGCTCGACCTGCTGCTCGGAGGCCGCGCTGGAGGAGGAGGAACACCGCCCACCCTCATTCGCCCCGGTGCTTCGGAAGCCTATGTCGAGGGTGTCTTCGATCTGCCCGACTCGCTGCGCTCCGAGCTTGCCGAGCGGCTCCCCGACGGCGCCGAGGAGATCGTTCTCGCTCGCCGTCTCGGCTCCGACGGACGCACGCGCGCCTACCTCAACGGCCGCTCCGCCACCGTCTCGGAGCTGCGCGAGTACGGCTCACGTCTGCTCTCCTTCTACGGCCAGCACGAGCACCGCAAGCTGACCCTCGCGGGCGCCCAGCTCGAGATCCTCGATGCGCTCTGTGGCCCCGATCACGCGTTGCGCCTGCGCGCCTGCGCCAAGACCTTCGCGGAAATCCGTCACCTTGCCGCGGAGCTCGACTCCCTGCGCGAGCTCTCCTCGGCGCGTGAGCGCGAGCTCGACCTGCTCGAGCACGAGCTCTCAGAGATCGACGCCGCCGGCCTCGACCAGCGGGAGTACGACGAGCTGCTGCTCGCGCGCGCTCGCCTGGGCCGTCTCGGCGCGTTACGTCTCGCCGCGGGCGCGGGCGCGGACGCGCTGGTGCCCGAAGACGGCGCCGACGGTCTCGGCAGCTCGCAGCTGATGGCGGGCGCCGCCGGGGGGTTGGACGCGCTCGCCGGCGTCGACGGGAGCCTGGACGCGCTCGCCGAGCGTCTGCACGCGCTCGTGATCGAGTCCCGGGACCTGTCTGGTGAGTTGCGCGGCTACTGCGAGCGGATCGCGGGCGAGGACGGCTCGCTCGACACCGTCGAAGAGCGTCTTGCGAGCATCGAGCGCTTGGTGCGCAAGCACGGCGGGACGCTCGCCGCTGTGCTCGACTACGCCGCCGACGCGCGTGCGCGACGCGAGCAGCTCGCCGGCGCCGAGGTAGCGCTCGCCGCGGCCACCGCGCAACTGGGCGAGGGGCAGGCGGCGCTCGCGGGCCACGTCAGCGCTCTGCGCGACGCGCGCGAGCTGCACGCCCCGCGCCTGGAGCTCGCGGTGCGCGAGCAGCTCGCCGCCCTGGCGATGGCAGACGCGACCTTCGAGGTCTCCCTCGGCCCGCGCGAGGCAGGTCCTTCAGGCGGCGACGCCGTCGAGTTCATGATCGCCCCCAACCCCGGTGTGCCGGCTGGGCCGCTGCGTGAGATCGGATCCGGCGGCGAGCTCTCGCGCGTGATGCTGGCTCTCGCCACGGTGCCCGCTCGTCCCTCGCCGGCTCGGGGCGGCGCCCGCGCGGGCGCTGCTGCTTCTTCGGCGCAGGCGACGCTCGTGTTCGACGAGATCGATGCAGGTATCGGCGGCCAAACCGCGCGTGCGGTTGGCGCGCGCCTGCGCGAGTTGGGCCGCGACAGGCAGGTGCTGTGCATCACGCACCTGCCCCAGATCGCCTCGCTCGGCGACCGTCACTTCTCGGTCGTCAAGGACACCGCCGCCGCGCCGACCCGTGCGACCGTCGTGGAGCTCACCGAGGGCGAGGTCGTCGCCGAGCTGGTCCGCATGCTCGGCGCCGATGCCGCCGACAGTGCCGCGCGAGCACACGCGCGCGACTTGCGCAAGGCGGCCTAGGTGCTCGCAGGAAGTGCGTTTTCCGTCCGCGGCCGTTACCCTCGATGCGATGGCCGCGAACCCACGCATCCCGCTGGAGCCCGCGTCTAAAGACTCAAGCGACGTGCCGACGCCCGCGTCGGTGCCCGCCCTTCTGGCGGGAGGCGATGTCGCGCCCTGGCGCACGGTCACCGGGCCGGTGCGTCCGGGCAGGCGGACAAAGCTGCTCGTCAAGCACCTCTCTCGCGGCGACATTGCGCTGATCGACCACCTCGACATCGACCGGGTCTCGGCCGAGGAGTTGATCGCCGCGAACGTCGGCGCGGTGTTGAACTGCCGTTCCTCCTCCAGCGGCTCCTATCCGAACCTCGGCCCCCAGCTGCTCGTCGAAGCGGGCATCCACCTGGTCGACCTGCCAGACGATTCGCTCCTGCACGCGCTCTCCGACGGCGAGGCGATAACCGTGCGCGACGGCGACGTGACGCGCGAGGGAGAGGTGCTCGCTCGCGGCGAAGTGCTCGACCTCGCCCGCGTGCGCGCCGAGACCGAGGCCCGCCGCCGCGAGGTCGGCGAGGCGCTCGAGCGTTTCGCGCGCAACACGATCGAGCACATGCGCGAGGAGCGTGAGCTGCTCTCCGGGAAGATCGAGATGCCGCGCTTTGCAACCGACTTCCGCGACCGCTCCGCGCTCGTGGTCGTTCGCGGCGTCGGTCACCAGCGCGACCTGCGCGCCCTGCGGCCGTTCATCCGCGACATGCGTCCCGTGCTGATCGCCGTCGACGGGGGCGCCGAGGCGCTGCTGGAGGCGGGCCTGCGCCCGGACATGATCGTCGGGGACATGGACTCGGCCGGGGAGGCGGCCCTGATGAGCTCGAGCGGCGGTCGCGGCGGCTGGGGGAGCGGGCGGTGGGGCTCTGCTAAAGCGAGCGGTGGCGCGGAGCTCGTCGTGCACGCCTATCCCGACGGGCGCGCCCCGGGCCGTGAGCGCCTGGAAGCACTCGGCCTGCCCTTCAAGCTCGTGCCGGCGCCGGGCACGAGCCAGGACGTCGCGATGCTGATCGCCGCCGAGAAGGGCGCCAGCCTGATCGTCTCGGTGGGCTCCCAGTTCAACCTCGTCGAGTTCCTCGACCGTAACCGCAAGGGCATGTCCTCGACGTTCCTCACGCGCCTTCGCATCGGCGAGATCCTCGTCGATGCCAAGGGCGTGAGCCGCCTGTATCACCCACGACCGGGTCTGACCCCGCTGCTGGTCGTGGTCGCGGCGGGTCTGATCGCGATGATTGCCGTCGTCTGGCTGACCCCGGCCCTGCGCGACGTGGTCGATCTGCTCTGGCTCAAGCTCCAGCTGCTCGTCTGAGCGTGTTCGACTATCGCTACCACGCGCTCTCGCTGGCCGCTGTCCTGTTTGCCCTGGCGGTGGGCGTGCTGATTGGCGTGGCGATCGGCGACTCGAACCTGGTTTCCTCCGCCAAGAACGGGATCGTGCACAACCTCGAATCGGAAGTCAGCGGTGCGCAGGGACATGCCGAAACACTGCAGACGCAGCTGAGCTCCGAGGAGACCTTCGCGAACGATCTCTACCCGCTCGCCGTCCATGGTCTGCTCACCGGCCGCAACGTCGGCCTGGTGTTCTTCGGGGGCTCCTCCAACAGGGTCAACGGTCTCGTGCGCGGCGCGGTCACCCAGGCCGGCGGCAACCTGGCGACGGTCGTGGCGGTCCGCGAGCCCCTGGACCTGAGCGGTCTCGCACAGGCGGCAAGCGGGACCATCTACGGGGGGCTTGCGAGCAATCCGGAATTAGTGCACAAGTTCGGCGGGCTCGCCGGCCGCCAGCTCGTCAGCGGTGGAGCACAGGTGGACCGCGAGCTTCTCAGCCGCGTGCGCGCTGTCCTGATGAGTGCCTTCGACGGCCAGCTCGGCAAGCTCGAAGGGCTCGTCGTGATGCGCTCCGAACCGACCGGGATGAGCACCGAACAGGCTCAGGCGAGCGCTGCCTTCGAGTCTGGTCTGATCGCCGGCGTGACCGCCGTCGGGGTTCCCGTCGTCGGCGTCGAGCTGAGCAACACCGAACCCTCGCAGGTGCCCTGGTACAAGAGCGTGGGCATCTCCAGCGTCGACGATCTCGACGCGCTCGCGGGTCAGGCGGCGTTGGTCTACGCGCTCGCGGGGTCCGACGGCACCTACGGGACCAAGTCCACCGCGGACTCCCTGCTGCCGGCTGTCGCCGGCGGTTGATCGACCTCTGGAGAGGTTCTCCGCGAGAGGTCCTCGACTTGTCTAAAGAGGCGTCCTGAGTGTGTCCGGCGAGTCTTGGGCGTGCCGGCGAGGCGCCTGAGCGCGTCCGCTCTTCTCGCTAACTTCCGCTCATGCACGCCCTGCCCTTCCTGCTGGCGCTCCTGAGCGCCGCAGTCCTCGCCCCCGCGGTGTTGCGCACGCTCGCAGAAGGTTCTCACACGCGGCTCAACTACCGCGAGCGCCCGCTCCCTTTTCCCTTCGGGGTGCTGATCGTGGCCGCGGCGCTGATCGCGCTGATCCCGCTCGTGCTGCTGGCGCGGCTGGCGAGCTCGGAGGTCTTCCATCCTGAGCTGCTCCCGATCGCGCTCTACACGCTCGGAGTCGCCGCGCTGGGACTGATCGACGACACGCTCGGTGAGGCTCGTGCCGGCCTGTCCGTCGCCTCCGGCGCAATCGACCAGCCCGCTCGGCCCGGCGGCGATGCGCTCGAGGAACCCGCTCGGCCGGCCCCGCGCGGCTGGCGCGGCCATGCTCGCGCGGCGCTGCGCGGTGAACTGTCCACGGGGACGCTCAAGGCCGCCGGCTCGCTCGGCCTGGCGCTGTTCGCGATGAGCTTCGACGGTCTCTCCAAGCCCCGATGGCTCTTGGCGGTCGGCGTGCTCGTGCTGGCGACGAACGTCTTCAACCTGCTCGACCTGCGCCCCGGGCGCGCGATCAAGGCGTTCGTGCTGCTCGGCGCCGGCTTGACGCTCGGCTCGCTGGACGCGAGGCCGCTGTGGTCCCTCGGCCTGTTCGCCGCGCCCGCGCTCGTGGCCGGCTTGTACGACCTTCGCGAGCGGGCGATGCTCGGTGACACCGGCGCGAACCTGCTCGGCGCGCTCGCGGGCCTGTGGCTGGTGCTGACGCTGTCTCAGGGTGGCCAGCTGATCGCGCTCGCGCTGCTCGTCGCGATCACGCTCTACGGCGAGCTGCAGTCGATCTCCGCGCTCGTGGAACGGACGCCGGGGCTGCGCGCACTAGACTCCTGGGGCAGGCCTTCATGACTCCGCGCCCATCCGACCGCCACGCTGTCGCGCCACCGAAGACTCGGTTCATCTTTGTGACCGGTGGCGTCGTCTCCTCGCTGGGCAAGGGGATCGCCGCGGCCTCGATCGGCCGCCTGCTCGTCTCGCGCGGGCTGACCGTGGGCCTGCAGAAGTTCGACCCCTACATCAATGTCGACCCGGGCACGATGTCGCCCTACCAGCACGGCGAGGTGTTCGTCACCGAGGACGGCGCCGAGACCGACCTCGACCTCGGGCACTACGAGCGCTTCACCGACTCAAACACCAGTCGCGCCTCCAATGTCACCGCCGGGGGAATCTATGACACCGTGATCCGGCGCGAGCGACGGGGGGACTACCTGGGCGGCACGGTCCAGGTCGTGCCGCACATCACCGACGAGATCAAGCAGCGCGTCGCGCTGATCGCCGAGTCCTCGGACGTGGACTTCGTGGTAACCGAGATCGGCGGCACGGTCGGCGACATCGAGTCGCTGCCGTTCCTGGAGGCGATTCGCCAGTTCCCGGTTGACGTGGGGCGCCGGCGCTGCATGTTCATCCACTTGACTCTCGTCCCTTACATCGGTCACGCGGGCGAGCTGAAGACGAAGCCTACCCAGCACTCGGTCAACGAGCTGCGGCGCATCGGCATCGCCCCGGACATGCTGATGTGCCGCTCTGAAGGCTCGCTGTCGGCGGAGATCCGCAAGAAGATCGCCCTGTTCGCGAGTCTGCCCGTGGAGGCGATCGTCTCGGCTTGCGACGTGGACAACATCTACAAGGTGCCGCTCACCTTCCACGAGCAGGGCGTCGACGACTTCATCCTCGAGCACTTCGGCGTGGATGCGCCGGCACCCGAGCTGTCGGACTGGCAGGAGCCGATCGAGCGCGCCGGGCGCAGCAGCCGCACGGTGCGGATCGCGCTGGTCGGTAAGTACATCCAGCTCGAGGATGCCTACCTGTCGGTCTCCGAAGCGCTCCGGCACGCAGCTTCGCTACAGGACGGCAGGGTCGAGATCGACTGGATCGATTCCGAGCGCCTGGAGGGATCCGATGAGCACTCGGTGGGCGAGGACGGCGACGGTGTCGATCGGGCCGATCACACCAACGGTCGATCGATGAGCGAGCTGCTGGCCCGCGCCGACGGCATCCTGATCCCCGGCGGCTTCGGCGGACGCGGGATCGAGGGCAAGATCGCCGCGGCGCGTGTGGCACGCGAGCGGGGCATTCCCTATCTGGGCATCTGTCTGGGGATGCAGATCGCAGTGGCCGAGTTCGCCCGCAACGTGGCCGGCATGGAGGGGGCCAACTCGACCGAGTTCGACCTCGAGACGCCGTTCCCCGTGATCGACCTGCTGCCCGAGCAGAAGGAGGTCGCCGACCTCGGCGGCACGATGCGCCTGGGCGCCGATCCGATCAAGCTGCACGCCGGCACGCGAGCGCGGGAGATCTACGGCGAGGCGGTCATCTACGAGCGCCACCGCCACCGCTACGAGGTCAACAACCTCCTGCGCAAGCGCCTGCAGAGTGCCGGCCTGTGCATCTCCGGCACCTCTCCCGACGAGCGCCTGGTCGAGGTCGTCGAGCTCGAGGGCGGGGAGGGTGGGCATCCTTTCTTTATCGCCTCCCAGTTCCATCCCGAGTTCAAGTCCCGCCCTGAGCGTCCAGCTCCACTGTTCCGCGACTTCATCGCCGCCGCCCTGGAGCGAGCCGGCACGCGCGAGGACGCAGAGCGCACCCGCAATGACGCGGACGGCACGCGCGGCGAGGATCCGGCGACGCTCGCCGACAGATCGTGAGCGCGGATCTCTCGACCGGGCCACCGCTGCGCGGTGTTGCATCCGCCACGGAGGGTCTGCTGCGTGTGGAGACGGTCTTCCACCTGGCGGACGAGTCGCAGGGACAGGCTGTTGCGGCGAAGCTGATCGACCGCGCCCACGAGCTTGCCAACTCGCCCGAATGTGAGTGCGACGTGGACGTGAGCGTCGAGTGGGTACGGCCGGATGACCCCGCGGATCCCGGCGAGGCGCCGGCTCACGGACGCACCGCCGAGCGATAGCGTTCGAGCCTCGATGCTGAAGCTGCGCCGCGCCATCGTCCTCGACGCCGGTTCCCCTGGGAGCGGAGGAGAGCAGGATCTCGTGATCGAGCTGGTGGACGAGGCGCACGAGGCGGAGGACCGGGCTCAGGAGAGAGGAGCCGACGTCAGGGGTGAGCAGAGGCGCCGGCCGGCGATTGCCGACGTGGCGCTCGTCGGTCGCGCCGAGATCGGCGACGAGCTGGTGGTGAACGTGCAGGCTCGCGACCTCGGCCTGGGCTCGGGTGGTTTTGACATCGTCCACGTCAACCTCTCCCGCGGACTCGGCGGCGAAGAAGATTGGGATCTCGCCCGTCCCACCCGCCCGAACGTGATGAAGCTCAACTACACGAGCCTTCAGCACACTGTCGAGCCGGTCGAGGAGCTGGGCAGTGTCTCCGAGTATCCGATCGGTTTAGGGGGGCGGCCGGTTGCCGTGCTCGCCCTGCATGGCCAGCTCGCGGCGGTCGCCTGGGCTTTCTCGCGGGCCCTTCCCGGGAGGCGCCTCGGGTACGTGCAGACGGCAGGAGGCGCGCTGCCCGGCGGACACTCGCGCACGGTTCGCTCACTGCGCGAGCGCGGTCTGCTGGCTGGGCACCTGACCGCCGGCGCGGCATTCGGTGGAGAGGGTGAGGCGATCACGACGGTTGGCGCCCTGGATCACGGGCTGCGCGGACTCGGTTGGGACGCGGCGATCTGTGGTCCTGGTCCCGGAATCGTGGGCTCCAGCTCCCCGCTCGGACACGGCGGCATGTCCGCCCTGGACTCGGCTCATGCCGCCCTCGCGCTCGGCGCTCCAACGCTGCTGGTGGCGCGGATGTCCTCCGGCGACCCCCGCGCGCGCCACCGCGGCATCTCCCACCACACGCTCACGGTGCTCGACCTACTGCTCGAGCCGGTCACGGTTGCGCTGCCCGCCGGGATGCGCTCACCGGTGGGGGCGGATCTGCGCGCCGGTCTCGGCGCGGTCTTCGGTGGAGCTCTTCCGAGCCGTCCAGCGCTGGAGCTGGACGTTGAGCGTCCCGCGCGCATCACCCGCCATGACTGGCGCCGTGCGATCGTCGATCTTCCGGCCTACGCAGCCGCCGATCTATCCGCCGAGACGATGGGTCGTGGGTTGAGCGAGGACCCGCTGTTCTTCGGGGCTGCGCTTGCGGCCGGCACGACCTTGGCGGAGCTCGCGGAGGACGCCGATCGTGGCGAGGACGGGGTGGGGGAGGCTGAACGGTCGGTTGCATCGCCAGGGAGGAGATGAGGAGTGGGCGAAGCAGGTGGAGTGCCGCCTGGCTCAACACAACTACTGAGGCCGAGCACCGAGCTCGCGCGACTGACGCTCGACTTCCTCGCCTACCTCGAGCTCGAGCGGGGCCTCTCGAGGAACACACTCGAGGCATATCGCTCGGACCTGCTCCAGTTCGGGGAGTTTCTCGACCGTCGCCGTCTGAACGTGATGGACGCTCGGCACGGCGACCTCGCGGCGTTCCTGTCCGAGTTGGCCGCGGGCGCCGGCGAGCGCCCACCGGTCGCGGCGGCCACGCTGGCGCGCAAGGCCGCGTGCCTGCGCTCGTTCTACCGCCACCTGCGCCGCGAAGAGATGATCGAGCACGACCCCACCGCCGAGCTGCGCGGGCCGCGCAAGACACAGCGCCTACCGCGCGTGCTCTCCCGCGAGGAGGTAGCTTCGCTGTTGAGCGAGCCCAAGGGTACCGAGCCCCTTCCGCTGCGCGACCGGGCCCTGCTCGAGGTCATGTACGCATGCGGTCTGCGTGCCTCGGAGGCGATCGGGCTGCAGGCGAGCGACGTCGATCTCGACGAGGGGATGCTGCGCGCTCGCGGCAAGGGCTCCAAGGAGCGGGTTATTCCGGTCGGCCGCCAGGCGGTCGCGGCGCTGCGCACATACGAGCAGCGTGGGCGTCCCGCGCTGGTCGGCTACAAGGTTCAGACGCAGCTGTTCGTCAACCACCGCGGCGGTGCTCTCACGCGTCAGGGTCTCTACAAGATCGTCCAGGGCCATGCCCGTGGCGCCGGTTTGGAGCAGAAGATGAGCCCGCATACGCTGCGCCATAGTTTCGCGACACACTTGCTTGCGGGCGGGTGCGATCTACGCTCGCTGCAGGAGATGCTCGGTCACGCCGACCTCGCGACCACCCAGCTCTACACGCATCTTTCGGCTGAGCGGCTTAAGGACGTCTACTTTCGCGCGCACCCGCGGGCCAAGTCCCCGGGCGCCGGGCAGTTGCTGCCCAGTCACGAGGAGTGAGTGAGCCGGCGGACGCTTGCCGGCGTCCATAAGCTTGAGTGGTGCCCGAGCTGCCCGAGGTAGAGACGATCAGACGCCAGCTCGCGCCGTTGGTCGAGGGCCGCCGGCTGGAGCGCGTGGAGATCCTGGACTGGCGCTGGTCGCGGCCACTTGAGCCGCGCGAACTGGCCGATGCGCTGGAGGGACGGAGGGTGCAGGCGCTTGGCAGACGGGGCAAGTACCTGGTGTGGAACCTGGAGGACGATGTTCACCTGGTTCAGCACCTGCGGATGACCGGGGCCGTGCTGTTCGATCCCGACCCTGAGCCACCCCACACCCGCGTGCGCATCGAGCTCGGCCAGGGACACCGGCTGGCGATCGTCGATCCACGACGGTTCGGCACCGGCGAGCTGCTGATCGGCCACGAGGCGCTTGAGGCGTTCTTCGCCGCGCGGCTTGGCTTGGAGCCGTTGGACGAGTTGTTCACCGCCGAGCATTTGCGCGCTCAGGCGCGCGGACGGACCGCGCCCGTGAAGGCGTTCCTGCTCGATCAGCGTCGGATCGCCGGCGTCGGCAACATCTATGCCGACGAGGCGCTGTTCCGCGCGGGCATCCACCCGCTGCGCCCCGCCGGACGGCTGTCGAGGAAGCAGTACGGGCGCTTGCGGGAGACGACGATCGCCGCGCTGCAAGCCGGCATCGACGCGCGCGGAGCGACGATTGACGACTTCCGCCACATCGACGGCGTCAGCGGGTCCTTCCAGAACCAGTTTCTCGTGCATCGTCGCGAGGGGGAGCCATGCGGAACGTGTGGCACGGCGATCGTGAAGATGGTCGTCGCCGGGCGTGGAACCTATGTGTGCGAGACCTGCCAGCCGCGGCCGCGGCGCAAACGCGCTTGAGCGTAGACGCTCAGGCGGCTGGCTGATCTTCGATCAGTAGCTCGTCCAAGCGCCCCGACTCGGCGGCGGCCTGGACCTCGGTGAAGCCACCCACCAGCTCACCGTCGATGGTCACCTGCGGGAAGGTCATCATCCCGGTCTTCTGAGCGAGCTCAACACGACCCTCGGGGTCCTTCGACAGATTGACCTCGGCGTACTCGACGCCACGTGATTTCAAAAGGCCCTTTACACGGGCACAGAAGGAACACGGCTCTGTCGTGTATACGGTGACATTGCTCATTACTTCATAAAGTATAGAAAGGCTATTTCGGGATTCAGGCGCCTGTTTCAGATGCGCTGGCCGTCCCTACACCGTCTTCTCCAACGCCCGCTCCTGCGCGCGGTCGAACTCGAGCTTGACCTCGCCGCGGCGCGTCGCCAGCTCGCTCACATCGCCGCTCTGCGCTCCGCGGGCCTGCTGGATTCGGCGGTCGACCCGCGCCAGCTCCAGCTGCAGGCGCTGAACGTCGAGCATCGCGGACTGCACCGGTTCCCGGCCGGCTTCCACGACCAGCTCGGCCAGCAGCGCCTTCATCTGCGGATCGCCGTCCAATCCGTCCTCCAAGCCTGCCGGGTCGGCCATCGGGTCGCGCAGATGCCCTGCGCCGAGATGTCTGGCGGCACGCTGGAGCAGCTCGCTGGTGAAGTGCTCGTCCACATTCAGGCTCTCCAGTGCCTGCTCACCCTCCTCCGGGGAGGCGATGCACAGCGCCAGGAACGTCCGCTCTGTCTCTTCTCGTCGCGACAGGCCGGTGGGGGCCGGGGGCGAGGCGCCGGCGATCGCCGGCGGTCCGCTCTGTGGCCCCCGTCCTCGGTCCGTCTGAGATGCAAGTGCCGTCTCCATCACGCTCTCGGGCAGCTCTAAGCGTCCGGAGACCAGCCTGGTCAGCTCCAATCGCATTGCGCCGGGCGGGAGCATCGAGAACACCGGGCGGAGCTCCTGCACCATCCTGTCACGACCTTCGGGGCTGCCATGGTCGCCGCCATCGAGCACGCGCTCGACGCGGAAGCGCACGAACGGCACGGCGTCCTTGACCGCTGCTGTTATCGCCTCCGCTCCGTCGCGCTGTACCAGATCGGCGGGGTCGGTTCCCGCCGGGAGCATCACCACGCGCAACTCCAGCTTG
>Ga0182024_10015470_pt1 | contig 14597 bp, 11 predicted proteins | sample P32metaG_FD_120480 | JGI IMG/M metagenome (GOLD analysis project Ga0182024, IMG submission 120480) | Permafrost microbial communities from Stordalen Mire, Sweden - P3-2 metaG (Illumina Assembly) | ecosystem: Environmental > Terrestrial > Soil > Wetlands > Permafrost | place: Sweden: Stordalen... | reverse complement strand
GTCCATCGTGGCCCTCCCAGGGGTCGACGGTCGTTACAGAGCACCGTCGACTTCGATCTGCCTGCTTATGTCACCTTCCCCAACCCCACGACCACAACAGCGGCCGTGGCACTACTCATCTAGAAGCAATCACGCTGTCTGATCTGGCGCGCGAGGTGCGCGAAGGGGATGGCGACGTCGGTATCTGCTTCGAGTACGCCGTGCATGAGGCGATCGCGAACCGCGACTCCCTGATTCACCCGTTGGCGAGCGAGGTCTTGGAGTCATTTTGCGGAATCAGCGACGGCTGCGACTCGATCCTCTTCGGTCCCGAGAAGGAAGGGCGGATTCCGATCCTCGAATCTGTGCAGAACGCACTCACCGACGACTCGCGGATCTATGTCGGGAACCCCGGGCAGCCTCCGAAGCTGAAGCGGTACATACCCCAGATCATCCGGGCCTTCCGTCGCAATGAGGACCGCAACCGACTCCCTCGAACGATCAGCGGCCTGTGGAAGGCTGACCTGTTCCTCGGCAACCCCCAATCCGAGCGCTGGGTCGGCACAACGGTCAAGATCAACCCTGGGGGCCTGCAGGGAGCCCAAGGGCTGCGAATCGGCATCTACCCGCGTGCGAATGCGCAGGACGTGCCGCGCAAGGACGATGCCCTCAACCTTGTGCGCCTGCCCCTACCCTACGACGGCGCGTTCATGGAGCTGTTTTACAAGGCATTCTTCCTCGTGCGAGCGTTCGTTAGAGCTGACGCTCGAATTCCTCCGCCCGACAGCCTCCCCGACGCCGAGGATCGCTTCGTCACCTCCGAGCTGCAACAGCGCGCGATGTTCCCGGTTGTGCGTGTCACTGAGGTGATCCGCGACATGTCCCAGAGAGGCCTGCTTGACGAGCGACCCATTATCGAGGCTGCTCCGACCGCCGAATTGTCCGAGAACGGACTAGAAGAGAACCCGCAGGGCTTGCACAGCGACGAGGGTCTGATCTCGCTGACCCCCCAGCCCCTCGATTGATCTCTAGGACTTCGGGTGTCGTGGTCACGACGAGGCCAGACGTGTTTCCCCGACTTGTCCAACACCGTCAGGACTGCGGGTTCGCTTGACCAGACCGCAAGTGTCGATCGCGTCGGACGACATTCGCGGACTCCGCTTGGGGTCTGCCCACCGGCTGCCGAGCACTATGGGATCCCTCATCGACGGTGCACGTCACCCGGACACGGCCTGCCCGCGGTCGCTTTCGCCGAATGCGAGCCCCCGAGTGCGGGCCCGCCGTTCGGGTGAACGGGCGAACCCCGCCCGCTCGAGGGAGCATCGAGCATCGTGTGGTCGCCGCAGCTATGGAGCGCCTGCATGGCAGACAGGAGGCCGTCGGGCCCGGTCCGACGACCTCCTGCCACGGTTCACCGCGCTAAACCAACGCTTCCCCGGCGTGATCGATAGTTCGGCTTGGCAGAGTCCGGCCGTTTCTCCTACAAAACCGCGCCCTTAGTGGTGATGGGGTCGAACCCGAGGTGCGGCTGGTTTGGGCTGATTTCGGCTGGACGGGGCCGGCAGTGTTCGTTGTGTCCGATGCAGTGCGCTATGTGACGGGCCACGACCTCGTAGTGGACGGTGGCTACACACTGAGATAGCGGCGTTCTGGAGCGCGCAACCGAGATGAGGACGCCGCGACGTGTTTGCGCGGCTAGGTAGTCATGACAGCGGCGTCTGATCGCGCGCGCTCGTCAGCCGTAAGCGTGCCGAGACGGTGGACGATGTCGGCGGTCGCTGGGTAGAGGCGCCGGTAAAGCTCGAAGAGATCGTCGTAGAGCGGACGGGAAGCGTCCGAGGGGACGATGCTGCGCGCTGTTCGCGACCAGTCGGTCTCGGGTGGCACGATTCCCACACCGATTGCAGCGAGCAGTGCGTCGCCGTAGCATGCACCGACCGTCTGTGCCGGGATCTGCTGTTTGATGCCGGTCACGTCACTAACCGTTTGCAGCCAGAGATCAGCATTGGTTCCGCCTCCAACGGACACGACTCGTGCGGGGGGGCCGGCCGACGAGGTAAGCAAGTCGAGGATCTCCCGGGTACCGAATGCTGTCGCCTCGTACGTCGCCCGAAGCAACTCGGCGCGGCCATGACGTAGTGTTAGACCGGCAACGACCCCTCGCGCGAGCGGGTCGTAGACCGGCGTCCGCTCGCCGGCGAAATACGGGAGGACCAATAGTCCGCGCGAGCCTGGCGGAACTGCTGCTGCTTCTGCCAGGAACTTGTCCCATTCGGGGTTGCCAGCGAGCGCGCGGAGCCACTCGGTAAGCGAGCCCGATGTCGACATGCCAGCCGCGAGAGATCGCGCGCCGCGCTCGACCGCCTGGGTAGACCACAGAAGCGACTGCGGCGTCGAAGTCTTCACGATTTGGACGAAGAACATTGTGGACCCGTACATCAGCATCAGGTCGCCGGGGCGGCGAACGCCGACGCTGAACGCCTCGGCCCACGCGTCCACTGTGCCGGCTACCACGGGCGTCCCCTCGGGCAGGCCGGTGTCACGAGCTGCGTCGCGTCTGACGGTACCCGCCTGCTCGGCTGGCCAGAGAAGTTCCGGCAGCGGCACTCCCGGCGCGACCTCGGCCGCCCAGTCCTGCGCCCATGCCCCCTTCTCGAGGTCGTAAAGCGGGTCGCACTGACTCGCTGAGTGATGGTCGAGCACGTAGGCACCGGTCAGCTTCGCAACGATGAACGAGCTCGCCATATACCAGCCGGCGGTGCGCCGCCAGAGCTCATGCTCGTGACGTCTCAGCCACAGGAGCTTTGGGCCGACGGCTTGTGACGAGAGTGCGGAGCCGCTCCGCGCGAGGATCGCACTCGCACCGAACAACCCGACGAGTTCATCGATCTCGGATGTCGCGCGCGTGTCGATGCCATACAGGATCGCCGGCCGCAGCGGGTGCAGCCGCTTGTCGCACGGAACGACACACGGGCCGATTCCGCTCACGCAGATCCCGCGTAGTCCATCTCCGGCGACGGGCGCCAGCTCGGCGCATACGGCTAGAACGTCCTGCCACCAGATCCTGTCGGCGTCGTGCTCGGCCCAGCCTGAACGTGGCAACGACAGACTGTGACTCCGCCTTGCCTGCGCGATAATCGTGCCATCGGGCCTCGCGAGGACGGCTTTCGTCGCCGACGTCCCGATGTCGATGCCGAGGAGCGACTCTTCGGTCACAACCCGATCACAGACTGCCGAAGCCGTCGAACTCGACATCCAGCAGCCGGGGGCGCCGGGAGTTCTCGGGCGGCGCGCATCGTGAAGTGCGGAAATGCCCAGACTGGAATGTTGATGATCGTCCGTGCGCTTTGCGGGACTGTCAGGAACCTGAGATCAGACGGGATCATCTCAGGTATCAGGTGCTCGGCGCACGTCCATAGGCAGTCATTGTTGCGCGCGCGGCAGCTCGCGGAGCGTACGGCAAGGGTTGCCGACGGCGATGACGCCGGCCGGGACGTCTCGTGTGACGACGCTGCCAGCACCGACAATGCTGTTGTCGCCGATCGTCACCCCAGGCAGCACGATCGAGCCCGCGCCGAGCCAGACATTCTCTCCGATTGTGACCGGCTCGCCCCACTCGAGGCCGCTTCGCCGCGTCTCGGCTTCAAGAGGATGGGCGGCCGTCAGGATCTGGACGCCCGGGCCGATCAGCGTCGCATCGCCGATCCACACCTCGACGGCGTCTAGGATCGTGACGTTGGAGTTGACGAATACGGAGGCTCCGAGATGAATCTGGCTCCCGTAGTCGCAGCGGAACGGTGAGCGCACATCGACGCCTTCCCCGACCGTACCGAGGAGCTCGTGCAGCACCGCAGTTCGACCTGCCATGTCCTGCATGGGGATTGCGTCGAGGCGGCGCAGGAGCTCCTGCGCACGAGCCGACTGAGCCAGGAGCTCTGGATCATCGGCGCGGTAGAGCTCGCCGCGCACTGGTCGTCCAGAGCTACGCATCACGCACCCGCAGGCTTCCGACACCGTTGGCGGCCGTCGACTTGTGAACCTCCCAAGCGCGGCGGATTCCGACTCGCTGGCGGTGACCAACGCACTTTCGCGCGGGGCGACCGCAGGCTCTTGATGCCGACAGCGGGACACGAAGGCTCGGCTTTCGCCGCGACCAGTCGTGTTCTGCACACGACTCGGTGCCCATGGCGCGACGATATCAACCTGGAGGCAGCGAAGGCCTAAAGGGGTCCATCGCCCGATCGTGAGGCCTCTCCGATCACTTGGGTGTCAGCACGAGGGCCACCCTGGCGCCCAGTCCCACGCACCTGTGCGGCGTCGGGACGCCGATCTGCGCAACCCAGGACGCCTGATGGCGATCCATAGGGTCGGTGGTGGGAGACGTTGAGGCTGGCGCAGCTACCGAGGTAGAGAGCGCCTTGCCTCGTAGGTCGACCGCCCGCTGTTGCCGCTCGCCGCAGGGCCGACGCTCGAAGAGATTGGCGTAGACGCGCGTCCAGCTCATGCGATTGCCGCTGGCAGGTCCAGGCCTGCCTCGTTGCGCGCAGCGCTTGACATACTGAGCCGAATCCTGTTTCATGCCACGATGTAACCGGGTTCAGAAACCGGTTTCGACGCGAAGGGACGGCATGGCGCGAGCCGGACGCAAATCGTCGAACGTTACGATGAACGATGTCGCCCGAGAGGCAGCCGTGTCGAAGGCGTCGGTTTCTCGCGCACTCAGCGGCAGGTCGGGTGCCGTCTCGGAGGGCACCGCCAACAAAGTGCGCGAGGCGGTTGCGCGGATCGGGTATATCCCAAACGCGGTCGCGGCCAGCCTCGCGTCCCGGTCGACAAAGATCGTCGGGTTCGTACTGCCTGACCTTGGGAATCCATTTTTTGCGCTTGTTGCAGCGGGAATCGAGACGACGATACAGCGCGGCGGCTACCGGCTGCTCGTTGCGAACACCGACGGCGCTCCCGATCGCGAGGTGGCGCTCACTCAGCTCTTCCTGGAGCACCGGGTCGATGCTCTGCTCGTCGCAACGTCAGCGGTGAGCGGCGAGCATCTCGAGCGCGCGATCGAGCGCGGCGTTCATGTGGCGTTTGTCGACTCCCGGATCGCGACGATGGAGTTGGATTGCGTGCTGGCCGACAACAGCGGTGGCGGGCACGCCGCGGCGCAGCATCTGATCGATCTCGGACACACTGACATCGGCTTGATCAGCGGTCTGCCGGCCGACTCCGCCAGCACCGATCGCATCGAATCCGCCGCCGCCGCGATCGAGGCGGCAAGCGGACACGAGTTTCCGCATGAGCGCGTCGCTCTTGGGAAGTCCACAGTCCAGAGCGGCTACGACGCGACCCACTCGCTACTTACGGCTCACGATCCGCCGAGCGCGCTGTTCGTGGCGAACAACCTCATGACTGTCGGTGCGATGCGGGCGGCTGCCGATCTCGGCGTCCACATACCGGACGATCTCTCCCTAGTCGGTTTCGACGACATGGACTGGTATCCGATGGCGAATCCGGCGATCACAACGGTCGCGCAGCCGGCACACGAGATCGGCGTTCAAGCCGCTAAGCGTGTGCTCAAGCAGCTGCGAGCTCGGCGGCCGCTCGCCGCCACGACGATCATCCTGCCGACCGAGCTCATACTTCGCGCGAGCACCGCCCCCAGAGCTCCGGCGGTCAGATCCTTCGCCGCGGCGGTCGGAAGGCGCTAATGGTTAGGCGACCATCCCACCCGGCGTGCGCGATCGCGGCCCGTTTCGGCACCGCGTCCGCACGGGCCATGGCGGCAAGAGTTGTCTCTAGTCGTGAGCTGGGCCGGCTACTGTGGCCGCCTAACGCAGCGGTTTGGTCGATCAGCCGAAAGGCCGCCCCGGGGGCAACAGGGTCGGACCGGCCGCACGCATCGATAGAGGAGCTCGCCAGCACGTGAGCCTCATGTCAGCTCTTGGGCCACCACCCGTCCGACATCGGCGGGCACCGATACAACGACCACGCATTCGAGGGAGAACGGGAAATGACACGGCATAGTGATCCGTCAGCGGTTCAGCAGACAGACACAAGCTGCGGCGCACCCGACCGCAGCTTCGCGGGAGACTTCACACGGCGCGATTTTGCTCGGCTTGCTGCGATGCCGGTACTCGCGGCTGGCGCAGCCGGCCTGCTTGACGCGTTTGGATCGGCGGCTGCATCGGCCTCGACTAGTCCCATCGTCCGCGGAGGAACACTCCGGGCGGGGCTGGCCGGGGGAACGGCATCGGACACCCTGGACGCCCACGCCGGAGTCAACACGGTCGACTTCGCCCGGTTTAATCAGCTGTACAACGCGCTCGTCGAGTACACACGCGACGGCACTCTGCAGCTGATGCTAGCGGAGGAGGTAGTGCCAAACGCGACCGCCACGCAATGGACAATTCGTGTTCGCCAGGGCGTCGAATTCCACAACGGCCGACCGCTGGGCGCAGACGATATCATCTTTAACTTTAAACGCATCACAAACAAGGCCCACCCACTTAATGGCGCGTCGGCCCTTCCCCCGATTGCGAGCCTAACCAAGCTCGACCAACGCACCGTTCGCATCACGTTTGAGACTCCATACTCGATCTTCTACCAGGTCCTCGCTGGCTACTTCTTCTACATCGTGCCCGTAGGGTATGACCCCAAAAAGCCTATTGGGACGGGACCGTTCAAGTACCACAGCTTCACGCCGGGCCTCCAAAGCGTCTTTCTAAAGAACCCCAACTATTGGCAGACTGGGCTCCCCTACATCGATGAGCTCATCATGAACGACTACAATGAAGAGACTGCGCAAGTGAATGCGCTGATCGGCGGACAGCTCGACGCGATAGATCAGCTGAGCGCCGGTTCGCTTTTGGCGCTAAAGAATGCCAACCAGCCGACCGTAATATCTAATGGCGGCGCTTACGCCCCCATTACGATGCGAATGGACTTAGCTCCGTTTTCGGATGTGCGGGTTCGCCAGGCTCTACGCCTTCTAGCCGATCGGCCGCAGATGCGGAAGGAGGTGTTCCTTGGAAATGGGTTGCTGGGTAACGATATCTTCGGCATTATTGACCCCATGTACGACCATGCAATCCCGCAGCGGCACCAGGACATCGACCAAGCACGGTCGCTGCTCAAACAAGCCGGCCGTGAAAACCTGAATGTGCAGCTAGTGGTCGCGCCGCTGGCTCAAGGCATCGTGGAAACTGTGGAGGTGTTTGCGCAACAAGCTCGCTCCGCGGGCGTCACCGTTAGCGTCAGGCAGGTCACGTCCACCGAACTAGACGGACAAGAATTCCTGAAATGGCCATTCGCAGTCGACACCTGGTACGGCATCCCCTATTATACCAATGTCTGTTTGAGCCAGGCCGCGAAGGCGTTTGACAACGAAACTCATAATGATATTCCGCGATATCAGGCCTTGTATCAATCCGCCCTGAGGACGCCCGATATCGCGAAGCAGACCGAGATTGCACATGAGATGGAGATGATTGACTACACCCAGGGCGGATACATCATCCCCATGTTTACTCCGAATATCGACGGGCACTCGTCTCGCTTGCATAACGTGGTGCCCGGTCACGTTGGGCTGGGGTTCGGCGGCTATGAGTTCAAGAACTATTGGCTGACATGAGAGCGACAGCGCCGCCTGAGGAGGCGCGACATGCGTTGAGACGACACGGGCGACCGTGTCGTACTGACATCGCTAGTGTGCGTTGCGCGTGCCGCCGCGTCAAGTGGGTCGGAACGGACGGAGCATGTCGGTTTGTGGATCTCGTCTTGACTGGCTGTTTGGCCGTGATCGACGCTGCCGGGACCATTTGGACGCGCCGCCACGCCATGCGTACACGGGGCTGAGCGTGGGAAGGCGGCCTTCACGTCTTGATACGGGATCGGTGGCGCGCCGCCTTTGTCTTCGTCTTCACGGGCATGCGTCTCATGGGCGTGCGCTGCGTGGCAGCAGATAATGTCGGCCGCAAAGACGTCGGCGACCTTGCCGGCCCGCCTGGGAGTGGTTCGGCGCCATCCGATCGTGATGCTGGTCGGTCGGCGACTTGGGCAGGGTGTGCTGACGCTCGTGGCCGTCTCGATGCTTGTGTTTCTGGCGACACAGGTGTTGCCGGGGAATGCGGCCTACGCGGTCCTCGGCATTACTGCTACACCGGCGCGGCTGCACGCGCTTGAGCTGCAACTCCACCTGACGGACTCTGTGCCTCATCAATACTGGTTGTGGGTCTCTGGGCTCGTGCAAGGAGATCCTGGGACATCGCTGGCTAACGGCGCGTCAGTAGCGTCGCTGGTGTCGGGCCGACTGGAGAACTCGGCGGTCTTGGTCGTAGGGGCCGGGGTGATTTCGACGTTCTTGGGGATCGTGCTGGGGGTCGTGGCCGCAGCCCGGCGGGACGGGTGGCTGGATAATAGCCTTTCAGTGTTTGCGCTTGTGGTCACGGCTCTCCCAGAGTTTGTAGTGGCGATAATCCTGGTGACGCTGTTTGCCACCGTGCTGTCACGTGTATTGCCGGCCGTGTCGGACATCGCCCCGGGTACCTCCCCGCTCTCCAGTATAGCGTCGCTGATACTACCCGTCGCCACGTTGGTGCTAGTGACCCTGCCATATATCTTTCGTATGACGCGCGCCGCCATGATAGACGCGCTCTCATCGGATTATGTCGAAATGGCGGAGCTGCAGGGGCTGTCTCGCCGCCGCGTGCTCTTTATCCAAGCGCTTCCGAACGCCTTTCCTGCGGCCGTGCAGGTGGTTGGGCTCAACCTTTTGTACCTTGCTGGAGGCATAGTGGTCGTCGAATATGTCTTCAACTATCCGGGAATCGGCCAAGCGTTGGTGGCCGCAGTGTCCGACCGTGACATTCCAACGATTCAATTCATCGTCGTTGTGCTAGCAGCATTCTACGTGGTCGTCAACATCGCCACGGACGTGCTTTCGCTGGTCGTGACGCCGCGTCGGCGGCTGCCCAGGTCGGGATAGCAGTGACCAGCGACTTTACGCTTAGCGCAGACGCAGTGACTCTGGCAAGCGCTGGGTCATCGCGAGGCGTGGAGCACCCGCACGGCTCGGTCTTACGTGCTGCCGCACGGACCCGCCGCGGCCAGGTTGGTGGGGCACTCGCCTTGCTCGTGATTTTGATTGCAGCGCTCGGTCCACTGATGGCCCCGCAGGGCTCTGGTGCGTTCGTAACGACTCCGTTCCAAACGCCTAGTTCCGGGACCTTGCTTGGTGGGGACGTTCTCGGCCGCGACGTCTTAAGTCGAGTGCTCGATGGCGGTTGGGAGCTTCTCCTGATGGCTGCCGCGGCGACAGCGATCGGAGTGGTGGTAGGCGCCGTCACGGGCGTTTTCGCAGCGTATAAGGGCGGCTTGACCGACACTCTGATGATGCGCGTAGTGGACGTCCTTCTCGCCTTCCCCCAACTTGTCTTGGCGCTTCTCTTGGTCAGTGTCATTGGTCCTAAGGTTTGGCTAATCGTGTTTGCGGTGGCCCTTGGCCACGCCCCGCAGGTGGCGCGCGTTATCCGATCCGCCGCTCTCGATGTCTGCGAGCGCGACTTCGTCAAGGCCGCCGACCTCATTGCGTTGCCCCCGTGGCGCGTGATGCGCCGAGAAATTATGCCGAACGTTACCTCGCCACTGATGGTCGAGAGCGGCCTGCGATTCACTTATTCGATTATCATCATCGCGGGCCTTGCCTTCCTAGGGTTCGGGCTGCCGCCGCCCGCTCCAAGCTGGGGAGTGATGATCAACGAGAACCGCATTGGACTGACCGCGAATCCATGGAGCGTACTTGTGCCCGCGTCCCTGCTCGCTGTACTCACAGTCGGCGTGAACACTTTTACTGACGCCGTCGCTCGCGTCGGCCTAGGGGTCGTCGAGCGCCCGCGGCGGCGGCGCTTCGGTGGATTGATCCGGTCGCACGCCGCCAGGAGAGCGTCGGGTGACTGAGCGCCAGACCGCAACCGACGCTTCAGCGGGATCGAGCCCAGGGGTAACGCCTGGCGCTCGCCTCGAGGTTGAGAAGCTGCGCGTGGTCATCGCCGAGAATGGCGCCGATGTGATCGACGATGTCTCGTTCACCGTTCGGTCCGGCGAGACGCTCGGTCTGGTGGGCGAGTCCGGATCGGGCAAGTCGACCGTGGCAGTGGCGCTTTTGGGCTATGCGCGCCGCGGGCTTTGGATCGCGGGAGGGCAAGTTCGCATTGACGGGCAGAATGTGCTTGCGCTCCCTTCGAACGCAATGCGCGCACTGCGCGGGACTCACGTTGCCTATGTTCCACAGGATCCATCGAGCGCACTGAACCCGGCGCTCAAGGTGGGAAGCCAGCTGCGCGCGGTGTTGCGCAGTCACAGCGGTGGCGCGGCGACGGACGAGCGGGTCACCGAGCTGCTCGAGGCGGTTAGCCTGCCTGCGGGTCGAATCCTTGACGCCTATCCCCATCAGCTGTCCGGTGGACAGCAGCAGCGGGTTGTACTGGCTATGGGATTTTCCCTACGCCCAGCGGTGATCGTTCTGGACGAGCCCACGTCGGGCGTGGACGTAACCACGCAGCGACATATCCTCGACACCGTTAGGGTGCTATGCAGCTCTTACGGCGTGGCAGCTATTTTCGTGAGCCATGATCTAGCGGTGACCGGCGAGCTTGTTGACCACGTCGCGGTAATGTATGCCGGCCGAATCGTCGAATTAGGCCGTGCGCGGGATGTTTTCGGGGATCCGTCCCATCCCTATACGCGCGGTCTTCTCCGTGCAGTTCCAAGCGCCGTGGAGTCCCGCGCCATCGTCGGCCTACAAGGTCATCCTCCTCGCCCCGGCGATCGCCCTAGCGGCTGCTTCTTTGCACCCAGGTGCACCTTTGTCCAGGAACGTTGCATCGCGGCGCAACCGCCGCTCGTGGCGCGAGGCACCCGTGCACACGAGGTCCGCTGCGTGCGCGTTGCGGAACTGACCGCCTATTCGACGGCCCACGACGACCGACCAGTTGATCGAACCATTGGTTCTGACGCAGCGACCGAGGTTCTCCTTGAAGTCACCGATCTATCAGCAAGCTACGGACGGACGCCAGTACTAGAAGGCATAGCGCTCACCGTCAACGCCGGTGAATGCTTAGCGATCGTCGGTGAGTCGGGCTCGGGGAAGACAACGCTCGCGCAATGTGTCGTCGGCCTGCACAACCGGTTCTCGGGCGAAGTCAGGCTTAGTGGTCTTCCAGTCCCGTGTCGCGCGCGCGACCGATCTGGCGAGCAGCTACGCGCTATCCAGTATGTCTTTCAAAACCCGTTCAGCTCGCTCAACCCGCGCAGGAGCGTGCAGCAGATCCTCGAGCAACCTCTCGAGCGCTTCTCTTCACTCAATCGCAAGGAGCGCACAGCGCGTCTCATCGCCGCGCTCGAGGATGCCGCATTAGATGGCGAGTTCCGCCACCGCTATCCTCCCGATCTCTCTGGCGGCGAGCGCCAGCGTGTCGCGATTGCTAGAGCGCTGGTCGTGGGGCCTGCGCTCATCGTGTGTGACGAAATCACGTCGGCTCTTGATGTCTCAGTGCAGGCTGCGGTCATCGAGACGCTCCGCCGCCTGCAGTCAGAGCGGCACGTCGCACTGATCTTTATCACACATAACCTCGCGTTGATGCATCAGTTTGCGGACCGGATCCTCGTTATGCGGAGCGGGCGCGTCGTCGAAGCCGGAGCAGCCAAAGCGCTACTCGAGCATCCTCAGGATAACTACACACAGCGTTTGCTAAGAGACATTCCACACGACCCTGGGCAGCGGGCTCGCGCCGCGTTGCGGCCGATATCAGCCGGCGCTCCGTCGCACGACACCACTGTACCGGCGATTGTCGAGGAGGCAGGAAGGTGAAACTCTATGCGTTCCACTGCGGCGGTGACAAGGTCGACCTGGCGTTGTTCGATCCGTTCCATCCGGATGTTGGGACCAAGATTGACATACCATTCTTCTTCTATCTCGTAGCGCACCCCGCGGGCAATGTGCTGTTTGATGGCGGTTGCCATAAGGGACTGATTACAGACCCGTGCGGCCGCCTCGGAGACATCCCGGACGCCTATAGCTTGAACCTGAAGGAAGGCGACGACGTTGTAAGTCAGATCGCGAGGATCAGCATGAACCCTGAGCACATCGGTCATGTCGCCCTGTCACACCTCCATTATGATCACAGCGGCGCCATTGAGTTCTTCCCTTCGGCGACCTTTTACGTTCAGCGGACCGAGCTACGGTTCGCCTACTGGCCAGCGTCCTACCAGGCGACTATGTACGCGCGGCCGGATTTCGAGCACCCAGTTCAGTGGCGAGAGTGCAGTGGATGGACCGATGTGTTCGGTGACGGCACGATTGTTTTGTTCCCAACGCCGGGGCACACGCCCGGCCATCAGTCCATGCTGGTAAAACTCGAGCACCGCAACATCATTTTGGTGGGCGATGCGGCATACCTTCCGCGCAACATCGAGCTCGGCGTGCTGCCTGCCATCGTCTGGAGCCCCGATGCCATGGTCGACAGTTGGCAGCTGATCGAGCAGGTGCGAAGAGACCACGACGCGGAGCTCATCTTTACGCACGACCCGGACTGGGCGAGAAAGACGCGGGTCGCCCCTGACATGTGGTACGAGTGATTGGGGGCTAGGGAGGCGCGCGAACAAGCACGACCGAGAGGGCACGCAGGCAGCAGGGGGTGCGCAGTCGTCAGGAGAGGTCCAAGTTTCGGCGGCCGGGCGGCTAGGCGGAGGTACTCGACGTGGCTGGTGCTAACGGAGATTCAACCACATGACTACGCACTAGGAAGCGGAGGAGGTAATGATGGCCGAGAGTGTGAGTGGGACCCACCCAGTGATTTCCGACGCGGAGTTCGCCGAGAGAGGGAAGCGTTTGCAGGCGCTGGTCGGAGAGAGCGAGTTTGACATTTTGCTGGTTAACGGACACGAGGCGGATTTTGGGAACGTGCGGTATCTGTCGAACTACTGGCCGATCTTCGAGTCGGCCGGGGTGCTTGTCCCGCCGAGTGGGCCGCTTACGCTTCTCATCGGCCCGGAGACCGAGACGTACGCTGCCGATCGGAGCAGGATTCCGCGGATACGCAAACTCGCGGCCTACCGCGAGTCCGCCGATCCGGAGTACCCCGGCGTGGCCGTGAGCACGTATTCCGACGTGTTCGAGGAGGCAGGACATCCAGATCCCGTGCGCATCGGGATTGCCGGTTCGTTCGCGACGAACTTCGTGATGCTCGAGGCCCTCCGCGCCGCGTTTCCGCGAGCCGAGATCGTCCGGGCCGATGACGCTTTGACGGCGCTGCGCTCGATCAAGAGCGAATCTGAGCTCGCCTGTTTGCGGGAGGCGTTCCGCATATCGGAGCTCGCGATTGACGCGATCCTTGCGGAGCTTCGTCCGGGTCTAACCGAGTTGGAGCTTGTAGGTGTCGCGCAGCAAGCCATGTATGCGAACGGGGCCGAGTACGAGGGGATGCCTCAGTACGTCCTGTCGGGCCCGAACTCGCGCCACGCGATCTCCCGAGCCACGCACCGGCAACTGCGGAGCGGCGAGGCGTTGCAGCTCAACATCTCTGCCCGCGTCTCCGGGTATTCGTCAGGCGTCGGACGGGTTGTGGCCGTCGGCAAGCTCGACGCGAGGCAGCGGACCGTCATCGAGTTCTGCCTCGAGGCGCATCAAGAAGTCGCGAGCTGGTTGCGCGAGGGCGTGCTGGCTCGCGATGTCGCCATACGTTTTCGCCAGTTCTATACTGATCACGGGCACGAGGACCTCTACCTCTATGGCCCAGTCCATGGGCTAGGCCTCATTGAAGTCGAGCCTCCGTGGGTCGAAACGACCTCTGACTACGCTTTCGCGAAGGACATGACGTTCCAGATCGACACGTTTGCGCTCTCGCCCGAGATCGGTGTGCGATGGGAGAACGGTGTGCGCATTCTCGCGGACGGTGTCGAGGCTTTTTCGGGACGCCATATGGAACTACTTGAAATTGGCTAGACGCACCACGGCCGGCTAACCCGGATCTTGCATTAAGCAGTTGCGGCCCCGCAGCAGATGATGCAGTCCGACCCAACATGGAAGCGGCGAAGGCCGACGGCGTGCGAATCGAGACGGCAGCGTTTCTGACCGAGGCTTAGCGCACCTTTCGTCGCAACCAGGACAGCACGCGCCGCGCCCGCTTCCGCCTAGACACGAGCTCCCACCCCCTAGCGCTCCGCGTGCCGCGCTTGGGGCTAGGAGCAGGCGTGCGGGCTGACGGCCGGCCCGCGCTCGCGTTCCGTCTGGAAGGATCACTGTATGCCGCCACTGACGTCTCGGCCGCGGCTGCTGGAGAGCGCCTGCATGGCAGGCAGGAGGTCGCTCGGTCGCCTTCGACTCGTCTCGGCCGTCTACTACCTGTAAATCTGCCTCGGTTGTAATCATCGTCCAGGTCAAGGCCCGGCTGAGCTACGCCCGTGAGCTACGTTTTGTCCGCATTTGTCGCTGGCTACGGCCCTGTGGCCGGACCCCGTTCATCGGTCCACCTCGTGTGAGAGTCGGTGGTCTGGTGTGGGTTGCAGGGTAGTGCCGGGTGCTGCCGCGGTGTCTCGCGGAGTGAGCCCGGAGGGCGAGCGCAGCG
>Ga0182024_10015469_pt1 | contig 14597 bp, 12 predicted proteins | sample P32metaG_FD_120480 | JGI IMG/M metagenome (GOLD analysis project Ga0182024, IMG submission 120480) | Permafrost microbial communities from Stordalen Mire, Sweden - P3-2 metaG (Illumina Assembly) | ecosystem: Environmental > Terrestrial > Soil > Wetlands > Permafrost | place: Sweden: Stordalen... | reverse complement strand
TCGGCATACGAGATACCTTGAATTCCAATCCATTGAATCCGCACCGGGAGATCGCTCGACTGAGCGGTCCTTTCGATTCTATTTCTCACGATGTGAATCAGCCCTTGAACGCCACAATTCAAACGGGTCTCGGTCACGTATTTTCCTCGACGCCCCTAGCGATCTTGCAGCCGCGCACAGCGATCGCATGGCAGTTTGAGCCTCAATCCGTGTTGCGCGCCGGCTTTGGAATTTTCAGTGATATTTTGCCGGGCAGCGTCGCCGACGTCGTTGGTGTGAACCCACCCTACGTCAAAACTTTCCAAGGTGGAGTTCTTGGGACGGTCGGCGGCACTGCCCTCGCTCCGGGTGTGCCGGGCAGCGCGGTGGACGCAGCCGTCGCGGCCAACCAAATTTTCCACGCGGGATTTTCGCAGGGCGAACTTTCCTGCGCCTCTTCGCAGGCAAATCCGGCGACGTGCCTCCCTCCGGTAGCGCTCAACGCTGTCCCCAACGGCACGCTCCACGCTCCCTACTTCATGGAGTGGAGCTTGGGCATTGAGCATCAGTTCGGCAACACTGGAAGCCTGCACGTGCAATACGTAGGAACCCGCGCCGTGAACCAACCCTACCTTTCGCAAGTGAACGGATACCAGACGGTGTGCAATGGCTGTTTCGCTCCTTATCCTTACCAACAGCCCAGCGACCCGCGCTTCGGAGACGTCACGCAATTTGCCACCGGCGCGAACAGCCACTACAACGGCCTGCAACTCACCGCCATGAAGCGCCTCAGCCACGGTCTGCAGGGCCAGGTGAATTACACTTTCAGCCGCTGCATGGACACCGTTTCCAACGGCGGTTTCCTGCAATTTTCAGCGGGCGGGATTCTGTCGCCATTGCCAGGAGAACTCGCCCGCGACTACGGTCCTTGCGATTACGATATCCGCCACAATCTCAACGCTCAATACGTCTATCAATTGCCCGTAAAGGTGAGTAGTCGCGTGCTGGGCTACGCCATGAATGGCTGGCAAGTTTCCGGCACGGCCTTCTGGCACAGCGGAATTCCGTTCTCGGTGTTGAGCACTCCATACTCGGCGAATGGGGCTGGCATCGTGAACGGCAGCGGGCCGCAGTTCGCGAACGTCGTTCCCAGTGTACCGCTCTACGAACACAATCCCATTCCTGGTGTCACACAACTGGGCACAGTTCAGTGGCTCAACCCCGATGCTTTTGTCTCGACCGTTGATCCGAGCACCGGGGCATGCTTCGGAGGTGACAGCCCCACGAATTGTCAATTCGGGAATCTCGGTCGTAACGCGCTACCCGGCCCCGATTTCGTCTGGAGCGATTTCTACCTCACAAAGTATTTTCCGTTGACCGAAAAACTCAAGCTGCGGTTCGACGCCCAATTCTTCAATGTCTTCAACCATCCGAATTTCTCACTTCCGAGCATGGTTCTTGCCGGCATCCCGGGCAAGCCTTCTACGCAGACCGGGTTTGGAGCGCTTACTTCCACGACTTCTCCGCCAACCGGCTTACTCGGTGTCGGGTTAGGCGGCGATAGCACGCCACGCATGATCGCGTTCCAATTGCGCCTGGAATTCTGAACTCCCGGATTCAACTCAAAGATTGTCTCGAATCAGAAGTCACGAATTACGAATCAACAATCGGTTCAGAGTTAACAGTTCAGAGTTGAAAGTTAAAAGACAAAGGCGCGCGCCCGCCTATTGTTTCAGATCGTAGCCTAGGAGTGCTTCGCGCTTGCCCATGTTGTCGCAGTCGTCTTTGTTGGATGCGAAGTGGGATTTTTCGGTGGCGGAGTAGCAGCGGTATAGCGGCTGGGTGTTGGGCTGCGCAGCGGAAAAGACGAAGCCAGCGCTGCGCAGACGCTTGTAGCCTTGGGTTTCGCAGACACCCTTTTGAATGAGGATGTGGTCCGGGTGACCCGGCCACGTGCTGAGACATTCTTCCAGTTCGACGGACTTCTCTGTGGAGTCGGGCGGCGCCGTCATCACGTATCCGAGCTGAGCCACCAATTTGTACGCGGCGTAGTTGCCTGGGACGGGCGCGGTGGTGGCCCAGTGATCGTGCTCGGCCGCGTTGTACCAATGGGTGAGCATCTCGCCGACTTGCGGTTCGCCGGGCGCGCGCGACCACGAGATATCTACGGGACGAAAGATGAGATAGCGTTTGCCGAAACCCTCGCCCGGGTTCAGATACATATACGCTAGCAGCCAATGGTCGCTGAGCTGGTTGAGTCCCGTGTGGGCATCAATCAAGCTGGGATATGACAGCAGTTCGAGGCCATTCTTGCGCGACCAGTCGCCCGGCTCGGACAGCATGAGAGGCTGCGACAACGCGGCGCTGAAATGCAGCGGATCCGGCGACGCAATCAGGCCCATGCCGCCTTTGACCCAGTCGAGGCCGACCATCTGGTGGGTGGTGGTCCAGTAGGCCACGCCCAATCCGTCAACTTTACTGGATTTGCCGTCAACGCCCGGCTCGCTCCATTCGCCATTGAAATATTTCTTCCACATGCCCGGGCCGGGATCATTCGCAGGGGCGCGCGCGACGAAACCGTAGCCGCCCTCCCAGGCATGAGAGCCGTTGTGCATGCAAAAGGCGTAGTCGTAGCCGTCTTGGCCGCGCACCACGGAGGCGCAACTGTCGCCGGTCTCCTTGCCCGCGGCCGGTGGATCGGTGCCGACGATGATCGGACCTTTGATCTCCCATGTGAGTCCGTAATCGGTGGAGGTGGCGATGGTCATGGAGGCGTGGGTTTGGCCGCCTTTCGCGTAGTCGCATGCGGTTTCGTTGTGGACCCAGCCCCACAGAGTCTTGCTTTCCAGTTCCACGTGTTGGATCCATTGGCCGCAGGAATCGGGACTGCCGGCCGGTCCTGGTTTGAGGATCGTCGCGGCTTGGCCGCCCATGTCGTAGGGATGTTTCCCATCAATCGCGAACGTAGTGCCGGCGGCGGTGAAGCCGCGAAATTCACCGTTGGGAAGAGTGATTTCGGTGAACCAACTGTCGGCGATGTTCGGCGCTGGGCCGCGGGCGACTAATGGAACGCCGACGCGGATGCACATCGAAGCGTTCGGGTCGGGAGGTTTCTGTGTGCCGGAGGGAGCGATTGCCGCGCGGCCGCTTTCCGTGAGCGAGCCGCAACGGTAAATGCTGTCGGGATCGGTCTGCTTGGACCATGGATCGGAGTCCCAGGAGAAGTAATCAATGCCCGCGAGACGATGCTCGGCGGCGGCGGCGGCGAAATCGCCGCGCAGTTCCTCGATGAGGAGCGTGCGAGCTGCTTCGTTCGGCGGGCATGATACGTCCTTGTTCGGGAATCCCCATTCGGTGATCCAGCAGGGCTTGCCTCCGGCGGTTCCTGTTGCGCGGCACTCGGCGAGGTCAACGCTTTTGAGGCGGGTCGCGCGCTCGGCCGCGGCGGTTGGGTTGCCGGGCTGCGTGGCGGAGGGATAGCTGTGGACTCCGTAGGCATCTACGAGCGAATCGAGGCCGTGGGTGCGGAGAAACTCGATGGTTGCCGCGAGGCTGACCATGTCTTCCTTTTTATTGTTGTAGAGCTTCGCGCCGTCCTTGGCGCTCACCATGCCAGCGGAGATTATCGGCGTGCTGCGGTTCAAGCGCGAGTTGTCGCGGACTTCTTTGAGGACTGCTAAAATTTTGATGTACTGGAGAAAACCCTTCGCGATCTCCTTGCCCTCGGGATCGTGCGCGAGATCCTGGCCGCTGAGAATTTTTCCCTCGCCGGGCAGCGGAAATTCCGGATTGAACGCGGCCCAATTAATTTCGTTGCCGAGCTCGACGCCGGCCAGCGTGATGCCGTTTGCGTCCAGGCTATCGAAGAGATGCTGAAAGGCTGCCTTGGAAAGCGCGGGGTCGGCAAAAGACAACGGATGTCCGCTCCACATGGCCGGGTACACATCAGGCTGGTAGGGCCGCGAGGGCGCGTCGGGAGCGTACTGTGGGCCAACGATCAGCTGGATGCGAATGCCCTGCGCGGCGGCGCGCTTGGCGAAGTCGATGCCCTTGTCGTCGTTCGAGATGCCGCAGCGGATGACGCGCACCTGCGCCACCTTGAGCTGGCTGAGGAGGGCATTTTGATCGGCCACGCTCGAGCGCATGGGGTTGACCACGTTCACGCCTACGACCATGTCTTGAGCTGAGACCCGCGCGGGCACGAGGAATGCGAGGAAGAAGATCACCACGAAAAGGACTGCGATAGACCCGCGCTGCTTTGTACCGTGCATCCTGTTCTCCCGGAGGATTGCGAAGGAGTGAAGGTTCGAACAGTCGCCGCCTTCCAGCTTCCGCTTCCCGCTCTCATCACTAACACAATTGTCGGAGTTTAGTTTTTGGCTGCAAGAAAGTTTGAGAAGCCACGTGCGAGGGCAACACGGCAGTCGGGCCTACTCGCCGCGTGCGTGAATCGCGCAAATTGAAGCTACCCGCCGCGAATTCAGCCGAAAGAGCAAGGGCAGGAGCGCCCTACTGCAGCGGGAAGGGCCGCGCCAGGTTGCCCGAATCGCGAGTCGCGGGCCACGACTCACTACTCACCAATCACTACTTGCCTCTCACACGGCGGCGCGCTGGTGGGCCCTCTCCTCGGCAATGCTGCGGCCTACTGCCGGCGCGATCATGCGGGCTTCGGCCATCAGTTGCGCGAATTGATCGGGGTAGAGGGATTGGGCGCCGTCGGAGAGGGCGCGCTCGGGGTCCTGGTGGACTTCGATTAGCAGGCCGTCGGCGCCGGCGGCTACGGCGGCGCGCGCCATCGCGCCGACTTTGTCGCGGCGTCCGGTGCCGTGCGACGGATCGGCGACCACCGGCAGATGCGAGAGCTGCTTGATCACCGGAATCGCGGCGATGTCCATGGTGTTGCGCATGTAGGTGTCGAACGTGCGTATGCCGCGCTCGCAGAGAATCACGCTGTAATTTCCGCCGGACATGATGTACTCGGCGCTGAGCAGCAGTTCCTCGATGGTGGCGGACATACCGCGCTTCAGCAGCACCGGCTTCTGAATCTCGCCGAGCGCGCGCAGCAAATAATAATTTTGCATGTTGCGCGCGCCCACTTGCAGCACGTCCACATACGGCAGCATCACGTCAATCTGCGAAGGGTCCATCACTTCGCTTACCACCAGCAAGCCGTTGTCGTCCGCCGCGGCGCGCAGCAGCTTCAGCCCTTCTTCGCCGAGCCCTTGAAAGGAATAGGGAGACGAGCGCGGCTTGAACGCGCCGCCGCGCAGCAATTTCGCGCCCGCGCGCGACACGCGTTCGGCGATTTCGCCGATCTGCGCCGCCGATTCGACCGCGCACGGCCCCGCCGCCGCCACGATTTCCGTCCCGCCGATGGAAACGCCCTTGCCGAGCTCGATCACCGAGCCTTCGGGGCGAAAATTTCTGGACGCCAGCTTGAACGGATGCGTGATGCGGATGATTTCTTCCACGCCCGGCGCCGCCTGCAGTGCCTCCAGTTCTCCGCGATGCTTTTCACTCTTGCCGACGACTCCAATCACGGCTCGCTCCTCCCCGCGGCTCAGATGCGCCTGAAAACCGCATTCCTGGATGCGCTTCACGACGTGGTCAATCTGCTCTTCCGTTGCGTTCACCGCCATGTTGATGATCATTGGATCCCCTCGGAAACAAATTTACCGGCCGGCGCTGTTTCCGCCGATTTGTACGAGCCTAGAACTTTTAGTTCCACTGCTTGCTGCGCGAGTTCGGCCAGCGCGGCCACGAATTCCGGATCGCTCGCCGCGGCTTGCAGGTCGAGATAGAAACGGTATTGCCAGGGGCGTCCGTGCACGGGGCGGCTTTCAATTTTCATCATGTTGATGTTGCGGCGGGCGAAAGGCTCGAGGGCGTGATGGAGCGCGCCGGGCTTGTGCGCCAACCGAAACGCGAGCGAGATTTTATCGGCTGCGGGAAATTCTTGTGGCTGCGCGGCGGATGGCGCGAGCAGGAAGAAGCGCGTGTAATTCTCGCGGTCGTCTTCCAGATGCTCTTGCAGAATTACCGCGCCGTAGAGTTCTGCGGCGCGCTTGCTGGCGATCGCCGCGCGCGTGGGATCTCCGGCGCGCATGACTTCGCGGACGCTTCCTGCGGTATCTTCGGCGACAATTCGTTTCAGCCGTGGATGTGCGATGAAGAACTGCTCGCACTGCGCGAGCGCCACGGGATGCGATTCCACGGACGCGATGCGTTCGAGCGACGTTTCCGGCAAGCCGATCAAGTTGTGCACAATCGGGATAATCACTTCGCCCACAATGTGCAAGCCGCTCTCGACGAGCAAGTCGAACGAGCGATGCACCGAGCCCGCGAGACTGTTCTCCATCGGCGCGAGCACGTAATCCGCGGCCTGGTTGCGGATCGCGGAGAAGGTCGCGTCAAACGTGGCGCACGGCACGAGGGTGACGTCCGCGCCGAGCAGCTTCAACGCGGCTTCTTCGCTGAATGCTCCGCGCTCGCCCTGAAAGGCGATGCGCGCTGTGGCCGCGCGTTTCATGCCGCCGCCACCTTGCGGCGCTTTTCCGGCTGGCGCGCCTTCTGGCGTTTGGGAAGACGCGCGGAGCCCAGGCCGTGATCTTCCTGGATGCGTATGGATTCGTGCAGGATTTGGCTGTAGATTTTGCCCACGGCTTCGCTATCGAGCGGCCCGGGGTTCAACTTTTTCATGCGCGCGAGGATTTCCTGTTCGCGCGCGGGGACGCGCAGGGCGATGCCGCGGGCGCCCTTCAGGCGACCGACCTCCAGCGCAAAGCCCGCGCGCACGTTCAGCAGGTGCAGCAGAGTGGTGTCAATCGCGTCAATTTTCGCGCGCCAGTCGCCTAGCTTGATTTCACTCATCCGGCTTCTCCCTTTGCATCTAGCACTTAAAATGTGCCTAAAAACAAAAAAGGCCGCGTTCCCTTGAGGGTCGCGGCCGGCTTGAAAGACTTGGTGCGGTTCTTAGTTACTGAGTGTTGCGTGATCCGCGCGCGTCTCGCCGGCCCGCTCCCCGGTATAAGGGAAGCGGCTGGTAAAAGCGAAACGGTAATTAAACTTATTACCCACGCGCCTTGTGTATCCTTTTAAAAGCTTACGAGGCACCACTATACGAAACCCGGGCGGCAGCGTCAAGCGCGGTGTGCAGAAATTACATATAAGCTTCTTTTATGAATTTGCCAAGAATTACAAATTGGACTTATCGCCCTGCCGGACGCCTACTAATAAGGACAACATGCAAAGCGACGCCATCAAGAAGGGGATTTCCCGCGCGCCCGCAAGGGCCATGCTGAAGGCCACCGGCCTCACCGACGCCGATCTGGCGCGCCCGCTCGTAGCCATAGCCAATACCTGGACCGAAGTTACGCCCTGCAATTTTCATCTGCGGCAGCTGGCGGAGCGCGTGAAGGCTGGCGTTCGCGCCGGGGGTGGCACGCCAATCGAGTTCGACACGATCACGATTTCCGACGGCATCACCATGGGCACCGAAGGCATGAAGGCGTCGCTGGTGTCGCGCGAAGTGATCGCCGATTCCATCGAGCTTTTTGTGCGCGCGCACGCGTTCGATGCGGTGGTGGCGATTTGCGGATGCGACAAGACCATTCCCGCCACGGTGATGGCGCTGGCGCGACTGAACCTCCCTTCCCTTTCGCTGTATGGCGGTTCGATTCTGGCGGGGCACTTCGCGGGGCACGAAGTCACCATTCAGGATGTGTTCGAAGCAGTGGGCGCGTGCGCCGCGGGCAAGATGACGGAAAAACAGTTGGGCGAGCTGGAAGATGTGGCGTGTCCTGGCGCGGGCGCGTGCGGCGGGCAATTTACCGCGAACACCATGGCCACGGCGCTCACGTTTCTGGGAATTTCTCCGATGGGCGCGAATGAAATTCCGGCCACAGATCCGCGCAAGGGCAACGCTGCGTTCGATTGCGGCAAGCTCGTGATGCAGCTGCTGAAGGACGACATCCGCCCCAAGCAAATCATCACGCGGGAATCGCTGCACAACGCGATTGCGTCGGTGGCCGCTACGGGAGGATCGACCAACGCCGTGCTGCATCTGCTGGCGATTGCTTCCGACGCGGGTGTGCCGCTCACGTTGAAGGATTTCGATGAAATTTCCACGAAGACTCCTGTTCTGGCTGACCTGAAACCGGGCGGGCGGTTTACCGCGCCGGACATGTTCCGCGCCGGCGGGATGCGCGTGCTGGGCCAGCGCCTGGTCGAAGCGGGGCTGCTGAAAGACGGAATCACGGCATCGGGACGGAAACTGTTCGAAGAAATTCGCGATGCGAATGAAACTTCGGGCCAGGAAGTGGTGCGGCCGCTCGCGAAACCAATCAAGGCTGACGGCGGCCTCGCGATTTTGCACGGCTCGATCGCGCCGGAAGGATGCGTCGTAAAACTTGCCGGGCACGAGCGCGTGCTGCACAGCGGGCCGGCGCGCGTGTTCGATTCCGAAGAAGCCGCGTTCGCCGCGGTGCAAAGCCGCCAGATTCAACCGGGAGACGTGGTCGTGATTCGTTACGAAGGCCCCAAGGGCGGCCCGGGAATGCGCGAAATGCTGGCGGTGACCGGCGCGCTGGTCGGCCAAGGCATTGACGACAAAATTGCATTGATCACTGATGGCCGGTTCAGCGGCGCGACGCACGGGCTGATGGTCGGGCACGTGGCGCCGGAAGCGGCGAACGGCGGACCGATCGCGCTGTTGCGCGATGGCGACATTATTACTCTGGATGTGCGCGCGCGACGGCTGGATGTGCAGGCCAACCTGGAAGAGCGCCGCGCGCAATGGAAACCGCCTGCGCCGAATTACACCACCGGCGTGATGGCCAAGTACGCAAAGCTTGTTACGTCGGCATCACTGGGCGCCGTAACCAGCGCCGCGTAGAAATTGCAGTCACAAGGAGAAATACCATGGCGAAAATGTTCTGGGATACCGACACGAATCCGCGCGCTCTGGAAGGAAAACGCATTGCCGTGCTGGGTTACGGCAGCCAGGGCCGCGCGCACGCGTTGAACCTGCGCGACAGCAAACTAAACGTGACGGTAGGACTTCGCCGCGGAGGCCCGTCGTGGAAACAGGCCGAGCAGGACGGCTGGAAGCTTACCGGACCGGCGGAAGCTGTCGAAGGCGCGGATGTAATCGTGATGCTCGCGCCGGACATGGCGCAGCCTGCTTTGTACCAGAACGAAGTGGCGCCCGGGCTGAAAGAAGGCGCCATGATTTTGTTTTCCCACGGATTCAATATTCATTACGGGCAAATCACACCGCCGAAAACGGTGGACATCACCATGGTCGCGCCGAAAGGTCCGGGAAATCTGGTGCGGCGGACTTACGAAGGCGGCGGTGGCGTACCTTGCTTGCTGGCGATTCATGAGGATGCGTCGGGCCACGCTTTTGACCGGACGCTTGCTTATGCGAGCGCCATCGGCGGCACACGCGCTGGGGTGATTCAAACGACTTTTGCGGAAGAAACCGAAACGGATTTGTTCGGTGAACAGGCCGTGCTTTGCGGCGGAGCGCGCGAATTGATTCAGGCGGGCTGGGAGACGCTGGTGCAAGCCGGATATCAGCCGGAAGCAGCGTATTTCGAATGCCTGCACGAATTGAAGCTGATTGTGGACCTGATTTACGAAGGCGGCATCGCCAAAATGCACCAGTTCGTCAGCGAGACGGCCAAGTACGGCGACATTACGCGCGGTTCGCGCGTGATTGACGCGCACGTCCGCGAAAGCATGAAGAAGATTCTCGGCGAAATTCAATCCGGCGCGTTTGCCAAGGAATGGATTCTCGAGAATCAGACCGGGCGGCCTGTGTACAACAAGCTCCTAGAAAAAGACAAGAACCACCCGATCGAAAAAGTCGGTGCGGAATTGCGCGCGCAAATGTCCTGGCTGAAGCCGGAGACGGCGGCCGCAAGAGGTGCCAAATGAAGGGCGCAGAATTTTTAGTGAAAGCCCTCGAACACGAGGGCGTCGAGCTCATTTTCGGCTATCCCGGCGGAGCGATCATGCCGGTTTATGACGCGCTGCTGGATTCGAAGATCCGGCACATTTTGGTGCGCCACGAACAGGCCGCCGCGCTCGCCGCGGACGGCTACGCGCGCGCCACCGGAAAAGTGGGCGTGTGCATGGCTACGTCCGGACCCGGCGCGACGAATCTGGTGACGGGAATCGCCAACGCTTACATGGATTCAGTCCCAATGGTCGCGATCACCGGGCAAGTGTCCACTGCGCTGATGGGCACCGACGCGTTTCAAGAGGTGGATATTTTTGGCATCACCATGCCCGTCGTGAAGCACAGCTTCCTCGCGAAAACAGCCGCGGAACTGCCGCGCATCGTGCATGAGGCATTCCGGATTGCGCGTTCAGGACGTCCCGGACCGGTGCTGATTGATTTGCCGAAGGACATTGCCAACACCGTTGCCGAATTTGATTTCCACGAAGACGACGGCAGCGAAGAAACCGCCGAGCCGTCCGCTGAATCCATCAAGCGCGCGCTGGCGCTGATGCGTGAGAGCCGCAACCCGGTGGTGTACGCCGGCGGCGGCATCGGCATGGGTAACGCGCTCGCCGAATTCCGTGCGTTCATCGAGACAACGCGCATTCCGGTGGTCGCTACGCTGAAAGGCCTCGGCGCGCTTCCCACCACACATGAACTCGCGCTGGGAATGATGGGCATGCACGGCACCAAGACCGCCAACCACGCGGTGCAGACCTGCGACTTGTTAATTTGCGTGGGAGCGCGATTCGACGACCGTGCGACCGGCCGGCTGAACGCGTTCGCGCCCAACGCCAAAGTGATTCACCTGGACGTGGACCGCGCGGAAATCGGCAAGCTGCGGCGCGCGGATGTTCCCGTGATCGGCAACCTGCGCCACGCGCTCAAGGCGCTGGCGTGCAAGCTGCCGGATATCGAGCCGTGGCGGCGCGAATGCACCGCCTCGAAAGAATCGCACGCGTGGGATTACGCCGCGCCCGGCACGGAAGTGTACGCGCCCGGCTTTCTGAAGAGCCTTTCGGATCGCGCGGGCGATGATTCCATCGTCGCTTGCGACGTGGGGCAGCACCAGATGTGGGTGGCGCAGCATTTCCATTTCAATCGGCCCTCGCAACACCTCAGCAGTGGCGGCCTGGGCACCATGGGATTCGGCCTGCCCGCGGCAATCGGCGCGCAACTCGCGTTCCCCAACGCCTGCGTGATCAATGTGTCCGGCGACGGCTCCATCATGATGAATCTGCAGGAACTGGCCACGCTGCGGCGTTACGATTTGCCGGTGAAGATCGTTCTTTTCGATAACCGCGCGCTGGGCATGGTGCGCCAGTGGCAGGAATTGTTCCACGACAAGCGCTACAGCGAAGTGGATCTCTCTGACAATCCCGATTTCTGCCGCGTGGCGGAATCCATGGGCATTCCCGCATTTCGCGTGGAGGATCGCGCAGACGTTTCTGGCGCGATTGACAGGCTGCTGGCGGAACCAGGCCCTGTGCTCGCGCACGTCCTGATTCATCAGGAAGCGAACGTCTGGCCGATCGTCGGTCCGGGACGCTCGAATTCCGAAATGTTGCACCAACATGAAGTGGCGCGCGAGGTTGTGCGGTGACGAAATTCACGCTACAGGTGCGCGTCAAGCAGAGCGAAGGCGCGCTGGTGCGCATTCTGGGAGTCACGCGCCGGCGCCGCTTCGACCTGCTGCACTTGACCGCGGACACCACCGAGGACGGACACTTTCTGGATATTCAGATGACCGTGCAGGCCGACCGCGCGGAAAATACGCTGGTGCGCCAAATCGAAAAGCTCGAGGACGTCTCGCAGGTGGAAGTTGTCGAGCCGGATGATGCGGCAAGCGAGCGCCGCACGGCGGGTTTCTCCGCGCGCTGACGGAATCCAGCAATTTGCATTAAACTAACGCGTGCCTTCGACGCCCAGCGCAGTTCCCTTCTCACGCGTGGCCATCCTCGGAACCGGCCTGATCGGCGGATCGTTCGGCCTGGCGCTGCGCAAACATTTCCCTCACATCTCGATTGTAGGTTTCGACCGCGCGGACGCGCTGCAGGCGGCGCTCGCCCGCGGCGCGGTGCAGGAGACGGCGCACAGTGTTGCGGCCGCCGTGCGCGGCGCGGACCTGGTGTACATCGCGCTCCCGATTGGAGCGACGATCGAGGCGCTTCCAGCCGTCGCCGCGGTGGCGATTGCCGGCGCGCTGGTGACCGATACCGGAAGCACCAAAGCCACCATTTGCCGCGCGGCACAAAATGCTTTTGCTGGCAATGCGCGCTTTCTTGGCGGACATCCCATGGCTGGGAAAGAAACATCGGGGATCGCGCGAGCCGATGCTGAATTATTTTCCGGCGCGCGATATGCGCTGATCGGGTCGGAGGATGATGCGGATCCGCGAGTGCAGGGATTTGCATCGCTGGTGAGCGCGCTGCGCGCGGAGCCGGCGTGGTGCGATGCGGATACGCACGATTGGGCGGTGGGCATTGTGTCGCACATGCCGCAGCTGCTGGCGGTGGCGCTGGCGCGCGTGGTGCAGGACGAAACCGACGAGACTGGTCTGCCGCTTTCGCTTTCGGGTCCGGGATTGCAAGACATGCTGCGCCTCGCGGGCAGTCCCTACGGTTTGTGGCGCGACGTCGCACACACCAACACCGAGAATATTGCGCGGGCGCTGGACCGGCTGGAGCAGGCTATCGAACATGTGCGCACGCGGCTTACATCGAAGGAATTGGAGCAAGAATTTCTCGCGGCGAACGAATTGTACAAACAGCTGAAAAAAGCGGAGTAGGGAGTTTGTCTCCGTGGCTTTCTTACTGCCATCGATCCGAAGCGCGATACCGATGGCGCACTGAAGTGCGCCACTACAAATGCGGATCACAGCCGGGCACGGCATGCCGTGCCGCTACAAATTCACAACCGTGACGCTACGGTTGGCGGGGCGCGGTTGGAACGAGACGCTTGTCGCGGACGTAAAAGTCGCGGCCGCGCCAGTGGATGCGCTGGGGAAAGAAACTGGCGAGCCACACGACGAAGGCAAAGCCATCGCGCAGCGGCAACAACTCCATGTGTTTTCGTACGCCGGGGTCGCGCATGCCGTACACACCGACGACCCATGCCGAAATTCCCCGCAGCAGCAAATAACCCACGAGCAAGCTGATTGCCCATGCCGCGGATGGCGCAAAAATCGCTGCCAGCAAGGCGAGCGGCAATGCTTGAGTGAAAATCAGCCCCAAATGACCGGCGGGCCGCGAAAAGCGGATGCTTACGTTCCAGCGCAGCTGGTGGCGAAAAGCGTCGACGAGGGTCTGGCGCGGATACACGATAGAAACCGGAAAAGTGCTCAGCTCGACGCGATGGCCGCGCGCGGCGATGCGATTGCCCAGCTCGTAGTCGTCGGAAAAATGGTCCACCAGCGATTCGAAGCCGCCTATTTCGGCCAAATGTTTTTTGGTGGTGGCCATGGTGGCGCCCAGCGTGAAATTCACGGGAGCGAACAGCCAGGCTACCAACACTCCCGCAGTGAAGTCCGTGCTGTTGCCGATCGCTTCCAGATTTGCGGCGAGCGAGCCGTCGGTAAGCCCACGATAGAGGCAAGTGACAGCGCCCACGGCCGGATCGCGAAAGGGCGCGGCGATGGCGCGCAAATATTCGGGCTCGACGCGCACATCGCTGTCGCTCACCGCCAGAATTTCGTGTTGCGCTTCGCGCGCCATGCGGCAAAGTTTGTTCACCTTGTCGCTGACGCCCAGCGGCTCCGAGCCGATCAGCAGCTGGATGCGGCGCTGCGGAAAATCGCGCGCCAGTTTTTCAATCACTTGCACTGCGGGATCCTGCTCGTCGCTCACGCAAAACAATATTTCGTAATCCGGATAATCCTGCGTGCAAAAGCTGGCGTAATTCTCGTAGGTTTCGCGGTCCAGGCCATAGATCGGTTTGAGAATGCTGACGGGAGGAGTGAAATCGGAAGGCGGCGCAGCATCGGGCCGGCGAAAAAACCGCAGCGCCGCGACGATGGCGACCAAATAATACGCGAACGATGCGAGCGCCAGCAGCAGCAGCGCGTCGCGAGCGACCGTCCAGGCCATCAGACTCGCTCAGTAGTTCGCGGCGGCGTGTAGCCCACAATCAAAACCCCAAGACAGAGCAGCGCAATGCCCGCCCAGCGCAACGGACTGACATATTCACGCAGGAAAAAATGCCCGAGCAGCGCCACGATCACGTACGACAGCGAAGAAGCCGGCTGCACGAAGCTGAAATCCGCCCAGGAGAGAACCAAGGTGTAAGAAATAAAAAATCCCAGCAGCAGAATCACGCCGAGCCAAACCGTTCCGGACGCAAACGCCCGCGCGAAAAAGTGAAATATAGCGGTAGGGCCCTGCATGTTGAGCGCGCCCACTTTTTTCATGCCGTCGGCCAGAAACACGTCGCCCAACGGGCCGAACGTGACCATGAACAACAGGAAAACGTAGGTTTTCAGGTGCAGGCCTTGCGAAGACGTCATGCGCCCTGTGATTCGCCCGCCGCGCCGGAAGTTTGCGGCTCCATGGGAGGCACTTGTACTTGCACCATGGCTTTCTTCTGCACGCCTTTTCTGGCCACCTTGCGGCGGTCG